>ERZ1292629.3759-Hain-H43-01um-R1-3759-length-11521-cov-20_pt1 | contig 11521 bp, 11 predicted proteins | sample MGYA00564399_ERZ1292629 | MGnify/ENA primary metagenome ERZ1292629 (study PRJEB36523, sample SAMEA6512636) | groundwater metagenome | collected 2019-01-08 | study: AquaDiva: Metagenomics assemblies of 32 groundwater samples | reverse complement strand
GCTGGTAAAAAAGCCTGGCTCTACGATAGAATTTTTGAATTGGTTCGAAGTTTGAAGTTGGAAGACCGAGTAACCTTTACCGGCTTTGTGCTAGATAAGGACAAGCCCGCACTTATGTCTGGTGCCGCCGCCTTTGTCATGCCCAGTTTTCATGAAGGATTCGGTATTCCGGTTCTGGAAGCCATGGCCTGTGGAACCCCAGTGGTCATTTCCAAAGTTGCCAGTCTTCCCGAAGTAGGCGGTACAGCCGCCATCTATGTGAATCCTCATGACCCAGATTCCATTGCCTCCGGAATTAAAACAGCTATTGGTCCTGACAGGAATAAATTTGTGCAACTGGGACTAAAAAGGGTAAAATCATTCAGCTGGGACAAAACCGCCCAGCTCACCCTACAATGTTTAGAGACCGCAACAGCAAACCCTTAAACCCAGAACAAGTTCTGCAAAAGATAGTCAATCGTATTTTCAACATTTTTCTCGACCTTGAGCTTTACATTTTGTATCTGGTAGGCCTGGCTCCATCTCACCTTATTCGTAAAATCTTTTACACCTTGGCCGGAATCAAATTACAAGGAACCCTGCACATGTGGGCCCGGTTTTACGATCCTACAGGAATCACTATTGGCAAAGATTCCATAGTGGGAGACCACGTCTTCCTCGATGGCCGGGCAGCCATCAAAATAGGGGAGCACACAGATATTGCTTCTGAAGTAATGATTTACAACTCCGAGCATGATTTGGAAGCACAAGATTTCTCTGCCACCCTGGCCCCGGTAGAAATCGGGGACTATGTCTTTATTGGCCCCAGATCAATCATCCTTCCCGGTGTCAAAATCGGCCGGGGAGCAGTCGTGGCAGCCGGAGCTGTGGTCACCAAAGACGTTCCCGCTTTTGCCATCGTAGGCGGCGTTCCTGCCAAGGTAATCGGCGAAAGAGCCAACAAAAACCCCACATATAATTTAGGCAGAGCCAGATTGTTTCAATAATGATAAAGAAAGTTATTTTTTTTGCTCTCCTAGTATCTAGTATCTATTATCTAATTTTTCCCTCTCCTTCCTTTCCTCCCCCCCCTCCGGGTTCTCTGATTTCCCGGGAGCCGGCTGACACAGAGAGCATCTATCGAAAGGCCTATTACACCAATCTTATTAGACCTGAAATTATGCAGTATTACGACCAGACTTTCCGCAGTCCCATCCAATACCGCTTAGTTTTACCTCCCGAAGACGCTTACTCCGTCATCCGTGATCAAACCAGATCCAGTTTCCTGGAAGTTATCGTCCATCCCTGGCGTGAACATCTCTACATCAATGCTTTTGTGCCCACCAATCCCACTGAACAAATTAACATTAACGGAGTCCATTATCTAAACAAAGTCACCATAAGATATGTTCCCAGTCACCCACTCTCCCGTCTCACTGTTTTGACCCTTTCCGTTATTTGTCTCGGGTTTCTTGTTAAACAATGGTGTACTTAGTAATTCTCCTGCTTATTTTTATTCCCCTGTATCCTAAATTTCCCCTAGTAGGTATTTCTGGCACTTTCGTTTCTGTTCGGCTGGAAGATTTTCTCATTGCCGCCATTCTTGGCATTTGGTTTCTGGCCAATATCAAAAACAAATTTGCCGATCTCAAAAACCCCGTGAGTAAAGCCATCCTGTTGTACCTGGCCATTGGTTTTCTGTCCATTTTCTCCGGAGTGTTTATCACCAAAACCGCCCCTCTTTCCCAAGCCCTGCTTCATGCTTTCAGACGGGTAGAGTATATGTCCATGTTTTTTGTGGGTCTGTGGGCCATCAAGACTAAAGATCAACTGCATTTTGTGATCAGAACTTTCCTGGCAGTAGCAGCCCTAGTAGCCATTTACGGGTTGGGCCAACAATTCTTGGGTTGGCCGGTCATCTCCACTACCAATAGTGAATTTGCCAAAGGTTTGGCAGTCACTCTAGGCCCGGGGGCCCGCATCAACTCTACTTTTGCCGGCCACTACGACCTAGCCGCCTACTCTATTTTCCCCCTGCTGTTGATAATTGCTCTTTTAAGCCTCAAAGATATTCGTCCTAAATGGCCCCTTTTTCTCACCGGAGCTCTGGTGTACTGGACCATGTTGCTATCAGCCTCCCGGGTGACATTTGCCGCTTTTTACTTAACCACAGCCCTTTTCCTGATTCTGATCAGAAAATGGCTCTGGCTGATCCCTCTGGTTGTCATTGGTATAGCCAGTATTCTTGCTTCCCCCCAACTTCTAGGCCGTTACCAGGAGTTTTTAATCAATCACGTCAAAGCTGCTGCCGTAGATGAAGAAGTGGCCGACGCTCTTAAGCCTCCTGCTACCCCCGAAGACCGCTCTTTAAACATCAGACTTCAGGCTGAATGGCCCCGGGCTCTTCGCGCTTTTTATCACAACCCCATTTTAGGAACGGGCTTTGCCTCTGTAGGACTGGCGGTAGACAATGATTATCTGCGTGTTCTGGCAGAAACTGGATTATTGGGTTTAGGAGCATTCTTATTAGTGCTCTTTAAATTGTTTAAATCCGTCCGCCATTTTCTCGCTCCGCCTCAAACCGTGGAACAAGCCTTTATCGTCGCCATTTTCCTAGGCTTAGTGGGACTTTTGCTAAATGCCGTATTTATTGATGTCTTTGAGGCTTCAAAAATCGCTATAATGGCCTGGTTACTGCTGGGTATCTCACAAAATGTCCGTCAAAGTTAGAAATATCATTCTCGTTATCATCTTAGGGCTTGGTCTTGGCCTGCGCCTTTACAAGATTGACAATCCCATAGCTGACTGGCATTCCTGGAGACAGGCAGATACTTCAGCTGTCACCCGGAATTTTGTCAAATATGGCGTGGATATCTTTACTCCGCGGTACGACGATTTCTCCGATGTTTCTGGAAATGGATTTTTCAATTCCAACGGCTACCGCATGGTCGAATTCCCCATCTTTAACGTCGTCCATTATCTTCTCTATTTTCTAGTTTCTAGTTTCTATACCCTGGAGCAAGCCGGCCGTCTTACCTCGGCTCTGTCAGCAGTAGTCTCTGGTGGACTAATCTATTTAATTGTCCGTAAACATTTTTCAGAAAGTACCGCCCTCTTGGCAGCGGCCGTTTACTTGTTTCTTCCCTATAATATCTATTTCACCCGGGTCATTCTCCCAGATCCCCTCATGACCACTCTTGTTTTGGCCGCTCTCCTGTCTCATATACATAAACGGCGCATTTTTACTTGGGTTTTTGCCTCCCTCGCCATGCTGGTCAAACCCACGGCCGTTTTCTTCCTTCTGCCACTGTTATCAGATTACCAAATTTTTTTGGCCGCCCTCATCCCCACTCTTTTGTGGCGGGCCTGGGAACAGAGATTCCCGGCCGGTGTTCCCGCCAATATTTGGCTGCTAAACGGCAACCATATCCGCTTTAAGCCTTCTTGGTTTAGGTGGTTGTTTGGTGAGCGGATTGGCGACATGATTTTAGGTACTTGGGGCATTTTTCCCTTCCTGCAGGGACTGCTTGTTCAAGGGAATTATTTTCTCTGGTGGACACTAGGGAGTCTTTTGTATTTCATCGTTTTTGCTACCGGAAATATTCAACATGATTATTATCAGATTCCCATAATTCCCATCATCAGCATTTTGGTGGCCATCGGAGCTACTAAATTTGCCCAAACTCTTGCCAAGAAAATCCTCATCGCTGTTTGTCTGATTTTTATGTTGGCTTTTTCCTGGTATGACATCAAAGGGGATTATCAGATAAACCATTACGATATTATTAATGCAGGTCAGGCCACCGACCGTCTTACTCCACCCGACTCTGTAGTCATTACTCCCTACAACGGCGACACTGCCTTTTTGTACCAAACCAACCGCAAGGGTTTTCCATACACGGTTCTTCCCATCAAAGACATGATTGACCGATATGGGGCTACCTATTACATATCTGTCAATTACGACACCCAAACCCGGGAAGTCATGAACAAATACACCATTATTGAAGAAAACCCCGGCTACGTTGTTGTCCGTCTGGAAGAGCCCCACCGAGACTAACCATGAAGATCCTGATGCTCACCCCATATCTCCCGTATCCGCCTTCTACTGGTGGCCACGTCCGATCTTACAATCTTATTAAAAGACTCGCCCGGCATCACGAAATTACCCTCGTTTGTTTCACCCGTGATCACAACACGCCCGACCAAGTTTCCCATATGGAGAAATATTGCAAAAAGGTCTTGGTCTTTGAACGTGGCAAAGCCTGGACAATTCCCAATGTTTTCCGGACCGGTTTTTCTCTGTATCCCTTCCTAGTCATGATTTATTACACTCCAGAAATCAGAGCCAAATTAGCAGAAGAAGTTCGTACAGGTAATTACGATCTTATTCATGCAGAAACGTTTTATGTATTACCATATCTTCCTCCTACTTCTTTACCTACAGTTCTAGTAGAACAAACTATTATGTCCAGAGTTTTCAAACATTATGTTGATACAGAGTCGTTGTGGTTTCTCCGTCCACTTCTATTAATTGATGTAGCCAAAATTAATTTTTGGGAAAAGTATTATTGGAAGAAATCAAATAGATTAATTGCTGTTTCCGAAGAAGACGCTGTCATTATGAAACGCATGGTTAAAGATTTAAAGGTGGAAGTTGTTCCCAACGGAGTGGGTGAAGCTTTCGCCAATACTCCAGTTAAAACTCATTATAACCACACAATTCTTTATATGGGAAATTACAAATGGATGCAAAATTGGGAAGCAGCCCGGATTTTAGCCAAAGATGTTTTTCCACTCATCAAAAAGAAACTTTCCGGCGCTAAGTTAACTATTACTGGCCAATTCCCAACCCCAGAACTTAAAGATTTACAAAACAAAGATATTAAAGTAGTTGAACTTGAAGATTCAGACCAAGAGGGGGTTGTTAAGGCGTACCAAAATGCGGGGCTTTTAATAGCCCCAATTTACGGCCCCGGAGGGACGCGGCTCAAAATTCTGGCTGCCATGGCTTCCATGATCCCCGTAGTCACAACTCCTATTGGCGCCGAAGGCTACGGAGCCAAAGACGGCGAATCAATTTTAATTGGCAAGACCCCAGAAGAAATCGCTCTCAAGGCCATCAAAGTACTTACTGATAAAAAATTGTATGCCAAAATTGCCAGCAACGCCAGAAAACTGGTGGATGTTAATTTCTCCTGGGAACCCATCTCCCAGAAGTTAGAATCAATATATGAAAACCTTGTTCACCCTTGACTTATCGGATACAATCGTATATTATCGTATATAGTTAAAATATAACCGATTTATGTCTCAAAGATTTATTAAAAGAATACCCCTGACCCAGAATATTCTGGCTAAAATAACCCAAATAGACCATTTCAAAGGGCTGTGGCATGGGGGTCTCCGGCTAAGTCCACAAATTTTGGGAAAGTTAAAATCGTGGGTAATTATTACTTCAACCGGCGCCAGCACTCGTATTGAAGGCTCACAAATGACAGACGAAGAGATCGCCAGGTTCTTGCGTGGACTCAAATCCCAGCCTCCTAAAAACCGTGATGAACAGGAAGTGGCAGGTTACGCCGATTTAATCGGGCGGATTTTTGATAATCATAAAACGCTTAAGCTTTCTGAAAACTGGATTCTGCAATTTCATAGTATCCTTTTGCACTTTTCAGACAAAGATCAAATCCACAAAGGTAAATACAAAATGGCCAATAACACGGTGATAATGATAAATGATCAGGGGGAACAGATAGTGCTTTTTGAGCCTACACCTCCTTTTTTGGTAAAACCTGAAATGCAAACTGTTATTGATTGGACAAACGAGCAATTTAAACTAGGCCAGTTCCATCCGGTATTGATAATAGCTAACTTTATTTTTGAATTTTTGGCCATTCATCCTTTTAAAGATGGCAATGGGAGAATGAGCCGGGCATTGACTAATCTCTTACTTCTTAAGAGTGGTTACAGCTATGTTCCCTATGTATCATTAGATGAAATCATTGAAGAAACAAGGTCTGAATATTATCTGGCCTTGCGGGCAGCCCAAAAAAACCACAAAACCGACCAAGAAAACATTTCCACCTGGGTTGATTATTTATTGGACACATTATTAGAGCAGACCAAGAGAGCTCTGAAATTAATTAATTCATCCCAACCAGAAAAATTATTGTCGGAAAAACAGATTCAAATATATAAGCTATTTGATATTGAACAGGAGTTAGGCGTAGCACAGATATATAAGATAATGGATAGTAAAATTCCCAAGGTTACCATCAAACAAGTTCTTTCCCGTCTTTTTGGACTGAAATTATTGGAGCGTATCGGTCAGGCTCGTAGCACCCGCTACAAAAAGTATGACCAAAATTAGCCTTTCCATCATCATTCTTAGCTACAACGTCAAGCAAAAACTGCTTGACTGCCTAGCCTCCATTCCCAAACATCCAGATTGGGAAGTCCTTGTAGTAGACAACGCCTCTACTGATGGCAGTGACAAACTAGCCCACATTACCAGCAAAACAAATATTGGGTTTGCCGCAGGCAATAACCTGGGTATCCGTCGGACCAAAGGAGAGTATATCTTGTTGCTCAATTCCGATACCATTGTTTACTCCAAAACTATTGAAACTGTTCTTGAGTATATGCAGACCCATCCAGACGTGGGAGTAGCCACGTGCCGGGTAGAATTGCCAGACGGCACTCTCGACTATTCTTGTCATCGTAAATTTCCAGATCCTGTTGGATCGTTTTTACATCTCATTGGATTAAAACAAATCTCCTCATATACCAACCAAAAAATCCCCAATTCAATTCACGAGATAGACGCTCTAACTGGTGCTTTTGCCCTGATCAGACGAGAAGCGGGTGAACAAGTAAACTGGTTGGATGAAGACTATTTCTTCAACGGAGAAGATATTGATTTTTGCTACAAATTAAAAGAAGCAGGCTGGAAAGTCATGTATATTCCCAACGTTAAAATAACTCATCACAAACTTTCTTCTGTTAAATCTTCTCCCGCTTCCCGTAAGCGCTGGGTTACCGATTCCACCAATGCTATGCGCATCTTCTACAGTAAGCATCTAAGCCAAAAATATCCCTTCTTCGTCAATTGGACAGTCTACCTTGGCATCTGGCTCCTGCGTGTGGCCCGCCTGTTGACAAGTAACCTATAGCCTGCTAACATTCGCCCCAATATGGAAGTCGTGCCTGAATTTACCCAAAAAGACTTGGTAAGTATTGCCAGACAGCGTGGGCTTGTTTATTTCCTGAACGGACTTTCTATAGCAGGTTTAAAGTCTGAAAGAGATCAAGCCGGTAAACCTAGCTATTGGTATAACTATCTCAAAGGTAAACCAGCCGAAAACCAACTAGGTTTAGTAGGGCAAGTTGCCATCTTCCCCGAAGATCCAATGTTACAGGGAGCATATTACAGGATGTTACCCGAGCAGTTAAAATTGGTTAAGGGTCACGCCAAAGATCTCGATCTTGTTTGCGCCCAGGCTATCGTAGGTACAATTTCCACCCTCACAGGAGCCTTGTTTGCTCACGCCGATGTTCGTGGAGAATATCTTCTTTCCAATGTTTGGGCCAGAAGCACAACTATAGTTGAGAGTCCTTATGTTGCCATTGTGGGTGACTCCAATCCTCGCGAGGGTTTCCACGTCGACGACTGGGATCAGGACGAGCGCGTTGACCACTTAGGCGTTCTTCGTTTGATAGTGCCGGTCAGGAAATAGGTTCTTGGGTTTTGGGCTTTTTGTCCTCTTGAATTTTGGTTCCGTTTTTTTTAAACTAACATCAATTGGCATCGAAGCATTGGACAAGTCTGATGCTCGTCTTTTCTAGAGTAATTAATCAGTCAGAGTCATTCCAAGATCTTTTTTGGCGTGAGCGTACTCAAATAATTGCTGTCTAGACACTACGAATATCTTTCTTCGTTCCCGTCAGGGAAGGACAAATAAAATTCAGGAGAGACTGTCAAGAATCTCCGGTGAGATTTTGAAACGGAAAGATATTTAGATCAGTCCTTATGTTGCCAATGTGGGTAACTCCAATCCTCGCAAGGGTTTCAACGTCAACAACTGGAATCAGGACGAGCGCAATGACAACTTAGGCGTTCTTCGTTTGGTAGTTTCTAGATTTGCTTTGTGGCCCGTATCCATCCGCCTAGCATTTTTCCTATTTCATACAGCATTGTCTGTAAATCCAAGTATTTTTTGTTGTCTAAAGCTTGGGTATCTTTGGCCAGCCTTAGCAGTACTTTTGTCAGATCCAGTTTGGCACTAATCTGCTGCAAAACAGCCAATCTATTTTCAGTTTGACCAACTGAAAATAATAGCTCAAACATTTCCAGGCTGAGTGAATCCAGCTTCTGTCCCAGGGTATACCGTTTAATCTTGGGAAAGTTTCCAATATGCCAACTCAAAATTTTATAAAACTCATAAAGTTTGGCAAAAATAGGTATGTCTAAACCGATATCCTGTGTGTGTGTGTGTGTGAATCTTCTTTCATATGAACTATTCGGATCTTATCTGTCCGGAGAACTTATTTCAAGCCTGGAATGAATTCAAAAAAGGCAAGACGAAACGCTCTGATGTTCAACTTTTTGACATGCATTTGGAGGACAACTTGTTTAATCTCCATCTATCTTTGCAAAACAAAACCTACGCACATGGTCCTTATGCTTCGTTTTATGTCACTGATCCTAAATTAAGGCATATTCACAAGGCTTCTGTCGCAGACAGAATAGTCCATCACATGCTTTATAAATATTTATATGCTCTTTTTGATAAAAATTTTATTTTCGACTCATATTCTTGTCGAGTCGAAAAAGGCACTCACCGCGGAGTTCGCAGGTTATCAGCAATCGCCAGAAAAGTTTCTCGTAATTACACAGGTCAATGTTGGGCTCTAAAATGTGATATCAAAAAGTTTTTTGCCAGCATTGATCATCAGATTCTGTTTGATTTGCTGGTCAGAAAAATTAGCGACGAAAATATTATGTGGCTGATTTCTCAAGTTATAGATAGCTTTCCTATGGGTTTGCCTCTCGGTAACGTCACCAGCCAAGTAATGGCCAACATATTTCTTAACGAACTAGATAAATTTATAAAACACAATCTAAAAATTAAATATTATCTCCGCTACGCGGACGATTTTATAATTTTAGACAATCGCAAAGACAAGCTGGAATTATTAATTGAGCCCGTATCGGCTTTTCTCAACCAAAATCTAAAACTAGAACTTCACCCTAAGAAAGTATTTTTCCGAAAGCTGGAATGGGGAATTGATTTCCTGGGCTATATTATTCTTCCTCATTACCTCTTGCCCAGAACCAAGACTAAAAGGAGAATCTTTCGCAAACTTGAACAAAAATCTTTACAATCTTATTTAGGTTATCTAAGCCATGCAAATAGCTATAAACTTCAGCAGGAACTTAAGAATAAGGTATATTTGTTAAAATGAGCTATGACAAAGATTTGTATTGATGCCCGGATGTGGGGGATTAGGCATACCGGCATCGGCAGGTATATAGAAAATTTGATTGATAACCTTCCTGGTGAAGTTGTTCTCATCGTTCCTCCAGAACTTAAAAACGAACCCAAACTGGCCAAATTTAAGAAGTATTACGCCCGCTTTCATCCCTATTCTGCCATGGCTCAACTGGAAATGCTTTGGGTACTCTCTTTTATCAGGCCAGATTTGCTACACGTTCCCCATTTCACCATTCCCATTCTTTGGCCAGGCAAAATGGTGGTTACCATTCACGATCTGATCAAACACATTTCTAAAGGTAGAGACACCACTACCCGCCATCCGTTTCTTTACTGGCCCAAATATTTTGGCTATTTAATCATCGTCTGGCTGGCAGTTCACCGCGCTAGTCACATCATTGTTCCGGCTAAATATTGGAAAAACATTTTAGAGAAAAAATATCATTTGGATACAAACAAAATCTCCGTAACTTATGAAGGCGTAGCTCCAATTTATTTCTCCAAAGTTACCAACCCAGTCGGTGTAGGTTCTGGTAGTCCTTACGTAGCCTACACGGGAAATTTGTATCCTCACAAAAACGTCCCCATTCTTCTTTCGGCAATCAAACTGCTTAAAGGCAAAGTCAATCTGGTCATCTCCTGCGCCCGCTCGATATTTGCTGATAGACTGGAGACCTCCAAATACGTTAAGTTTCTGGGCCAGGTTTCCGACTCGGATTTAGTAGCCATTTACAAGCAATCTCTGGCTTTTGTCACCCCATCCCTGATTGAAGGATTTGGTTTGCCCGGTCTTGAAGCCATGGCCGCCGGAACTCCGGTCATTGCAGCAAGAGCTTCGTGTTTGCCGGAAATTTACGGCGATGCGGCCATCTTTTTTGACCCCCATGACCCGGTAGATCTGGCAGACAAAATAAACTCACTTCTCATAGATCCCAAACTCCGGCAAAAATATATCACCTTAGGTATCAAGCAAGTTAAAAAGTATTCCTGGGCCACCATGGCCAAAACCACATGGCAGATTTACCAAGCCGTATAGCCATAGTTTATGATCATGTAAATAAGTGGGGTGGGGCAGAAAGAGTGCTTCTGGCTCTGCATGAAATGTTTCCGGATGCCCCGTTGTACACTGCAGTTTACAATCCCGCAGCTGCGGGATGGGCTAAAGTTTTTCCGGCCGTCATTCCCACTTTTTTACAAAAATTCCCCTTTGCCAAAACAAATCATGAACTTTATCCCTGGCTTACTCCCATGGCCTTCGAATCACTCAAGTTTGATAATTATGACCTGGTTATATCTGTTACATCTGCTGACGCCAAGGGCATTATTACCAAACCTGGGACATTCCATCTTTGTTATTGTTTAACCCCCACCAGATATTTGTGGAGTCATGAAGATTTTTATAAATCTCAAACATCACAAATTTTTCATCCTTTGTTTAATTATTTAAAGCACTGGGATCTCATCGCCTCCCGCCGTCCCGACGCTTACATCGCCATTTCCAAAACTGTCCAATCACGGATCAAAAAATATTACGGTCTGGATTCGCAAGTAATATATCCACCAGTAGACGTCGAGGTATTTAGTCAACCGGCTACTATGAACTATAAACTAATAACTAACAACTTCTTTTTGTACGTAGGTCGTCTGGTAGCTTACAAACAAGCAGAAGTGTTAATAGAAATTTTTAATGATCTAAAACTTCCCCTGGCCATTATAGGCACCGGAGCACTTGAGTCGAAACTAAAATCCATAGCATCCTCGAATATTCATTTTCTTGGGCATCTAAGTGAGTCTGATCTGGCCGCCCATTATCAGCACGCCAGGGCAGTACTCTTTATTCACGAAGAAGATTTTGGTCTGGTGCCACTAGAAGCCCACGCCGCCGGCACACCCGTTATTGGCCTAAATAAAGGCGGGATCACGGAAACCGTCATCCATGGTCAAACAGGATTACTTCTAAATAGCATAGAAGACCTGAAAAATGCTATCCTTAACTTTGACTCTACCAAATTTGATAGAGAATTTATCAAAGCTCATGCCCAAAA
>ERZ1292629.3758-Hain-H43-01um-R1-3758-length-11524-cov-5_pt1 | contig 11524 bp, 21 predicted proteins | sample MGYA00564399_ERZ1292629 | MGnify/ENA primary metagenome ERZ1292629 (study PRJEB36523, sample SAMEA6512636) | groundwater metagenome | collected 2019-01-08 | study: AquaDiva: Metagenomics assemblies of 32 groundwater samples | reverse complement strand
AGCCCGCCTCTTGCGCTTTTTAGCGGGGACCTGTCCCGACGCACCAACGGACGCCCGAGCCGGGAGGAGGGGGCTGGGTTGTGGGCGGCTGGAGAGCGCAGCCGTCGTCGCAGTTGTCATCAGAATAGGTCCCCACAGGCAGTGTGGCACGAAAGTTGCAGGGGGTCAAGATGGGAGGAATGTCTCCATGCCGCAATCGAAGTCATCGTCGAACCAAGGACTGTTCCCCGAGTACAAGTCGCACGCGACCGTCCATGCCTTCAAGATCAAGAAGGTCTCGATGGATGTCCGTCGAGGGTATATTCTCACCTCGGACCATCCTCGGGTGTCGCCGCTCTGGATCTCAGAGACGTGGGTCCAGCAACACAAACCCGAAACCGGCAACTACTACGTGATCTACGAGGATGGTTCGACGGGCTGCCTCAATGGTCCGAGCTTCGAACGGACGCATACACTGACGCGGGATGTCGAAGCGCCCGTCCCGATCAAGAGTCTGGAGGAGCAGATCGCCACGCTCGAAGCACAAGTCAAAGCACTCATTGATGCACATACTCCGGCAGACCCGCCTGGTACGGGCGCATGAGGCGCATCGTCCTTCTCCACACATCCGGCCTTCGACAGATTGCTGGCACCGAAGATGAGTTGGCACTTGGTCCTGACCGTCCACTCCCCAAACATGTTGAAGGCGTATTCGGCGCCTACACTCTTCACTCGGAACAGCCTCGCTACGTTCTCTACAAGGAGCTGCCTCATGATGCGCATCTGCCTATTGCTCACACTCTTACTCAGCTCTAGCCTGACCCTGCTCGCCAAGGATATTCCGATCCGGGCCTGCACGTCGGACGGCTACGTGACCACCCTCACCCTGACGTTCTCAGATCAGGCTCTCACCGACAAGCCCCTTATCGAAACGAGCGTCTCGCGCGCCTTCGTCGAGACCGCGCGCACCCTGTCCGCCGAGGATGTCACCGGAGCGGCTGGCTACTTCGAATTCATCGGTCGATTGACGGCTGAGGAGTACCACGCGATCGAGTTCAACGGGGCGCCCGTTGTCGATCGACGAGCCGCCTGCAACCCGAAAGAGACCGACCACAATCGACAGTAGGAAGGATCTATGACCAAATCACTTCTCGCCGCGACCCTCCTCTGGCTCGGCATCTTGGCCCCTTCAGCACCTACAGGCCACACGGCCTGCGTCGGCGCGATCATGTCCGCATCGGACTCGGTCTGCGGATTCGTCTCTCGACTCACCGGGCACGTTTTTGCCCAGGACGCCGGAGAGGCGCACCCCGCGCAGTGGCGCCCCGAGCCTGGCAACCCTGGCCACCAGACCCCACCCGAAGGCTGGACCTGCTCTCCGAACGCCATCGAAGCCTCACATCGCTGTGCCTGCCATCGTACAGAGATTTGTGAACCAAGTGACGATGGAGAAGGTGGCACGGTTCCAGCTGGCGGCACGCGGGAAGATCCGATCTGCACGGTCTACTGCCACCTGTCGCACTGTCAGTGTCCTGTCGAGAAATGCTGCTGAGTTTCTCGGGCCTCGCCCTCGTCATGCTCGCGATCCTCCTCTTCGTCATCGATCCGTACACGCCCGCCTAAGCTCCGAGGCGCCCTCTCCTCCAGGGCGTCCCGGTGCGCCCCCTCACTCCCTCTCTCCTCCACTGGATACATTTTTCGGGATACATTTTTCGGGATACATTTTTCGGGAGGGGACGGCAACGGCACACCCCACCCCAGCTCGCGCGGGGGGTGCCTCCCGGCATCGACGCATTGTGCGATTGTCTTACAGTTCATGAAGCGCATGACGGCATGATGGCATGAGCGCGTGAGGGCATGCCGAGTGAAGAGCCCGCCAACTGCCCATTCATTCTCATTACGTAGAACAGCGTCATGGCCCATTACCCGAGTAATGCACTCAGCGATTGGTGTGCGTGTTCGAGCGTGCGCGTGCGAACGGGCAACTGAATGCCCATTCATTCAATGTGCTACATGTAGCACACTGCATAGACAACATGCTAGCAGAATGCTAGCACGCAGGTGTGTGCGCGTGCCGGTTGAACATGGGCCACCCCAGACACAAGGGCCTCGAGCACGAGGCGAGACGCCCGCACCTATCTATTTACTTGGCGAGTGGGCAATAGAGAGTGGAAGGAATGAGCCGAGTCGGGCAGGAAATGGCCCGACTCGGGGCAGGAAGGGGCTCAGGCGGGGGCCGAAACGAGCCCGTCTCGAATCAACTGGGCGGCCATTCGACCGTAGCTCCCTTGAAGCGTCCAAGCGAGTCCTGAGTCCACAAGGTATTGAAAGAGTTCAATCGTATCGATGTCGTCGAGCTGGCCGGCTTCGTAGTCGAAGAGTGCTTGAGTGAAGTCATGTCTGGTCATTGGACACCGTCCTTTGCAGCGAGTCCGCACGCGCGGAGGAAGCGCTGTTGGTCGAAGCGCTGATTGAATTCTCGAAACAGGCAGATAAAGGCCTCGGCTGAAAAGACAGCACGCTCGTATGCCGGCTCATTGGAAGTATCGGTGAAGGAACGAGGCGCCCATTCAGGCGCTTCGGGCGTCCATTCGTCGTGCAGTATAGCAGTGACGAGTGCAGCGGCAGCTTCGAAGTGTTTCTTCGTCATACATGCTCTCCTGTCTTTCTCAGTTCAAGTCGTAAGGTCCGAAGGTCGCTGAGACAGTGTTCGAGGTAGTCGACTGCGGGCGATTGGCCGTGCCAAAACACGGCCGACTCGATCGCTTCCTGAATATGCGTCTCGGCCACATCGAGGTAGCCAAGCAAGCGTCGAGTCTGCGTGCTCGTGGTGATTAGGCGCACGAGGGTAATACCTCGAAGGCCCGGCACCGCAGCTTGCCACCGGCCACGACGATGTCAGAGCGGAGCACGCGGACCCGCACGAGCGGACAGTCTGGATACCTGTCTTCGATGGTGGCTCGTGAGCCAAAATACAGACCGGGGTGACAGGCTGTATCAGGGCAGACCGAGAACACGGGCGCAGTGTATCGACCGGGAGCATACACTTGTGAGCCGACATGCCGAGATTGCTGCGTTCGCCACCCGATAACGATATCATTGGCGAGTAGTTCACAACCTGCCAAGTCTATATCTGTTACTTGTCGTATGATTGGTCGTGTAGGGTCTAGCATTGTGCCGCGCAGGTTGGCCCCGCGCAGGTCGGCCCTGTTCAGGTTGGCCCCGCTCAGGTCGGCCTCGCGCAGGTCGGCCCAGCTCAGATAGGCCCCGCTCAGGTCGGCCCCGTTCAGGCTAGCCTTGCCCAGGTTGGCCCCGCGCAGGTTGGCCCCGCGCAGGTTGGCCCCGCGCAGGTCGGCCTCGCCCAGGTTGGCCCCGCTCAGGTCGGACCCGCATAGAGTCTCACCGGGTAAATCGAGAAGCGTGAGGGACGTCCATCGGCTCAGTATCTTCATTGCATCCTCCAAGACTAGACTGGAATATCCTGCCATTCACGCGCCACTTCAACGAGCACGGAATCCAGCCCTAGATGGTCGTCCCATTCAAGAGCCGATTGCACTTCGGACGCGATATCGGTCGCGGTGGTCGTGTGGTGTGGGGAAACTTCGACCGTGACCACGAGCCGCACGAGGCGGCGACCGTTGCGAGGAAGCTGTTCGCTACGCATAGTTGTCTCCTCTTGTTTCAGAATACGTCTGTCTGTTCCTGCGCCCATGGCCTACAATCCTCTCCACGTCATGAATCGGCCCACGTAGCCGAGTTTCCAGCATGCGAGTCGCGCATACCAGAGACTGAGCCAACAGAGATACGACTCGCCCGGTGTCCAGAATCTCACGACTGCACGTCCAATCGTCCATCGAGCCGTTGCCACGTCACGAGCACGGACGATTGATGGTTCGCTTCGCGGATGTCACCGGCCAGGAAGACGACATTCTGCAAGTCGTCCAGCGTGCCAACGACTTCGATGATGGTGACGTTCTCGGTGCAGCCTTCCCACAGGCCGATGCCGTGCAGGAACGTGGCGCCCTTGAAGTAGTGCTGCGTGTAGTCACGAAGATTGTCGAAGGACTCCGTGTAGAGGCGGAAGAGGAGAGGCGCCGATTCGGCTTCCCGCAGCGCGCATGCCGCATGCAGTTCTTGTGCTTCGGCGAGACGTCGAGTGAGCGTAGATGCCTGTTTCATCGGTCGACTCCTTCAGAAGAAAAAGATTGTGATGCCGTGGCTCTTGGCAGACTCTATGATACGCGCTTGCTCTGGCTGAGGAACTATCTGCGGCCCACATGTTAAGCGGTGTAACATACACTGCCAATGGAGCAACCGATAGATGCGCCCACATTCGTCACACTTGACAGATTCGTCGTAGTTCACACGGTAGTTCTGTTTCATCTGAACCTCCGCTGTCCACTCTTGCAGGCACCTTGCCAACCTGCCAATCCTTTAGAATCAATCACTTAGCCTGGCATACCCCTTGCATCCTGTTCCACAATCGAGCACAGGATGGTCATATTGGAACATTCACGGAACTTGAGATGGGCCGGAGCACACCTTGGCACAAAGTCTGCTTGCTGCTGTGCGACTTGGCACGCATCTTGCGCGACTGGCGGAACCGGTCAAAGAACCAGCCATCGGGGCAGGGCCGGCAGCCCCAGCATACTGGTAGGACCGGCCCCAACAGTTATACCTGCGCGGGCGAGGACCCTTTCTGGGGACAGTATGTGATACTCAATAAAAAGACTCTGCATTTTCTATCGCCTGGCGGACAAGTGGCGCGGCAAACGCGTTACGTGGATTATCTGTAGGAAGTGTCAGGCCAAGTTGAGACGAGGTGTCGTGCTCTTTTCCACAATTGCGCGAGGAATCTAGATGGGAACCGCTGACTTCGCCCTGACGACCGATGGCGCTGTCCGTCTCTACTCGACGGCGGAAGTGCTCCGGATGCCGGCCCCGACCTGGCTCATCGAATCGGTTATACCTGCGGGCGGGCTCGTAGGGCTGATTGGACCGCCAGGGGTTGGCAAGACCTTCATCGCGCTGGATATGGCCCTCAGCGTGGCGACAGGGCGGCTCTGGCAGGGCCTTCCGACGAAGAAGGGGCGAGTTCTCTACATCTCGGCCGAGGGGCGCGGCGGGCTCTCGAAGCGGGTAGCGGCATGGCTAGCTGACCGCACCGCGAAACCCTCGGAAGCGAAGATTGCGTGGCTCCTGGAGGCGATTCCTGTACACGGGACATCCGAGAGCATCGATGTCCTCATTGAGCGACAGAAAGAGGAATTGGGGACATTTCCTGACCTCGTCATCATCGATACGCTGGCGCGCTGCTTCGAGGGGGACGAAAATCAGCAGGAAGATATGGGGCGATTCGTCGCGGGGGCCGACCGTCTCCGTGAAGAGTTCGATGCGACCGTGCTGATTGTCCACCATACGAGGCTCGATGGGGAGCGTGAGAGAGGCAATACGGCCTTCCGGGGCGCTGCCGACACGATGATCTTCGTCGCGAGGGAGCCTAAACACCACGATATCGTTCTCTCGTGCAACAAGCAGAAAGAGGCGGAAGAGTTCATCGATGTTGAATTGCGGCTCAAGAGCGTGCCTGAGCATGATTCCTGCGTGATTGGACAGAGTCGGGCTAGCTCGGTCGAGCAAAAGAAAGCGTCGATGCTGTCCCTACTTGAGAATGCGCCTGGTGGTCTGACGTGGTCCGAATGGTTCGAGCAGTTCCGTTCTACCGGAAATGCCTCAAAAACCACGTTTCATCGCCTTTTCACGGAACTGAGGAAAAACGTCGTAATCATTCGAAGAAAGAACAAGTACTACAAAAATGTCGGACATGTAGTCTTGCGGCCCCAAAGTGCTATGGAACCAGATCAAGTTGTTGATTCTAAAGGACTTAACTAAGGGGAGGGGGAGTGTGCCCCTGATCTTTAGATCAGGGCACCCCACCCCTTACTGGAACATGGTGCGGATAGACATGAAACGACGCTCTTCAGACTACTACCGGTGTAAAAATCTAAGATCCAAGTTCGGGCTCACGGTGGAAGACTATGACAGGTTGCTTGCGAAGCAGAAAGGGCGCTGTGCAATCTGTGGCCAGCATCCTCCAAAGACGCGCCGGCTCGCTGTTGACCATATTCACGGGACTCGAAGAGTTCGAGGCCTGCTCTGCACCCATTGCAATGTGGCCCTTGGTTTGCTGGGTGAAGACGTGCATCGCATCGTTCGAATGCTGGACTATTTGAGAGGGTACTACTGGAAGTGGTAACCTCCTACCCCCTAGACCCTTACCGGAACAGGAGATGCTTGATGGCAAGGATGTTCGCGACAGGTCGACCGTCTGCTGTGCAGAAAGAGGCACGACTGTGGTCAGAGCAGCAGCAGGCGATCTTTCGGTGGTTCGAACGTGGTGACGATTCGGCGTTGCCCGTCTCGCGCATGGATGCGTCGTCACACCTGGTTGTGCGCGCGAGAGCTGGTACAGGCAAAACGACTACCATCATTGAAGGCATCAACCGGGCGCCCGAGCAGAACATCCTCCTGTGTGCCTTCAACAAGCGGATTGCCGAGGAGCTCAATTCGAGAATTACGAATACGCATGCCCAGGCCAAGACGCTGCACGCACTCGGGTATGCGGCAATTCGCCAACAGTGGCGAGTGAGTGTGGCGCAGGGGAGCGCACGGGCAGATGTCCTGACGAACAAGGTCGTCCCGTTCGAGACGCCGAAGCCCATCCGTCGACTCGTCTCGTCTCTTCACACGAAAGCACGCGACATGTTCGGGCGAGTCCCAACAGTCCCTGAGATGACGAGACTGGCCTTCTTCTTCGACTACGTGCCTGATGATAGCTGGCGCGACTACGATCTAGAGTGGGTCGCCTCACGCGCCGTTCAGGCGATGATGCTGGCGCGCGACCGTGAGCCCGATACAGAGGTTGGGATCGACTTCGCTGACATGATCTTTCTGCCTCTCGTTCACAACCTGCTCCCAGCCCTCTATGACCTAATCGTGGTCGATGAGGCTCAGGACCTGACTCTGGCCCAACTGGACATGGCCCAGCGGAGCCTCCAGAAGGGCTCAGGACGCATTTGCATCGTCGGGGACGACCGGCAGGCCATCTACGGCTTCCGAGGGGCTGACAGCCAATCCTTGGACCGTCTGAAGGGTGAATTGGGGGCGGTCGAGATGCCCTTGACGGTCACGTATCGGTGTGGGCAGGCGATTGTCGAACGCGCTCAGAAGCTGGTTCCCGATATTCAGGCAGGGCCAACAAATCCACAGGGGGAGGTCGTTTCGGTCATACCCGAGAAACTGACTGCCGAGGTTCAGCCGGGTGACTTTATCCTGTCGCGGTTGAATGCACCCCTCGTCTCGATTACACTGGCTCTTCTGCGTCAAGGGGTTAAAGCGCGTATGGCTGGACGAGACATCGGGGCCGGACTCCTGACTGTCCTCAGAAGGCTACACTGTTCGGAACAGTCTTCGATGCAGGACATTCTGCGAAAGGTCTCCGAGTGGGAGATGAAGACCGTCGCAAAGCAGTTCGCGTATGGGCAGGTCGAACTGGTCGATCGAACGCGAGATCAGGCAGCGACTCTCTATGCGCTAGGGGAGGGGCTTGAGACATGGGCTCAACTGGTCCAACGCTGCGAGAGTCTCTTCATCGATGATCCCGAGGCCAAGACGGTCCTGTGCTCCTCAGTCCACAAAGCCAAGGGGCTCGAAGCGGATCGGGTCTACATTTTGCAAGGAACCCTCTATCGACGCGGGGTCACAGTCGAAGAGCAGAATATCGAGTATGTCGCAGTGACACGGGCAAAGACACTGCTAGGAATTGTCCAGTGAAAAAGAAAGGAAGACAGTGGCACGCGGTTTGCAGTCCCCATGTCGAACGAATCGGTCAACACGTCAAGGAGCACTGAATGGCTAAAGCGAATTTCAAGAAGGGCGGCGGGTTTCTCGATGGGGTAGTCGGCGTCATCACCGACTACCAGCTCACGGACGAATTCAACGGCGAGCCGTACGACCCGACCAAGAAGATCAAGGACTACAAGACAGGGAAGCCGGTGGCCCCTCCGCACACCCTGAACGTCCTGCTGTCGGTTGTGCCCGATGGGGCCGAGGAGGCCATCACGACGAATCTGCGGGCCGGCAACTTCGAAGAGTGGGAAGTCTCCGAAGATGGACATGTCCTGACACCTGTTGAGGACGGTCGAGCCCTCTCGGGGAATTCTGCCTGGGCCAAGCTCATGTCGAGTCTTGAAGAGGCCGGGCACCCGACCGGCGTGCAATCGGACGATGCCGAGGAAGGCACGTATGACTTCACCCCGATCATCGGGAGTCGCTGCAAATTCGAGCAGCGCGTCGATGCCGAGCGCACGAGCAAGTTTGGTCCGCGCAAGGACAAGAAGACCGGGAGAACGTATGACCGTCGAGACCTCGTGGTCAGCGAGTTCTATGAGATCGTCGAGGTCGGCAGCGGCAAATCCTCGAAGAAGGCCGCGAAGGTGGGCCCGGTGAAAGCAGCCGGCGGCAAGCTGAACGGCAAGATCTCCAAGCCTGAACCCATCGATGACGACCTGGAGGCGTTCACGAAGGAAACGCTCCTGAACATCCTCGCGGCAGCCGGCGGTCCCCTCGCGAAGAACAAGCTCTCGACGAAAGTCCTGACGACGATCCCGAAGGACCCGCGACGGGAGGACGTCCGGAAGATGGTCTTCAGTGATGAGTTCCTGTCACAGGAAGATGGCTGGACGTACAACAAGGCGAAGGGGTATCTGTAGGTTGCAGAGTAGGAACAGTTTGGGGCAGGAATCCGATGAGGCGGCACTGCGACCGCCAGCGGAGAGTGGCAACACACTCTCGAACACGAAACGAACGACCTGCCCCTTCTCCTCTCGCCGTGACTTGCAGCACGGCTAGGGACTGCGGTCCCGACCCTGACTTCTGGCAGCCGTTCACAGGGATATCAAACGAACGGCCAACTTCATCCAAACAGTTCATGACTAGAGCAGAGCTAGAACTGATTAGGCGCTCAATTCGAGAACTTGACTGTGGGTATCACTACTGTCGATACTGCTCTGCTGGCACTTCCAATCGCTGGGTACACCACAGCGCCTGTCTATTCGAGGCGAGCACTAGAGAGGCTAAAAAAGCTCTTGCGGTTGTTGACAAGTATCTACGTGATGTTCCGCCGGAGTAGTTCAAATGGCCAGAACCCTGACTTGTAGACAGGAACGTGCTGGTTCGAATCCAGCCTCCGGCTCCAAACGTCGTGCCCAACTTGTAGCAGACGCCGTTGCCGTGCTCTGTCCTTATTGTGCAGAGGCACAGCCCAACAGAGAAGACGGCTCTGAGCAGTGGACGGCTGAAAACTTCAAGAGGTTGCCCGCTTTGTGGAAGTGTGTCTCCTGCGGTGCCCAGTTCATAGTCGCAAGCGAGTCGAAAGTAATGTTCCAGTGAAAGTCGTCCCTCTCGACACGACCGAACTCCTCGAGCTGCTGATGAAGCAGACCAGCGTCCGCTCGCCCGGTCTCCACATGAGCGACCTCTACAATGATCTCTTCGCTCACCTAGAACCGAAGCGCTTCGCAAAGGGAGACGGTCCCGACAAGATAAAGATGGGGGCCGGTTTGGCCTTGGAAGCGATCCTAGAGAACGCCCTGCGAGAACGCTACGGCCAGCTGGCCGAGCGTCCAGGCGAGCTCCTGACCGAAGATGGTATCACCTACTCCCCCGACCTTATCATCTTCAATGGGCAGACCCGCGTGGGCGAGATCAAGCTGACCTGGATGTCCACGAAAGAGGTCCCGCGTGTTCCAGAAAATGGATTCCCCAAGAAGTTCGACAAGTGGATCTGTCAGATGATGTGCTATGGGCACGAACTCGAAACGCCCTATGCGCGCCTGATTGGCTTCTTCGTGAACGGCTGTTACAGGCCAATGGCCCCAGAGTTGCTTGCGTGGGACTTCGAGTTCTCGAAGCGAGAAATGAGTGAGAACTGGGCGATGGTCATGAATCATGGTCGGAATCAAGGACTGATCCCATGATAACGAGAGCCCTCCGATTGCAGCACAAGCGAGAGGCCCAGCATCGTTTCTATAGGCGACAGCGGCGACTAGGCCTGTGTGTTCGCTGTGTGCCTTCTGGCCCACTCGCACGGCCCGGTCGTTGCATGTGCTTGTCATGCGCAATAGCACTCTCAGTTCGGTGGGCCACACGTAGAGAAGAACGAACATGTTGATACGTGTTGTGAACACTAATGTGGACAAGACGTATTACGAGGAGAGTGCTGCCATGAAGCGTTGTACGGCGTGCAAACACAAGAAACCGCTCATGCTGTTTCCCAGGTGCAAGGCTTCCCGCGATGGACTCTCGACGTGGTGTCGACAGTGCCATGCAGAGCGAAAGCCGATGCTGCAAGGGATTGGCAGGCTGTGAGCTACGACCAATTACTCCTCCTCGTCAAGTTGGCTGGTCTCTATCTTGCAGCAAGGATTGTCGCGTTCGTGCTCACCCTCTGGTGGAAAGGGCAACTGTAATGGCAAAGATTTCGACGAGCAATCCTCTTGCACGCTTTCCTCGCGCGGTTCATGAACTGAAGCAGCGAGTCATCGGGATCAGCGCAGGTGAGCCCGGCAGTCGCAAGACGAGTTTCTGGCTCGAGGCGCCTGGCCCCGTTGTCGTCTTCTCATTCGATCAGGGGATGGAGGGGGTCGTTAACCGCATCGTCGAAGAGAACCCGTCCAAGGAAATCTACATTTCCGAGTACGACTGGGTACCGGATGCTGAGGGGAACTTCACGCAGGAACAGGCTCAGGAGATTCGGGACCGGTTCACTGATGACTACGAGCACGCGCTGCACAATGCCCGTACCGTCCTCATCGACAAGGAAACAGACCTGTGGTCGATCTTCCGGTATGCTGAGTTCGGGGCGCCGATGGCCGACCAGCAGAAGGACTTCGACAAGGTGAATGCCCGGATGCGCCGTGTCGTGAATGCGGCCAAGCCGCTCGACATCAATCTGGGGTTCGTCGATTCGCTCAAGGATGAATGGGGCGCTGTCGTCAACAAGAAGACGGGGGCGGTCGGACGAGGCCCGACTGGGGAGCGCATCCGGTCGGGATTCAATGAGCTGGATGGGCTTGTCCATGTCGAGTTGTATCATACGGGGCACGGTGCGAAGACGTGGACGATGACAGTCGGGAAGGTGCGCGGTGCTGGGAACCCCGAAGTGGCCGACCAGACGTTTAGGGAGCCTGTGTTGACGTTTCCTGAGTTCGCACTGCTGATGTTTCCAGGATCGAAAGAAAGTGACTGGGAGTAACCCGACCTGATGACGGCTCGTGACTTCTACAGGCTGTACGTGCGGGATGGGCGAGCCGTCCTACGTCCTGACTGTATGAACCCAGACACAGAATGGCGCGCGCGCGCAGGGGGTTATTACCGCTGGCATCCTCCGCTTGCCTGGCTGGTCGAGCTGGGTAGTCGTCTCGTTCTCTGCTACGACCGAGACCCCCACCCCATGATCCGCTTCGTCGAAGATGAGGAAATGCTT
>ERZ1292629.3755-Hain-H43-01um-R1-3755-length-11529-cov-4_pt1 | contig 11529 bp, 36 predicted proteins | sample MGYA00564399_ERZ1292629 | MGnify/ENA primary metagenome ERZ1292629 (study PRJEB36523, sample SAMEA6512636) | groundwater metagenome | collected 2019-01-08 | study: AquaDiva: Metagenomics assemblies of 32 groundwater samples | reverse complement strand
AGTGATAAAAAATGACGTTTTACATGAAGTTTTGGAATTATCCCCAGCAACGGAATTTCAAGAAATTATTGACAGGATAGTAGATTTATTGATGATGCATAAAATTAGCGGAGATTTGGTGAAATGTCATGGTTTTCCAGCAATTGAGCGCTCTGTTTATAAAATAGTTGGTCCGAGAAAAGATTATGAGGCTAAATGACCAAACAAGCTCGTAAGCCTAGAAAGTTTCTTTGGAAGGAATGGAAAGCCTCTATGCATAGGAGTGGTCCGACACTATGGCAGTATAGGTGTGGGCAAACATTTGGTGGTCCACACGGCTCTAAAGGTGCTAGGCAGCTTGCTAAATTCTTATTACAATATGCCAATTGGGTTGATTTTCACGAAAATAAACGTAAAAGATTAAAACAAGATCAAAGAACTTATTATAATGCTATTTGGATGAGGAAATAATGAAAAGAAGTGAAATGGTTTCTAAGTTGAAAATATCTGTATCTATATTGGCAGGTGGATTGTTTACTTCTAAAGAAATTGAGGAAGCTAGCAGTCAGTTGCTGGACATCATCGAAGAAAATGGCATGGCACCTCCTGCAGTGTGGTTTTCTCATGGTGACGATGATAAAGAGCTAGCTCACAGATGGGAAAAAGAATGAAACGCAGTTTGGCGTTAAAATGTTTATTAAATAGCTACCATGACAGTCAACGAGGTGGAATGTCAGAGATGTCTGATGAAGAGCGTATGGATTATTTATTAACATGTTTAGAAGATCTTGGCATGCTCCCTCCATCAAGTCATAACACTTTGACTAATTATCCTGATGGATTTAAAGTAGGAGAGCAATTTCTTTGTATGTGGGATAATGAAAGGGCAGAAGATGATTGATAAAACAGGACAATTAAGAACAAATGAGGAGTTAGATAGAGCACTATCTGCAGTGAAAAAGAGCTTTTTCAATCCTTTGAAGGTTCCTCCAGAGCTGTTTGTTGAGCTTCCAACCATTAAAAATGCTTTAGAAGAACTTTTACTTCGTAGACACAGTGCCAATGCAATAGGGAAAGAATGACAAATGTGTATAATCTGCGCTGAACTCATTAGACAAAAGATGACTTTGCTAGAGGCTGAAAGAAATCTTGGCGAAATGGTAAATAACCCAAAAGAATCTCTTGACAAGCTCCAACATTATGCTAGACTCAAGGAATCTATTGAACAAATGGATACGAAAGAATTAGATAAGATATTAGAAAAAGGCGTGATGGATGAATAAAAAGATGGGTAAGATTTATCATAATTCAAAATTAGATATCATCTATGTAATTGATAAATATAGCAAATACACTGTTATGAGAGAAAAAACGCATGTTAATGTTAATTCAGTTGTTAGTATGACCTTAGATGGCAATCCAAATGATATGATTCACTTGGAAAACGGTCCAATTCATAATGAGCATAGCGTTTATATAGGTAGAGTATGACTGATGAAGTAAAGTCTTTAAAAAAAGAAGTTGCGGTGCTTAATGAGGCTATTCTCCGCAAAAATACGGAGATTAAGGCATTAAAGGCTGAGGTTAGAAGTTTATGTCAATCATTCGACGAAATAAGCAAACTATCGCAGAGTAGTTTTAGACAAGGATTAGCGGTACAGCTTGATGAGGTTAATTATTATAAAAAAGAAGTTAAAGATTTAAAAGAAACTCTTGAATTTTATTCAAAACCTCATAGTTATGACGGTGGGAAAAGAGCTAGAAAGACGTTAGGAGTGGAAAATGACACTAAATGAAATAATTTTCATGTTACTGGTAGCGCCATTCTTATGGGGAGCGATATTTTTTGGTGGATTTGCCGTTTATTACTCTTTTGCGTTCTTTCCTGTCGCTGCACTTATCGTCTCTTTGGGACTTGCTTTTATCGCCTTGCCAATTATGTATGCAATGAGACGCTCTAATGGAAAATAATAAGGCTGTTGTTGTTACTGGAGGAAGAGATTATCATCTTCGCGATGTTGTTCATTCTGTTTTGAATTCATTGGATATCTCAACACTTTATGTTGGTGATGCAAAAGGTGCTGATTATCATGCCCGTGAATGGGCTAGTTTAATAAATTTACCAATTAAAATTTTTAAAGCCGATTGGGATCAACACGGACATGTAGCTGGACCAATTAGAAATAGTGAAATGTTAGATGCTGCTGGACCTGGTGCTATAGTTATTGCATTCCCTGGTGGTCGCGGAACTAGGAACTGTGTAAATCAAGCTCATGATCGTGGTATGATTGTGTTGAAAGTGGAATCATGAGAGAATACACTGGAACTGTACTTATTTTGGATGAAAAACCAGACTTAAATGGAGATTCTTTTTCCAAAGATTCAATAATTAATATTGCAGATCGAATTCCAGTAACCTTGCAATTTGAGAACACTCCTGAAGGATATTTAGGTGAAGTTATTTTAATAAAAAATGATGATAAGATTGATTATAAAATTCAACTTATAGATGAAAAAATTTCAGATCAAATGGCTAAGACTCTGACACCTTGTATTGGCGGTTCTATAAAAAGCTTTATTAAAACAAAAAAGGGCAGAGCAATCAATAAATTCACAATAAAATCCATCGGACTGTCCGTAGGGAATGCCGACACAAGAATTAAGAAATTAGGTGAAGAATGAATACGATATTGTTAATAATTTTATTACTTATTGCCGTTCCGGTGATTGCTATATTAGAGTATAGATCAGATAAGAAAAAATTTGAAAAAGAATTGGAAGAAGATAGAAAATGGCTCGCAGAAGAGATGAAAAAACCTAAATCTAGAGTTTATTTTGTAACCCTTGACAGAAAAGGTCTTTTTTCAAAACATTCTGATCCTCAACTTGTAATGGGATATTCATCCAATACTCGCTTCACCAGTGAAAGGGTTGCTAGTATTAAATTAGAACATTTTTACGAACAAGGCTTTTTTATAGATGAAAATATGATCACCTATCCTACTTGCTACATTAAAAAAGCTGAAGTTAACGAAGAGGCTGAGCATGGAGTCGGTTGAACAAAAATACAATGAATTTTGGAAAGAAATTGTAGAAAATCCCGATGGTTCTTTAAATAAAGAACAAATCATGAAGGAACTTGCTGATTTTTCAGTTCTCATAAATAGCTTAAGTATGCTTTATTCTTCGATTACTGGCGGTCGTGTGAGCAAGCCAATGACGAATGCTAGTGTTGTTTTTCAATTATTTGAAGAAGAATTAGAAGAAGCATATAATCGTGGATACGAAGACGCTACAGACGACATGAACGAAGAATGATATGCATAAATGTATTGACTGTGGCGCGGACACAAAACCAGGCAAAGGCTCGGCAAGATGTGAAGAATGTTGGGATTCAAGACTTGGTAATCCCGATGTTAAATTTAATAAATCTGGCACCGTTGTTTATGTTGATAAGGAAAAAGCTAATGCCGCAGCAAATAAAACATTTGAAAAATTGCAAGAATTAGCAAAACCTGTTGAAAACGATGAATATTATTTACATCTAATCATTCAATTAATCAACACAGCAAGGCAGAACAAAATGGAAGAATATAGAAAAACCAAGAAAGAAATCAAGCGTTTACAGTTAGAAAACAAAGAAGCAAAAGAATTTTTTAGAGTTTCTTTCATAAGTTTAAAGATTTAATGGTATAATATATAGTGTAGAGGCGTGGAAGCTGTGGCGGTGAATCGATGGAGATAACTTCATACTAAGCCGTGAGAGATAGAGAAGAGTCGATAAACTCTCGATCTACTAGAACACGCATTTGTCGATTGAGGTTTGATAGTTCATGTGTGACGGATCGAAGTGATTCGGTCGAAGTTATGCGGTCACATGGTAAAGATTTAGGCTCTAAATCGTTAATTACCGCTGCGGAACTAATCGGAACCATATGTAAGAGTCTACTGCATATGGGTGAATTAAACCAAGTCAGGGTCGCGCCTGACCTACACTTTTAATTTTGAATTTAGTCGGATATAAATATCCAAGAGGGAAGTAAGCTGACCTACTCCACTTTGAACCCTCTGTCAGCGACTACAGCCGATTACAGTTAAAAGCTGGCGGCAAATCCTAAGTGCGCAAGTGCTTAGTTGATATTACAGTGATACTGGAAGGGTGAAACTAGGATAGCCCTCTAAGGTTGACTTCGTAGTGAGTCGATTATGAAGCTCGAATTAGGTTGATCTCTAATTTGTGAGTTGTAGTAAGTGCCAAAGGTCACTGTAATATTTTTTTAGGAGAAATATGGATTCGTATGGTGATTTAAGATGGAGTTGCTTAACTCTTCCAACGGGAAGAAAAATCTATCTAACACAAAGACCGGACAGAGCAAAATACGTGTCTGTTTGGAATTTTATTTCAGAAAAAAAACCATCAATAAGATTTTGCTTTACAGATGACATTGTAACGGATTTTGATGGCGCTGTTCCATTTCTTTGGTATCCGTGGATTCCAGGTGAACACATCCCAACAGAAAATATTTTTGCTTTCTTTTGTCTTATGGATTATTACGAAAACATCTCTCTACCCGATAAAAGCTTTTGGTTACATTGCGATAGTTCAACAATGAGAGCGCCGACTTTCTTAGGACTTTATCTATACGCTAAATGGTCCGACAAAGCAGAAGAAATTTGTAAAAAGGTTACAGCTAATAATGATAATGAATTAGAAATGCGTCTTAAACATTCCATTCCTACGGAATATGCACAAACTAGTATGAAGCTAGATCCAGGTGTCAAGGAATTAATAGAGGCGTGGCAAAAAGGTGGGGAAAAAGAAGCCTACCTGCACCTTATGAATAGAAAAACCCATCTAAAACTGTCCTAATCTGATACAATAAATAAATACATATTCTTCTTGCATCTCCCCTGTTGTGTGGTATTATGTTTATACAACAACTTTTCAAAGGAGAAAAGAATGAAAAAATTAATGGTGATGCTTTGTCTATTGGGCGCAATTGGGTGTGCTCCGAGCAAAGAAATAGTAACGATAGTAAACGGAACTCCAGGTGCTCCTGGTAGAGATGGTGCAAATGGTCACTCTCTTGTTTCGCAATATATGGCAGCAACTGAATTAGAATGTGATAGTTCAGGTGGTAGTCGTTTAGACATCTACATGGATCTAGACGATTCTTTAACACCTTCTGAAGGTGATTTATATGAAAATTCCTTGATTGCGTGTAACGGTTTGAATGGTGTCAATGGATCTGACGGTTCTGATGGATCAAACGGAATTAACGGACATGATGGTATTGCAGGTCCTCCTGGCTCATCAGGTCCTCCTGGATTAGACGGTAACCCAGGTCATGATGGTCTGCCTGGTCCTTCTGGTGCTCCAGGTCAAAATGGCGCTCCTGGCTCTGATGGAGAAAACGGTCATGATGGCAAAGATGCCCATGTAACTCCTAAAAATGTTACTGGAAATTGTTCAAACATTAACAGTGGCTACGATGCTTTGATTAAAAATCAAACCGTTGAGCTTTACACTGCTGGATTTTCATGTTCAGCATCTAAAAAAGTATTCGTATTAACCGATAGCGCATCGACCTTTTGGATTTCTAATACAGAATTAGCTGTATTTGTCTCTCCTGCTGGTCTTCGCGTACTAACTTATCAATAAAAGGAAGTAATATGAAAAAATTCATTATAGCATTGATTATGACTCTTCCTGTGATTTCTTTTGCTTCTGAAAAATGTTCTACAACTTCAGAAAAAGAAATCGTACAAGAACAAAAAGACATTAATACAGCAGTTCCTGAACATTTGAAAGGTGCGACAATTATTGTTCGCACTGCAGATGGTAAGGAAATGTCGGTTCCTGCAGAGCAATTTAAAGTTGTTCCTCGTAAACAGCAATTTATGGTTACGAAAGTTAAACAGGTTTCTAAAATGATGTGTAGTGCGGAACTTAAGAATCGCGTTTCTTTGTTGGCTGGTGACGGTCCTAGGGATGGTCTTAAAAGAACAGAAACTCCTACTACAGTCACTATTGAATCAAAAACAGGTGTTGTTGGAGGTGTTCAATATCAAAGATTGCTTACTGATCGCATCAGCGTTGGCGCTCAAGTTCAATCAAATGAGTCTGCACTTATTAGTGTTGGTCTAGAGTTTTAATTAAAAAAAATATGGGCTGGAATCACCAGCCCTTTCTTGGGGGATTTATGAGATATAGAGATTTTATCGCAATTCTTAAAGAATTAAATTTTTACATCACAAAAAATGGCAAAGGATCTCACGAAGTTTGGTCAAACGGTCAACACAATGTAACTGTTACTTATCCTGAAATGAACCGAATGGTCGCTCGAAGAGAGCTTAAAAAAATAGGCTATACAAGGATGAGAGAGATTTGATGAAGCCTATTTTTTCTATTATATTTTTTCATTTTGTTTTCGCTCTAACCGTGTGCTTTCAGACTTGCGCTCCTAGAAATGAATGGCAATCAGCAAAACCTGGATTTAATACAAACCCTGTTTTCTATCCTTATATAGAGAAATTTGAATATTATTCAAAACTAGACACTTATCTTGTTCCGATTAGATTTAGTAAATTAATGAGAGTGTTTGGAGGAACAACGGTAGGAATTTGTCGTATTTTTAAAATTAAAGGATTGATCACCTCTGCTTATATTGAAATTGATGAAGATTCTTGGAACAACATAACAGAATTACAGAAAATAAATCTTATCTTTCACGAACTTGGTCACTGTGTGTTACACAGAGAACACACTGCAGTAGACAATTATGTCAATGCATGTCCACAAAGCTTTATGGATAGTTTTTTATTAACTCCATATTGCATAGAAACTAATTATGATGAATATATAAGGGAGATGTTTCCACTATGGAAAGAATGATTAATTACATAGAAGTTAAAATTGAAGATTTTCGTATCTCTGGCAAGGCACCGAGATATATTGCCATTTCTGAAAGCTTGTTAAAACAACTAATGGAGAAAAACATACAATTACACAGGATAGTAAACCTTCCAGTGTTGTGTTTTAACGAAGGAATGTTGCCTGAAGATGGTGTTTACATTCACGAGTGGGAAAAACTCAATGAAGTTTAAGATTGGAGATAGAATCAGAGTATTGAGCAGTGATCGTTCTGGGTATAATTACGCAGAAATCACTGGCACTACAAAATATTTTGACGCATCTTCTGGCACAACAGAAGACTTTTATCTAGTAACGTGGGACTCTGGTAAACCAGCGTTTCATGAATACAAAGCCAGTGAGGTGGATTCTGAGTGGGATTTAGCACCTACACTGCCGAGCGGACAGTGTCCAATTGTGCAATCATATAATTCAAGATTTCCCAAAGAAATTAATCTTGCTCCAATCGATCTTCAAATTGAAAACATAACCGCTTTAGATTGCGATCATAAATGGAAAGAATATCACGGCTATAATGATTTCTATGAATTTTGTGAAAAATGTGACAAAAAGAGGATAGATGGAAACAATGCCTAGAGAGTCAGCTTGGTTTTTAATAGTTAAATATCCAACCTTGAGAGATTATATTCATGAAACATACAACAGTGGCGCTCATGAAGAATTGATTGATTTTCTCTTTGCAATAGAAACAGAGCCTTCAGGCTTATCAGGAGATGTTTAAAAATGCCTAATGTAAAAAAAATGCTTGAAAGTTGGGCTAAAGATACAACCATAGAGCACGAAGATTATAATAAATGTGGAACGTGTCTTAAAGAACATATCAAGTCACAAGTCGCTAATGAATTTCTTCAAGCTGGCAAGCTAAGTGCTGAAAATTTAACAGAAATGCTGGATGAGGTTGATAAAAGATTTAGAGAAACCGAGCTTTACATAAGAGTAAGGAAAATGCTTGATGAAGGTAAGAACATGGAACAAATATCAATGGAATTAGAGCAAGAAGGCATTGACATTTAATTTTTTGTGTGAAATAATTGCTTATGGAGGTTTTAAGTGGAAATTAATGGTGTTGCAAATATAAAAATTATTGTTGATGATGCAGAAGAGCGCGGATTAATCCATCCTCAAAAAGCTGCTGATATTTATAAACAACTCAACCTCCTAGAACGCTATATGTTAGCGTATATGGACGCCACAGAGCCATCTGCTGCCATACCAGCATGGCACGACATTAAGGAAGATCCTAAAAGGTATCCAACAGGAGCAGAAAGAACAACTCTTTATAAATACATGGAGGATAAATGAAAACCAATCCAAACGATCCTGTAGCTGTATTTGGAATGAACGAAGGATTGACAAAACGTGAATATTTCGCAGCAATGGCTTTACAAGGAATCAAAGCTTCAACTCCTGGATGTGCTGCCGAAGATTGTTCTTATTTCGCAGTGCAAGAAGCAGATAGGTTAATCAAAGAACTTAACAGAGAGAAAAAAGATGGAAAAGATAATATCTGATCTAATGGTTGGTGGTGGGATCTTTGTTTTAGTTAGCATAATTGGCATTCCTATTTTTGCCCTACTTGTAAAATTATTTGAAAAAGAACCCATTAATCAGCCAAATCCTCGTCAAATAGCCAACTTAGAGATTCTTATGATATTGATAGAATGTGCAAAAAAATATCCCGATATGCGTTTTGGTCAGATACTGATTAATAGCCGCACTGTGGATCACAATAAAAACATGTTCTATGAAGAATCGGTACAAATTCTTGAAAGAATGAAGAAAGACACTCTTTTGTGAGTAAAAAAGACATAGTGGTAGTTGCCGCTGCAATCATCATCCCAGGTGGATTAGTTATTTTAGGACTATGGAAGGCATATGAAATGTTGAATAAAAAGCCCACTCCTGAAGAAGATAAATCAAAAACAGATCAATAATTTATGGTATTATAAAGTGTAATCCCACGGACCCTCGGTGGGAGTCAGATCGCATCCTTTTACTTGAACTATTAGGCAACAGTCCTGACACTGGCATAATAGTAAATAGGGAGAGAGGGAATATAAGGAGCTTGTGGATAACGAACTTAAACAAAAAATAACAGCCTCTGTGAAAGAATACTTAACAGCCCATGGCTGGCCAGAAAAGGTAAATGACGATCAAATTATTCAAAATCTTCCCAATATTTGGAAAAAACTAGAATCAGAAGGATTATTAAAAGATCCAATTGAAAAAGGTCTTAATTATAGAATTTTTGTTGATATTGCCTTGCAAACCAGAGCAAAATGTGATGCAATGAGGCATATGAATATACATTTTAGGAAGAATCCAAGATAATGGATAAAAAACACGTATTGAACATATTGGATCGATTGATCAAAATGCCAATAAATGCGCGTGAGGAATTTGAAAATAATTTCAGAGCAGAAGTTGAAAAATATAAGAAGTGGTATAGCGAACAAGACGAAAAAGTATTAATTCAAGAGTTTGCACATAGTAACACAAACACCTATCTTGAAAAATTAAAATCTCTCGAAGAGGCGCTGGACAATATGAGAGATGAAGAGCTGGAACAATTTGTTTCTGACATTGAAATCAAAAACCCATCTAATTACGCTGCTTTAGAAAGATACATCCTTTCTTCGAAAAAACAAGGTAAAAAATGAAAACTCAATCTAAATACAGTTATCAAAAAAGAATAAAAGATTTGGAAGAGGAAAGTTTAAGATTAAGAAGTAATCTTGAAGATTATAGATCGACCGTTCTCTTCATATATGACGGTCTTGTTGATGTTGTGAATGGCAATAACACGTCTATTAAAGTTTCATGGCTCATGCAAAGAATCAGAAGGTGCTTGAAATGAATGAGCCATTAGACGTTTGGGTCGAAAAGCATGAGGTTTTAAAACTTTTAAGAGAAAATCTTCAAGCAAATTTAGATGTCATGACAGAACTATCTGAGGAAGAAAAAGTTATTTTGATGAGGCTGAATCTAATAATGATCAGACAATCTATGTCAGATTTAGGATTGGAAAAATGAATCTTATTAAAAATAAAAAACTTTGGATTCAATTTAACAAATTCAATCACTCCTATAGGGCTTTAGGACTATATTGGGTAGGTCGATGGAGAATGCTAAGTATTAATTTATGGTCACATGAACTAGTTTTTATTCTTAAGAGGTCTGGGTGAACTTAACAAGTCTTAAGCACATTAGTCATTTTTTTATCGTTCAGGCTGATGGTGATGAAAAGCTAAAAGAGACAATCACTGATGAAAAAGAATTCACAAATCTACAAGATGCATTAAAAGTGATGAAAGAGTCGGAGGCTCCGATAAAATATTTAAAATTTAACCATGAAGGACTGGTTTACAAGCTTTATCCAACTGAAGAAACAGATGAATTTACCGTTGTAACCTATCCAGTGATCAATTAGAGGAAATATGACAGTAGCACAGTTAATACAAAAATTAAAAAAATTTGATCCAGATATGCCAGTGGTGATTAAATCTGGGAAAGTTGATCTATCTGAAGATTTTATCGACCTCACTTTATCTAATTTAGTAGAGCTAAAGACGAGAGAAGTTTTTAAAGTCCCTCATTGGCAAACACAGCTTTACGATGCTTCAGAAGGATTAAGGGAAAGACCGACTAAAGTTTTAAGTCTCTCCGGTGGAACCCTCCTCCAAAGAGGAAAAAATGAAAACGAAGACTAAAAAAAATAAAAGCGTATACATTGTTTACAGACAACAGAGCATAGGCAATTATAATGTTATTAGAGCGTTTTCTACTAGATATAAGGCTAAGAAATTTTGTGATAGGAAAAATGACATATATAAGCCTGAATTTGATGATTATGGATACTGTGACGGTATTTATCATAATTTTAGCAGGATGAAGATAGAATAATGGATTTGCAAACTCAAAAGAATATTTCAAATTTAATAAAGGAACAAGCAGAGAAGCTTGGCATGGCACTTAATGCTCTCAGAAAGATTAAACTTTTACCAGTATTAGAAAATCAAAACATTTATGCATCCAAAATAGCATCTGAAACTTTGAAAGAAATTGCAGATTATGGCAAAAATCCTGAAGATTTATAGCTATAAAGATCCCATTCTACGCACCAAATGTAGAGATGTTCCTCGTATGGAGTCGTGGGTTCTAGAACTTGCTGATGATATGTGGACAACCATGCTCATGTCTAAGGCATTGGGACTTGCTGCAAGTCAAGTGGGGTTTGATTATAACATCGTTACCATAAATGGACCTGATTTTCAAGGACCCATGATCAATCCTGTAATTGAAGAGAAATCACAAGAATTATTCCATTATGTAGAAGGGTGTCTATCTATTCCAGGATATGAAATGGACACGGGAAAACGTAGCAAATCGATAAAAGTGGCTTATCACGACCTTTCTGGCAAAAAAGAGACCATTTGGCTTAAAGATGTCACATCTGTAATCGTTCAGCACGAGATAGACCATCTTTTTGGAATCATCTTCCTAGATCATCTCAGAGCGGAGATGAAAAAATGATGTTGACAACTATTTTTACATTATGGTATTATATTGCTGGAGGTGAGGAATGACTCATCAAACAATGCAAAATAATTTAAATT
>ERZ1292629.3754-Hain-H43-01um-R1-3754-length-11532-cov-4_pt1 | contig 11532 bp, 13 predicted proteins | sample MGYA00564399_ERZ1292629 | MGnify/ENA primary metagenome ERZ1292629 (study PRJEB36523, sample SAMEA6512636) | groundwater metagenome | collected 2019-01-08 | study: AquaDiva: Metagenomics assemblies of 32 groundwater samples | reverse complement strand
ACCCATGCGCGGAAAACAGAGCTTTTCTCCCTTGTATTGTAGCCGAAAAGACGATGAAAATACAGCATTTTGATATTGTTTGGTTTTATAAACACTGGTATATTTTTACTATTTACTCCATTTATCAGAATACTGCGCATACAACCTAAGCAATAGTTTGTATGTATTCCCATGGCTGAGCATTCCTATGTATGAAGCTAGTGATGCATGTGAATGGTTTCGCTTTAATTTGGTAAACATTCTCCGTTTTGTTGTTGTTCTCAGTACCCGATGATGAGGAAAGTGAACCCAGCCTAAGAAATCAATGCCGGAGGCAAGTGGTTTGATAAAAACCTTATCAGGGTGGAGAGTAAGGTTCAATGTTGTTTCCAGAAATTCCAATATCTTGGGGAGAAGCCTCTCTACATTTGCTTTGCGTTCATGCAAAATAACAAAATCGTCCGCATAGCGGATGTAATAGCGAACCTTTAGTGTTCGCTTGATAAACTGGTCAAATTCGTTCATATAGATGTTCACAAGCAACTGACTGGTTAAGTTCCCAAGCGGCAGGCCACTGTGGCTACGTTTCCTCGCACAAAAACTCTCAACCACTTCTTGCAACAGCCCTATCGTGTCGGCATCCTGTATATGTCGTTTCAAAATACGGAGCAACACCCCATGGTCAATGCTCGCAAAAAATCCTTTGATATCGCATTTAAGCACCCACGCAGTCCGGGTATTGTTGTGGGAAACTTTCCGCCCAAACGCTCGAAACCTATCGATCGCCCGATGAGTACCTTTCTTGTTGCGACACGAGTACGAGTCAAAAATGAATGTTTTGTCAAAATAGGGATACAGTCGTCTGTAGAGTGCATGGTGGATGAGTCGGTCCCGAACGTCGGCTTTGTGGATAGCACGAGGTTTAGGGTCGTTAAGCTGAAACGCATGGTATGACCCGTGCCGGTATATTTTTTGACTTAACTCCCGGTGCAGCGTAAAGATATTATCGACAAGATGCACCGAAAACGTGGCAACATCCGTTCGCTTTCGTTTCCCGGGCAAAAATTCCTCCCAGGAGCACAGTAAATTCTCTACGGAAATGATATCATCGTATATATGGTCAAGCGCGTTTTTTCCTCTCTCTCTCTCTCTCTCTCGATAGCGCCTCGATCCTCACCAAGATTAAAGAGGGCTATTTGGTCTGGATGAATATAGTCCCGCATATGCCAAAAGGTGCCCGCTACACACTGGGCGCTCGCATTGAAACGAAATTTCTCGATCTTCTTGAGCTATCATACATCACCTATTTTAGTGAGCGGGAAACGAAACGGGAGAAACTTTCCCAGTGCATCCTCATGCTAGATGTATTGAAATTTCTCATCGCGGTGGCGTGGGAGGGAAAACTTGTTTCGCACGCACAATTTGAGGGTATAGGGATAAAACTTGATGAGGTGGGCAAAATGTTTGGCGGCTGGAGAAAAAACCTCGAGGTCCCCGTACAGAAAAACCGCGCCGGATAAGCGCGGAAAAGTGTATACTTTCGAAGACCGAAGACGAACGTATTGTCGAGATTCCAGTGATTGCCAGGATTCGCCCAATTGCTATTGAGCCACAAATCGTCTTCATTGCGTTCCACCTTGAACACGTTCGGATTGCCGTTACGGTCAGTTTTGTATGGCGTGCCATAGTACCGCACTGCCCGTCTACGATAGATCCGAGCTGTATTGTATGGTGATTAAAAATCAGCGAGCACACCAGACCAAGTAACTACTTTTTTGGTGGACACTATGTAGGCCCTCCGTGGAAAGCCGTAGCCCGCCCACGCTCTCAACCTACTAGTGCCGGAAAGGTCTCGAAAAGCCAATAGCCGTTCGATGCAACCAATCTAGTAAGTAGTATACACGAAAAAAATCGGCCGAAAAACCGAAGCATCAAAGGATCAAACACGCAAAGTATCTAGGTTACTTGCGAAGACCGAAGACGAACGCATTGCCGAGAGACCAGTGATCGCCAGGACCCGCCCAAGGGCTATGGAGCCACAAAGCGTCTTCATAGCGTGCCACCTCGAACACGTCCGGAGAGCCGTTACGGTCAGTTATTGGATTCATGGCAATATAATACCAGTCTCCTGAGCGCTGGTTTCTGTCTTGCAGACGCGCATGCGGACCAGCTTCAGCAGGGAGGAGCTCTAACCCTAATTTTGGTGCCTGTTCAAAAATGTGGGCTATCGTTGGGTAGCCCGTAAACCCAAGATCGCCGAGTCTGAGTTTCGCGACGCGGATTTCTCTGCTTTTTGCAAGCGTACCAAAATCAAGTGAATGCATCATGTCTCGGGCATAGTCACCCAGGGAAAACGGGTTTTTCGTGAGTGCCCGCTCGAGTTCGGCCTCAGATTTGCCGCCTATTTCAATTGAATAGCTGTTTTTCTTGATTGCTGTCTCAATGTCGGTACCTTGTAGGTTTTCCATATAGCGCGTATTGTAGCATAGATTCCGCCTATTTGCAAGTGGTGAGCGTTGTGTTGGGCAATACAACTACTTGTAAAGATCCTCCAATACTTGGTATAGTATTTTTGCGTTCAACCTATCGATCACTTTTTTAGTGGCCGCATTGGACAACTTGAGTGATCGAGTTGAACGCAACCAGTGCGGCCATTTGAGTTTTGAACATTAAAATTTTTGCGTTTTTTCTTCTACTTTTTAAATCGGCTCGAATTTTTGCCAGTCGCACCGTTCAATCTGCTCGCCGCGCCCGCCCCCGCGGCGAGCCAATCGGCAACCAGTCTCCAAATGTGCCAAGAGAGGGACTCGAACCCTCATGCCGATTTAATCGGCATAGGTTTTTGAGACCTACGCGTCTACCGATTCCGCCATCTTGGCGAGCTTAGAGCATTATAACATGAACAAGAGATTGCTTCGCTTCGCTCGCAATGACAAAGAAATCAGTGGCCGGGTTCGCTCTTTTTGCGCTCCACGCTATAGAACCGGATGCGGTCGCCGCGGAACATCAGGTCCACCTCTGCCAACGGCCCGTTGCGGTGCTTGGCAATGCGCAGTTTGGTGGCAATCTGCTCGCCCCACTTCGTCTGGTCGCCGTCTTCACGGTAAAGAAACATCACCACGTCCGCGTCCTGTTCGATACTGCCGGACTCGCGCAGGTCGGAGAGTTCCGGCACCCGGGTGCCGCGTGCTTCCACTGCCCGGGAAAGCTGTGAACACGCCAGGACCGGCAGCCGCAGCTCGCGTGCCAGATTTTTCAGGCTTTGGGAGATGATGGAAACCTCCTGCACGCGGTTGTCATAATGCCTGCCCGAGTCGGCAAGCTGCAGGTAATCTACGATAATAAGTTTCACCCCATGCTCCACCTGGAGCCGCCGGGCTTTGGTGCGCATCTCCACAACGTTGATCCCGGGCGTGTCGTCTATATAAAACGGCGCCTCGGCAAGCTCGCCCATCGCCTCGGACAGCCGGGTAAAGTCATCGTCCGACAGTTTGCCGGTTTTCAAACGCCACGCATCGATATCCGCCTGGGACACCAGGAGGCGGTCAACGAGCTCTTCTTTGCTCATTTCCAAAGAGAACATCCCAACTGGAATTTTTTCTTTCACCGCCACATGCTGGGCGATGTTGAGAACCATCGCGGTTTTTCCGGTACCGGGTCGTGCCGCAAGGATCAGAAGGTTGGCATCCTGCATGCCCGCAAGCCTGTTGTCCAAATCGATAAACCCGGTCGGCACGCCGCGTAAACCCCCTGCCCGCTTATGGAGCTCATCCAGACGGTCGAATGATGCAGCGAGGGCATCTTTGATGGGGATAAAGTCGCGCCGCTGGGCTTGCTGGGAAATAGCAAACAGTTCCTGCTCCGCGCTATCCACGATCTCCTGGGCGCTGCCCTGTTCTTTAAATGCAAGCTCCGTGATCCTTGCCGCAGCACCAACGAGCTGCCGCTTGGTAAAATGTTCCTGCACGATGCGGCCGTACCGCTGGGCATGGGCACTGGTGGGCACCACGTTAATAAGCTCCGAAAGAGCCGATGCGCCACCCGCGTCTTTCAGTTTGCCCTGTTTCTTGAGTTGTGCCGTGACGGTGACCACGTCGATGGGCTCGTGTGCCTCATAGAGATCCATCATCGCGGCAAAAACAAACCCGTAGGTCTCGTTGTAAAAATGGTTCGGCCGCAAAAACTCCGCCACGTCCACCATGGCATCTTTATCGATGAGCATTGCGCCCAGCACCGATTGTTCGGCCTGCGTATCATGCGGAGGAACTTTGGGATCCGGCATAAATGCGATTAGCACGTGATTTAAAACTACATGATCAACACGTGATTATCATGTGCTTATCATGTTCTTTCATCATGTGCTCATTATTAATTTTAATAGCAATACAACCATAGGGGTATAAAAGTCTTATGCAAGCAAGGCTACTCTAACACCACCACAAGCATCTCTTCGGGAATTTTGCCTTTGACCACCGTGAGTTTGGGAACGGGCGCCACACCTTCTTTCCCCATTTCTTTGAGGAACGCCGAAACGGGTGCAAGTTCACCGAACGTCTTTTGGTTGAGCTCGGGTCTGGCGTAGTGCATCGGGATGACGATGGACGGTTCTACTTCGTGAATGAGTGCTACCGCGCGGGCTGCATCAATGGTGTAGGTGCCTCCCACCGGAACAAACAGCACGTCCACGCCGTCAAGCGCTTCCACCTGAACGGTCGAGAGGGTATGTCCCACGTCGCCTAAGTGCACCACCGAAACGCCGTCAATCTCCATCCGGTATATGGTATTGGTGCCGCGCTTGGCACCCTTTTCCTCATCGTGAAATACGCCGATGCCCACAATGCCGACACCCTTTACTTCATACTCCCCGGAGCCTTGAACGACAAACGGCGCCCCTTCAATTTGTTCCACACTGTTATGATCCCTGTGGGTATGAGAAATCGTGACGATATCTGCCTCCACGTGCTTAGGAAATTTCAATCCCACCATATCCGGGTCGAATGGATCGGTTATAACGATCGCCTGTTTGCCGCGGAGTTTAAATGAAGAGTGACCAAGGTAGATGATGTCCATAATGTTCCGCGTCAGTTCCGCGTCTTCTCTTGCATTTTATATCAGATTTGGGTATCCTAAGCAACACCTCATTTCCCCTGCCCCGGGAATTATGAACAAAGACGCACTCTTAGCAACACTCATCGGCTTGGCTGCGGGACTTGTCATCACCGGCGTACTCCTGTTGGGCCCGTCGCTGACGAAATCGTTTCCTAAACTCTCGCTTCCCCGCATCACCCTCCCTTCCCTTGCAAAACGGGGCACACCTTCACCTACCCCGGCACCGGCTCAGGAGCTTACGGTCACGATCGACAGTCCTTTGCCGGAAGAAATCGCCGTAGGCGATACGCTCCTTGTTTCCGGCAGCACCCTGCCTGGCGCTACGGTCGTAGCCCAGGGGCCGCTGGATGAAGACGTGGTACTTACGCGCGACGGCGGCGCGTATGCGGCTAAAGTATCGCTTATTGAAGGGAGCAACGAGATTACCGTCACCGCATATAAAGACGGAAAATCCGTCTCCCAAAAGGTAACCGTCTTTTACACACCGGAGGAATTTTAAACTATGATGCGATTATCCCTTCTCACCCTTCTCACCCTTCTCACCATTCTTCCTGCCGCGAAGGTGGGTGCGGCACCGGAGGCAACGCCTACGGCAAACGTCAAACAGATTGAAGATCTCAAGGAGCGGTTGGCCACCAAAGTAGCGCAACTCCGCCAGTCCTCCCGCCGCGCCATTGCCGGCACGGTCAAAACCGTCTCTGTGTCTACCGCAACCATTGAAACGAAAACTAAGGATATCAAAATTGAGCTCACCGACGATATTGTGATTGTCCAGAATCTCCGCGGAAAACGCACGAAGCTGACCGTCGACGATCTGGCCAAAGGAGACAATGTGGTCGTCTTTGGCGAATATGATGCAACGCTGGATTTGCTCAGGGCCAAAGTGATCTTTATCCAAGCGACCCAACCAGAGCGTCTGGCCGGGACGGCAACCGCCGTGGACACGAAGGAATTTACCGTGACCCTCGCAACGCCGGAGGGGAAAACCATCATTGTAGACATCGAAAAAACTACCAAAATTACCCTGTGGGACGGACAAAAGCTGACGAAGGGCGGCTTTTCCAAAATTGTCGCAGGTGATACCGTCCACCTCGTCGGTACCACCGTACCCAAAAAAGAAAACCGGGTAAGCGCCATCCGGATCCTGGACATCGGCAACCTGACGAATGCGCCCACAGTTGCCCCGACTCCAACCGAAGCGCCGACGCCGTAATCCATTGCTTTACTCCATATTACTGTAGTAACATACGTTTTATGGCACGATTTAAGGCAGACCGGTTCCCTACCTATACCCCCAAGTCCTACCCCTCAAAAGAAGCAAAAGAGCTCTACACCGCTATTTTGAAACTGAAAACCGTTGATGAAGCGGCTAAATTTTTTCGCGACCTTTTGACCATGCCGGAGATTACGGAATTTGCCAACCGCTGGCAGATAGTGAAACTCCTGTATCGCGGCGTGTCCTACGCGTCCATTGCCAAAAAGCTCAAGGTGTCCACCACCACGGTCACCCGCGTCGCCTATTGGCTCCGCAGCGGCATGGGCGGCTACAAGCTCCTGGCTGACCGCATGTTCAGGAAAAAATAACGCTGGGCCTTGACAAACTCATATTAGCGTGCTAATATATTAACGTGTTAATACGTTATTGAAATTTAATCTTTATGAACCGACCACTAAAATCATTTGTTGATTCGTCCTTCCTTGCCGGCAATGCCGGTCTTTCTTCTCGTGCGCTTCATCATACCCTCAACTAAACCTGCGCGTGGTTGAGGCGAGAAACCTCCTTATTTAGCATTTATCATTTAGCATTCATCATTTCATATTCTCCCCTCTCCCATTCGTAGGCTTTATGTTCCCTGCGAAAAAATATTATGAACGCAATCACGTTGCGTAAGCAACTTTTTTATACCGTTCGGGATATACCCTACCAAATCAATACAAGGGAGAGGGATACATGCTGCAGGTCAAAAACGAAAATACTTGCTGACCTATTTATCCGTATTGGCCTAAAGGCACGTATTGCAACCGGAAGATTCTTTTGGAAAGATATCGGGTTGCCACAATCAATCCTTCAACTTGCGCCGACTCCAACTGAATATCACTTTTTCCTGCGCGTCTATATACCAGAATCAAAAAAATGGATTTCTGTGGATCCTACCTGGGACGTTGGACTAAAAACAGCGCTCCCCATCGCAGAGTGGGATGGATTCACGAACACCGTATTTGCCGTACCTATCAGACGTTTCACCATCCTCAAAAAGAATAGTGTTTATGTTGCGCCCTATGCTTATCCCTTTACAAATTTTGATCCGAACGATTCATTTACTAGGGCACTGAATACTTGGTACGCGTCGTTAAGAAAAGGAGGAATATGACAACCGAATCGCCGTCTCCTACCGAACAACAACAGTTCTATCTTGACGGATTTTCTCGGCTCATTGCCGGATTAAAAGAGGACGGAGACGATGCTCAAATGTTTGAGTATCTTCGTGATGCGCTCCAAACAAGACCCGAGCTTATCCTGCCTATTATAGAAGGAAGTATACAAAGAGCAGGGGCAACATTGGGGCAACAACGGCGTGGAGGCTCTTCCGCCACGCTCTACTACCCTATCGAAGCAGCCATAAAATATCTCGCCAAACAAAACGGATTTTTTTCTGACGGTCGCGATCCGCTCACATCTTCCTCATGGAACCTATCCGAGGTGATGGATTTTCTTGAAAAATTCAAGACGGAAATCATCGACACTGCGGGATCCAAAACTACTGCGAAAAATCTCCCCCAACGGGCGGTACAAATGATGTGGCTTTTGGACCAAACGTCCCAAATAAAACCATCAAAACCCTATGTGTTTATTGAACTGGGCGCAAGTAATGGGCTTGTTCTCGATGCATTCAGGCAACCTACACAATTTAAACAATGGTACGCCAGACAACCGTCGGCACAACTATCCCAACAAGTTCCTTTTGGTGAAAAACTCACGCTTCCATTATATCCGACCATGGGACTCGATATCGCCGCCCCGGACATGGATTGGAACTTTGTCAATATTTTGGATGAAGGAATCCGTGAAGAAGTACGTGATTTCGTTTCCATCTTTCCAGAACGCTCCAACATCATCATCGGAGACGCAAGAAATGTCCGACAGATCACAGAGGTATCTAGTCTTATGTCCACCTCGTATCCGTCAACACCGATTGTCATAAGTTGCTTCATGTTATATCAGGTACCGCAACCCGCAAGAGATGAACTACAGCAATCTGTTCGTGAGTTCCTAAAAACTCAGGGCGGCGGGCTTTTTATAAAAACCGATATTGCCAAATACATGGGCAGACCTGAAATGGCTGGTGGTGCGCTGTCATGGATCGAAAACGAACAAGGTGACATTGTCTCCCCTACCATCATGCTTCGCGGAAAAACCATTTCTCAATGTGACATTGTTTCGGAGGATTTATGAACGAAAACGTAGTAAACAAACAAAAAGAAACTCTCCCTTCTAGGCCTCAGGCAATCATTTTTGACCTGGACGGAACATTAGCCGTATCCTCACGTTTTTATGACGAAATATATGCAGAAACACTTGTGGACCTTGTACGGGAAACGAAAGGAGAAGAAGCCGTTGAAATACTCTTGGCGAGAGACAGGCTGGACGGGAAAGGTGAATTGACGCTCCTTTCCATGGGAATCCCGTATCGCTTGTGGGCAGAACGACTCATCGCAGCGCCTCTTGATCTCATCACACCTCAACCTGACATTGTGTCTGCCGTTCGAAGTATATGGGTAAAAAAGTTGCTATACACCGGATCTCCTGAGGCTTTTGCGTACCGGCTATTGGAACGAATAGGATTTGATCCGCGAAAAGATTTTGAATTGATCCTCGGCTGGAAAGAGCCGGAAATCTTCCCTCTCAAATGGTCAAACTCCCCCTTTGTTTTTGCCTCTATCACCGCTCTTTTGCGATGCGATCCACAGAGTGTTTGGAGCGTAGGAGATAACTGGGAAACGGATTTGGAGCCGGCGAAGCGCATTGGTATCACCACGATTCAAATACGCAAAGCAACCGGTGCGCCGGATTTCCGTTTTCCAGACGTTCCGTCCCTGATTACAGCATTTCAAAACGGAGGGACATCATGAAAAGGATCCCCCTGTACATCGATACCGATATGGGAGTTGACGATATCGTCGCCATCTGTTTGCTTACACAAAACTCAAGATATGACATACGCGGTATAAGTCTCGTCAACGGAGTAACTACCGTACAAAAAGGAATACAAAACGCTCAAAGGCTTCTGAGAGCTCTTGACGTTCCCTGTCCCATCTTTGTTGGCGCGAACAGAACGCAACAAAAATCCTCTATTCAGTTTCCCCAAGTTGATCGCGCTCGTGCAAGCTCACTCGATCTCCTAAGAGACGTCCCTCTACCCTCAAAAGGATCTAATCCGGTTCTGCCGATTACCGCGTTACCTGAGTGGATAAAGAAAGAATCTGCACGTGTTACTCTCGTGTGTATTGGCCCGCTTACCAACCTCCCACCGCTTCTCCGCGATCCCAGCTTCAAAAAAAAGGTCCAAATGATCTATATCATGGGCGGAGCCCTACGTTGCGCCGGGAATGTCTGTCCGCGATTTATCAGCGAGTATAACTTCCGACTCGATCCTCAGGCTGCACAGAACGTCCTCACAATAAAACTTCCTATAATACTCGTTCCTATGGATGCGACAAAATACGTCCCAACCCGACCGAGACTTGCAACCGGACAAACACTTCGAAACCTTCAAAGATTTTATCAAGTTGCCGTACAAATCCGCCCGCCGACACTTGCCGGCAGAATAATGCAAGCAATTATTCTCAATAATTCATCCGATTTTGACTACTTCTACGATCCCCTCGTTGCAGGAATTCTAATAGACCCCTCGATAGTCACCAAACTCGAGCGTTTTGCCATAAATGTTCGGGTCAAAGGTCAATCCATCGGCAAAATCACTACCACGATTCAGCGAAAACCCAACATCGACGTCGTAACCTCTGTATCCGGATCCAAACTGTATAAACTCATTCTTCGATGCATTAAACAAAGAAGCGCATTATGACCAGTACCAAAGAAAAACTTGCGTGCCCGGAAACAGAACCGATTTCATCGTTTATATTAACGTGGGACATTGTTCCTCTCGTTGGCCGGCTATGTAGGGAAAAGGGTTGGAATCCGCCATCCCAAGAGACATTTGAATTGGCAAAAAATGTAATTACGAGATCACTTTCAGAAACGTTTGGAGACTCGAAAATAATCCTCATCGACGCCGACACAATTAATATCGAAATCGAGCGCACCGTTTTGACACTGAAGAATGAGAAAAAAATACCCACGGTAACCATGGATCCGGTTTATGGGGCTGTTACTGCTGATTATGCCCTCAATACAACCCGTGGACTTACAGATGACGGATCAATAGAAGAAATCGCACGACCCGGGTATCCTACCATCGGTGAACAAATACGCGCACTTTCACAATCTTTGAATGGAAAACGTGAAGTCTATCTCGTGGATGCCGGAGCGTTTTCCGGTGGATCGCTTCGAACGATCATAGAATTACTCCGTAGTCAGAATGTTGAAGTGAAAACGGTGACACTCGGATTTGCCACAAAAGAAGGACAGCGGGCGTTGTGGAATATGGGCGTGCGCCCTTTGGTCATAAATGATATAGGAAATCCCATCGACTGGGTCGAGGCAAGAGATTTTATTCCGTTTATCCCTTTATGTGGTCGGGTAATAAAAAATTCCGTCCAGCCTGGAAAACTTTCCATTGCTCTTCCCTATATTTTACCGGAAGGGAATCCCTCCGACTGGGCGAGCATCCCCCCGCAAAAGGGAAACCTTGTAAGTATGGCTGGCTGGAATGCATCGGAAATGATAATGAAAGATATACAAAACAGGAACGGAATAACATTAAAACTCACTGATTTCGTCGATTTACCTGTACGCGTGAGTTATCCGGGGTCCTTAATACCCGAACTGACCGATGTTTTGGACGTCATTAATACTAAAAGACAATTAGTTATTGATTCGTCTAACAAGATACCCAATCGATAGCGATAAGGAAGATGACGTTGGATAAGTTATAATGAACCATATGACTTTGAAACTGTTGCAAAATCTTCATGCATTGCTAGTCACCAACCCGACGAATATCCGATATCTTACCGGATTTGTTGGCGCGGCGCCGGAGGAGAGGGAGGCATATGTGTTGGTGACAAAATCACAGGGGTACCTTTTTACCAACGCACTCTATCGACAAGAAGCTATAAAACTCACACAAAACCCTGATAGCCTCAAAAGGTTAAACCTTTTATGCCTAAAAGGTTTAACCTTTATTGAAATTTCTCGGGAAGAGCCGTTTGCAAAGAAGCTCAAAGAGGTTCTCGACTACGCTCGAACAACAGAACTTGGTT
>ERZ1292629.3753-Hain-H43-01um-R1-3753-length-11532-cov-5_pt1 | contig 11532 bp, 9 predicted proteins | sample MGYA00564399_ERZ1292629 | MGnify/ENA primary metagenome ERZ1292629 (study PRJEB36523, sample SAMEA6512636) | groundwater metagenome | collected 2019-01-08 | study: AquaDiva: Metagenomics assemblies of 32 groundwater samples | reverse complement strand
GTAAGTTGATAATGGCGCTTACCTGCGCGCTCGTAAGTTGCGCAGCTGATGAGGCAAGTGGTGAGAGAAGTGTTGCTACAGCAACTGCCACAAAACTTGTCTTCCAAAGAAGTTTTTGCATGAAAATTAAAAAATTAATGAATAATAGCTTGGTTTTATTATACCCCCCCCCATATCAAATCCGACAGTGGATATTAAATATCGAGATTTTTGACGCTTTTTGCGTGAGTCTGTATGAAATTCTTGCGCGGGGCGACTTCTTCACCCATCAAAATATCAAATATGTGATCTGAGTCTTCGGCGTCTTTAATATTTACTTGCTTCATCACACGTACTGCGGGATCCATAGTAGTTTCCCACAATTGCTCGGGGTTCATTTCACCGAGACCTTTGTATCGCTGGATAGTAATCCCCTTAATTTTACTCTCCGATGCTTCTGTAGCTTCAGCGCCCTCCTCCGCCACAGCTTCGGCGGGCAAGGAGGATGATTTCATTTTTTGAAATTCGGCAACAATTTTATCGCGCTCCACTTCAGAAAACGCGTAATGAATCTCGCGACCCTTCTGCACTCGAAAAAGCGGTGGTTGTGCAATATAAATGTACCCAGCTTCAATCAGTGGTTTGAAGTATCTATAAAAAAGTGTGAGTAAGAGCGTACGAATATGCGCGCCATCAACATCGGCATCGGTCATAATAACAATTTTGTGATATCGAAGCCTGCTAATATCAAACTCATCAGCAATCGCAGTGCCGAGCGCAATGATAAGCGCGCGAATTTCTTTAAATGCAAGCATTTTGTCGAGGCGTGCGCGCTCAACATTAAGAATTTTTCCACGCAGTGGAAGTATTGCTTGCGTACGGCGATCGCGCGCTTGTTTGGCCGAACCTCCTGCCGAATCACCCTCTACAATAAATATTTCGGCCTCTGCTGCATTTCTCGTTTGGCAATCTGATAATTTACCCGGTAAGGTCATACCCTCCAGCGCACCTTTGCGCAAAATTGTTTCTTTTGCCGCTTTGGCGGCACGCCGTGCCTTTGCCGCAAGTACTACTTTGTCGAGTACACCACCAGCATCCGTTGGATGCTCCTCTAACCACGAGGCAAATGCTTCGCCAAAAACTTTTTCAACTGCTCCTCTCGCTTCTGGGTTTCCAAGCTTTGCTTTTGTTTGACCTTCAAATTGCGTTTCGCGAATTTTAACAGAGATAATCGCCGAGAGACCTTCGCGAACATCCTCACCTGAAAGATTATCATCATCTTTGCCAAAATAACCGTTTTTACGACCATAATCGTTGAGTACTCGCGTAAGGGCTGTACGAAAACCCGTAATATGCATGCCGCCTTCTGGCGTATGAATGTTGTTTGCAAAACCCATCTCACGAGTTGAGAGGTCATCGGCATATTGTAGTGCTACTTCCACAATTACTTCATTTTCAGTTTTTGTAGTATAAAAGATTTCTTCGTGTTTGCGTGCAAAATAGCGATTGAGATGTTTTATATACGAGCGAATACCACCTTCAAAATAAAATGAATATGCTTTCTCTTCGTCTTTTTTGCGATGGTCTTGTATAAGAATACGAATGCCTTGGTTGAGATACGCCTGCTGGCGAATATGCTCAATAATTTTTGCCCAATCAAAAACAATTTCTTTAAATATTTCACTATCTGGCTCAAATGTTATTGAAGTGCCTGACCCATCACACTTTCCTACTTTTTTTACATCTGCTTTTGGCTTCCCTTGCTTATACTCTTGTGTGTACAAAAAACCATCTTTGCAAACCTCTGCCTTAAGCCAAATAGAAAGTGCGTTTACTACCGAGACACCCACACCATGAAGACCACCGGCAACCTTGTACGCCTCACCCCCAAACTTCCCTCCTGCATGAAGTGTGGTTAGTACTGTCTCAAGTGCTGATTTTTTAGTCTTCGCGTGAATATCAACAGGTATACCACGGCCATCGTCGACAACTTGAACTCGATTTTGTGGAAAAAGTGTAATCGAAATGTGTTTTGCATATCCCGCCATCGCCTCATCAATCGAATTATCGACAACTTCCCAAATGAGATGATGAAGCCCATCGACACCGGTCGAGCCGATATACATACCAGGGCGCTTTCGCACCGGCTCCAAACCTTCGAGCACATAAATATCCTTTGCATCATATGATGCTGAACTCTTATTGTCTTCGGCCTCTATTATTTTTTTTGCCATAATAATTATATCCGAGCTTCGAAACTCTCACACCGCAACGCTTCAATAATCTGGTTCATGCGCCCAGCTACCTCTTCATCTGTTAGCGTGCGATCGGGTGACTGAAAAATTAAGCGAAATGCTAAACTCTTTTGATCTACCCCAACCGCATCTCCCTCATAATAGTCGAAAAGATCCCAATCCGCCAGCCACTCACCTGCGGCACCTTCAATAACATTCATAACACTCTCAGTGTTCTCTTCACGAGGCACAATCACAGAAATATCGCGCACCATCGACGGATATCGTGGAATTGGACGAAATTCAAATTTTTCTTCAACACGCCTAACAAATTCTGGCATCAAAATTTCAATTGCAACAACAGGAACTTTTACGCCAGCTTCGGGATGGATCTGATAAAGTATCCCCAAAACCTCATTGCCTGATTTAATAAACGCAGCATGATATGGGTGAATTAAAACTTTTTCTGAAAAAGGCCATGCGGTGTGTTTGCCAGCAATATCTTCAAACCCAACATCCGTGAGACCAAATCGCTCGCAAAACGATTCAACAATACCCTTTGCTTCAAAATACAAATTATCTGCCTTCGCGTGTGATGCAAGCACCGCACTCATATGTACTCGTTCATCTGGATCCTTACGCCCCTTACAAAATACATTTCCGATTTCAAAGAATCGCAACTCGCGCGCATTGTGAACATTTGTCTTTATATTTTCTAACAGGCTCGGCACGAGTGAAGTTCGTAAAAACATAAATTCTTCAGATATTGGATTTTGCAATTCGAGGCGAGGCATTGCAGTCGTGAATGCTTTGGACTCAAATGAATAATTTTGCATTTCAAAAAAACCAAAAACACGAAATGTGTCGCGCACTTTGTCTGAAATTGCGTGATTGTCATGTTCATCGGGATGTACGAGTGCTACATGAGGAGCCGTGGCACTAATATTTCCGTACCCCGAGATTCTGCCGACCTCTTCGATTACATCGGCTTCGTTTTCTATATCAAGTCGCCATGGTGGCGGTGTTACACTTAAAATTCTTTTTCCAAGCGAGCGCGTCGCAATCGATAATCGCGAAAGAATCGACATAATTTCAGTCTGCGCAATCCCTCGTCCAAGTACACTCGCAACTTTATCTACACTCACTAAAACAGGAGCAACTTTTGGAATATTTTTCTTAATATCAATAAATCCTTTTGCGACCGTACCGCCAGCAACTTCTCCGATAAGATTTACCAGTCGTTCCATGACACGATCAAGCTCGCGCGATGAAATTCCTTTTGAAAATCGAACTGACGCATCAGTCGAAAGATTAAGCGCTCGGGATGTTTGACGGATTAGCGTGCGATCAAAAACACCAAGTTCAAGAACGATTCGCTTTGTTTTTTCATTCACTCCAGAACGCATACCCCCTTTGACGCCAGCGATCGCAAGTGGACCCTCGCTATCGGTAATCACTAAATGCCTCGCACCCAGCTTGAAATGCGATCCATCAAGTGACTCAAATGGTTCGCCCGGACGCGCAAATCGAACCGTAATACTCGGCTTCGCGAGTGCGTCATAATCAAACGCGTGCGCTGGGTGCCCAGTCTCGAGCATTACATAATTTGTTGCGTCTACAATATTGTTTATGGATCGGATACCGCACGCAAGGAGTCGTTCTTTAATGTACTTTGGTGACTGGCGCATCTCAATACCAGACACCACACTCAACATATAGCGCTCAACCCCTTCTTGAGGAGCGTGCGCGGAAAGTAGTTTTGAAATTGGCGTTGACGATTTTTTATTTTTTTTGCCTGAACGAATAGTTGGAAGCGTAAGCTCAGTGCCCGTAATTGCTCGTATCTCGCGTGCAATACCGATATGCCCTGAAGCATCTGGTGCACGATTTGGCAAAATATCAATATCAAATACAAAATCATTTGTCTGGGCAAGTTTTTTTATTTCCTCAACTTGCATAAATTGAAGCGTGAGCAATTCACCCAGTTTTTCAGGTGGTGGGATTTTTTTAACCAGATCTTTAAGCCATAGATAAGAAAATTTCATACGTTTTGAATTCGTTAAAATTGTTTTAAGAATCGAATATCACCACCTCGAAACAATCGAATATCGGTAATTTTGTATTTCATCATTGCAAGCCGATCAAGACCCATTCCAAACGCAAAACCCTGAAATTCACCGGATACATATCCCGCCGCCTCAAATACTTTTTGATGCACCATGCCTGCACCACCCAATTCAAGCCAACCTGATTGTTTGCAAACCGCACACCCCTTGCCACGACATGCCACACACGTAATATCAAATTCGAAACCGGGTTCAACAAACGGAAAATAGCTCGGGCGCAAACGAATTGTCATGTCGCGCCCAAACAGTTTTTGAAAAAATATATTTAAAATATATTTCAAATTTGCTACCGATATATCTTTACCAACCATAAGCCCTTCAAGTTGCCAAAATTCAAAATCGTGCGATGCATCAGTCGCTTCGTGCCGAAATACTTTACCGGGCACAATAATGCGAAACGGAGGATTGTGACTTTCCATGTATCGAATCTGTACCGGACTTGTGTGTGTTCGTAATAAATACTTCGATTGTAACTCCGACGTTTTAGTCGGAGCTCCGACCCCCTTAGGGCGTCGGAGCCAAAACGTGTCCCACAAATCGCGCGAGGGATGATCACGTGGTATATTGAGCGCATCAAAATTATAATATTCGGTTTCAACGTCAGGTCCTTCGACAACTCCAAACCCGAGTGAAGAGAAAATTTTCTCGGCCTCAAGACGAATATGGGTTAGGGGATGAATGTGACCACGCGAAACGCGAACACCGGGTCGCGTAATATCAATTCTTTGACGCTTGAGATCGCGCTCCAGATGCACTTTCTTTAGAGCGGTTCTCTTTTTTTCAAGAGACGCTTCAAGCTCTTGCCGAAATTGATTCGCCTGAGCACCGAGTACCTTTCGTTTTTCTTCAGCAAGACCCGAAAGAGATCGTAAAATTGCAGTTAGCTTTCCTTGCTTTCTGCCAAAAAATTCAAGCTCGAATCGCTCAAGATCTTTAAGATTCTCGATTCTTTCAAGCCCTCCTTTTGCCGATTTTATAAGCTCATCGAGCGACTCCATACGCTTCAGTATAGCGCAAAAAGGCCATTTGTTCAATCATAACGCCAATATCTAGAGCGCTAAATCTTAAACGCTCATCGATAAAAAAGTTCTTCGCGGCCGCGACTGGATTTGAACCCTCTCGGTCGCCCAAGCCCCATCGCTTTGATTTTATTGATAATTTTGAGATGTTTTTACTATAGCTCAAAGATTGTTTGACTCGCGAGAAATAATCTAATACAATCTCATATATTGGGTATATGAGATTAATTTCATAAAATACGAATCGATTAACTAAACGAATTCAAAATCTGCCACAAGATATTTGGTCGCTCATCAATAAAATTGATGAGCTAAAAGGGCGCTGGATCGGTGGCGCAGATCTCAATCCTCAAGCACTCTCCCGACTGAAGCGTTCCGTTTTAGTTACTTCAACGGGAGCATCTACCCGTATTGAGGGTGCAAAACTCTCCGATGAAGATGTGGAAAAACTCATGCGCGGGCTTTCAATGCAAAAATTCACCGACCGGGATAAGCAAGAAGTGAGAGGATATTATGAATTACTTGAAAACATTTTCAATTCGTGGAAGCAAATACCATTTTCAGAAAGTACTATTAAGCATTTTCACAAAGAGCTTTTAAAATACGTTAAGAAAGACGCATTGCATCGTGGCGAATACAAAAAAATGGAAAACAGAGTCGAAATGATCGATGAGGCTGGAAAATCTATTGGAGTATTATTCGACACAACGCCAGCTTATCTTACTCCGAAAGAAATGCTAGAACTCACTGAATGGACTCTCGAAGCATTTACTCTTCATGAGATTCATCCACTCATTATCACTGGCAACTTTCTTGTAGAATTCCTTAATATCCACCCCTTCCAAGATGGCAATGGGCGGCTTTCTCGCATACTTACAAATCTTCTTATGCTTAAAGCTGGTTACGAATATATACCGTATGTTTCTCATGAAAAACTGATTGAGGATAATAAACCGGAATACTACATAGCGCTCCGCCAAAGCCAAAAGACATTCAAAACAAAAAAAGAAAACATTGTTCCATGGCTTGAATTTTTCTTGCGTATTTTACTTGCGCAGGCCGAACAAGCTATTGATTTGCTTTCGAAAGAAAACATTGAAAAACTGCTTTCCCCGAAACAGCTCGTTGTATGGCAGTATCTTATGCATGCTTCGGAAGCAACCCCCGGAGAAATTGCGAAAGCAACAAAAATTGCCCGCCCAACGGTTTCGCAGGCGCTTGATAAATTATTACGGCTTAAGCAGGTAAAACGCGTAGGTTTGGGCAGAACGACTCGTTATCGGAAAAAATGATCGCTCATGAACCTTATAGGCGACGACATCCTAGAATTGTATTATTCTTTGTTTCGTGGCAGAACTGATGTCTTCGCGAGATTCTGGGGAAAGGAGGGACGTTCCGGATATAGCCCTGCTTACTCATTCGATTGGAATGAGTTTTTGGCACACAAGCAAAAGGGTGGATCAATAAAAACATTTGAAAACAAACAGGCCGTTCCACTGACAAAGGAGATTCTGCGGCAACATTTGTTTGGACAAAACGCTGTGGGCATATACCCAATCCTTAGAGATAATACTTCATTTTTTCTTGCTGCCGATTTTGACGGAGAACATTGGCATAAAGACGCACAAAAATATATTGATGAATTGATAAAAGTTGGACTTTCGGCATACCTTGAGCGATCAAAATCCGGCGCAGGCGGACATGTCTGGATATTTTTTGAAGAGCCGTACCCGTGTTATAAAAGTCGTCGTATTGGTTTGGAACTCATTCGACGCGCTTTCAATGTATCGGAGTTTGAAAAAGAAGTCAGCTTTGACAGGTTATTTCCTAACCAGGATACGATTTCTGATGGCGGCTTCGGTAATCTTATCGCGTTACCTCTTCAGGGACGCTATGCTAAACAAAACAACACGCTTTTTATTGATCCAAAAACCGCGGAGCCATATCGCGATCAATGGGAATATCTCGCACAGATGCGAAAATGCACTGCTAATGAACTTAATGCCGCTCTTGCAGCATTAGACAGCAGTTACGCCAGCTCAGCTTTTGACGACGCACGCGACGAAAATACTAATTTAATCCTTTCTATTCATGTAGGAAAACGGGTAGAGATTCCGCGCCGATATCTTACGCCGGCTACAATCAAGTTTTTAAAAGAAAAACTTAATTTTCTTAACACTGAATACCTTACCAAGAAGCGGCTAGGAAAATCCGTATATCAGGTGCAAAAATATTTCAAACTCATCGGTGAGTCGGGCGATAGCGTATTTCTTCCGCGCGGGTTTTTAAACCAGCTCATTTCGTTTCTTAAATCAGAAAGTATTCCGTATACACTAAACTATACCTATCCGGCTCTAAAGCCAATTACTTTCAGAAACCTAATGCAACTTACACCGCCACAAAAGGAAGCGACACTAAAAGCGCTTGATCATGACGAGGGCGTTATTGTCGCTCCGCCCGGAAGCGGGAAGACCATGATCGGTATGGAGATTGTAGCAACGCGGCAACTGCCTGCACTCGTCCTTGTCCACCGAAAACAGCTTCTTGATCAATGGGTGGATCGAATACAAACATACCTTGATATTCCAAAGATTCGTATTGGAAGATTTTCTGGAACTACAAAAAAGATCGGCCAAGACATAACGGTCGGGTTGCTACAAAGTTTGGCGAGGTATAAAAACATATCGGAGCTTTCAGATAAGTTTGGAACGATCGTCGTAGACGAATGCCATCACATACCAGCAAAAACGTTCCGAGAAGTTATCGCTAATCTAAACCCCCGATATCTATACGGACTGACAGCAACTCCAAAACGGAAGCATAATGATGAGCAACTTATTTTTGTTTACATCGGCGATATTGTAGCGACAATGGATGCTACAACGTCATTACATGATGTTCCGGACAAGAAATTAATGAAGATGCCGCAGATTATCATTCGGGAAACTGAACTGGAAATACCGTTTCAGTGGAAAACCGACAGATTCCAACTACTCGCAAAGATAGTCAGTTTTGATACCGCTCGGAATCGGCTTATTGCAGAGGACATAATCCAGCAAGTGAAAGACGGGAACAGAACGCTTGTCTTAAGTGAACGAAAAGAACATCTCGAAATTTTGGCACTATGCCTAAAAGGACATGCTGAAACAATTATAATTTCCGGGGACAGCTCTGCACGGGAGCGCGAATCAAAAATCAAACAGATTCACGATGGTCACTACCAAGTAATTCTTTCCACGGGGCAGTTCTTTGGAGAAGGTTTGGATGTAAAAAATATCTCGACGCTCATACTTGCTTTCCCGTTCTCATTTGAAGGGAAGCTGGCACAATATATAGGTCGCTTATTACATAGCGCGTATCCAAAATTTGTACTTGATTATCGTGACAGTAAAGTTGCTTTCCTTGAACGGCAATATAAACAGCGGCAGAGATATTATAAAAAGCTGAATCAATAACTTTCTTTTATTAACCTGGCTATGGAACCCTCTCGGTCGCACAGGCGGGGTCGAAGACCCCGATAGGATTCGAACTAAAAAGATGTTGAAAAATATAGGTCTGGTCGGTCTCTCGATAAAAAATGTTCTTGGCGGGCGTTATGGGACGACATAGGAACGTTTTTAGCATCTCATTATTTACTTGACCATTCAGAAATGAAGCAATAAAATACAAGTAGTAGGTTGATACCGAAAGGCAACCCCGAAGCAGCGCGACAACTACGGTCACCCACTGCGTTTGTGTGAGGCAACTCACTTACCGGGATTGGCAAAATCGTGCCTGAGCCGCGTTTAAGCTTTCCTGCCAGCCATTCGAGAGTGAGCTGGATCTCGCTTTAAAGCCAGACCAACGTCTTACAGACGTACCCGCCCAAAAACTCCGATTTATAGAGACACTTTTACCCCGGCAGTAAGCCGGAGTTTTTGTTATGGTTGGACAGCTTTAGTTTTTGAAAAAAGCGTATTCCAATTCAATATAAGGTTTAGAAAAAGCAAGATAACTATTGGGAGAGTCCATTGCTCAAAAAGTCCTCCATTTCCTCCCCTTACCGGAATATCGGACGCTAAAGCTATTATTGCGAATATAAGGAATCCACCGCTTTTACGATACAACGCATACGCACAAATAAAAGCTATTATTGCAAAAAATATTTCTGTAGAAGCGGTGCCGTAAAAATCCCATGCGCCTCGTTCTATACTCCGGCGTACAGAGAAACTAAGTAACCAAAGGCCTGCACCTACAAAAATTGTAATACTCGCCCAGTAAAGAAGCTTCTGCAGAAAAATAAACATGTAAATTAGTTAATTAACAGCTTTTGTTTTTGGAAAAAGTTCTCGCCAATTCAAAACTAGGTTTACTGCAAAAAAGACAAATAAAACGGGGGTTGACCAATCAAGCCCGAGCTTGCGAAACTCTCCGTTAATAATGATGAGAAGAGTATCATATCCCTCCGCAACTGTTACCAGAATATAAAACCATCCCATTTTCTTGTACATTAAGAAAGCAGCAATAAAGGCCAATATTGCAAAAGTTAATTCAGTAGTAGCAGTTCCATAGAAATCCCATGAGTTCATCTTTATTACTCGTCGTATGGGAAACGAAGTCAGATAGACACCCCAACCGATAAACCATAAAACGCCCGCCCAGTAGAAAAGTTTTTTAAGATAGTCAGCCATGGATAAATTATGTAATTAATGGAAAGTGAGTGTGGACAGAATCAAGTCTTCGGCTTCTTTTCCTCCTGGTTCAGTATGGAGAGTAGATTGAATAACAATGCCGTATTTATTGTGAGAATTCTGCCCGGACATTTGACCCCAAATTGGGTCTTCGGGATATGTAAATTCAATATCCGTTAGGAATGCATAGGTAAGAACAGTGGAATCTTTGCTATCAAGTAATTTAACAGCTTGATATCCTCCAATTGTTCTTCTCTCATCTGTTTTCTGAATATTTTTTGATCGCTCTGCTTTGAGAAGGTCTATATATTCGTCGGTTGTTTTGATGTTCTCTTCTGGAAATACGAAAATTAGAAGTCCATTTCCTTTTACATTTGATGCGTTATTCTTTCCACAAAAAGACGGCGTATAGACGACAACCGAAGCTATATCTTGCGTCCAACAATAGTCTTTTGGATATTTAAATGTAAATGGAATGCTTTTGTCATAGTACTTATACTCAAGGGTTTTCTCCAAAGATATTTTTGCAGACGAAGGAGGGGTCGGTGAAACCGGCTTTGGAGAAGCTGGTGGAGGTGGTTGCACTTTCGGTGGTGGAGTGTTTTCTGAAACTGGAGGCGGTGAGGGTGGTTCAACTGCCTTGTTTTGAGCTGGGGTAACCTGAGTTTTACTGTAATAGTAGGCTCCACCTCCTAATAAACTGATACCAATAACTACGATTATTAAAATGATTGGTGCGAACCCTTTTTGATTCATTGTATTATTAGAGTTAATTTATAATGACCTTTGTAACCCATCACTTTTATAGTAGCTTATTTCTACCCAACTGGAAATTCTTTGATCCGGTTGGCCAAATCAACCTTGTTATAAAACCCCACTGCTCTCACGTGTAAAATGGGCAATTCGGCATCCTTAAGTATGTGATCGATATTAATATCTCGCACTCGCCCCCTCTCAGTGTCGTGAGAAGAATCATCCAGTTCTATAGCAAGCAGCGGTTTAATATTCTGCTTATCACACAGCACAAAATCTATATGGCGAGATTTAATTCTATTACGCAAGCCAAAACGGTTTTCTGTCCCCTTTGGTAACCACAGCAAATCTTCCAAACGGACTTTTGCAAAAAGCAAAAAGTTATTTTCCTCGGCAACCTTACTAAGCACATCGTAAAATTTTCTTTCAGCAATCGAGAGGAGATAATCTTTTTTCTTATAGGGCAACTTTTGATCTTTATCTTCCCCTTTAGTAAATGTGTTTTTGAATACGCCTATTTTCTCAAGAGTAACAACTCCGATAATAAGTATAAATAAAGTGACAGCAATTAATTCCATATAACACAAAGCCCCGCATTAGCTAGGTCTTACGACCCTATACACCTTTCGAGGTATAGCCCATGGAAGAGTTGCTGAACGCGGGGTTCAGTGTCTTCCATGGGTCTTTTGACCATATCCTGCCGGCAGAGCCAGCAGGGGTTAGGTCTTTCTTATTAAGTTATAACAACATC
>ERZ1292629.3752-Hain-H43-01um-R1-3752-length-11533-cov-4_pt1 | contig 11533 bp, 15 predicted proteins | sample MGYA00564399_ERZ1292629 | MGnify/ENA primary metagenome ERZ1292629 (study PRJEB36523, sample SAMEA6512636) | groundwater metagenome | collected 2019-01-08 | study: AquaDiva: Metagenomics assemblies of 32 groundwater samples | reverse complement strand
ACGAACAACTGCCTATAAAACTTATTGCTTCGGGTAGAAACAAAGATTATGAAACAGACGGCTTTTCTCACGACGCCACAGACGCGAAGCAATTTTTAGATCAGTTTAAAAATATAACTCAATATTGGCCCGAAGAAAAAGAGGAATTACCAAACATTATAGAAGAAATAATTAATAATGATAAACCTTGTTTTGTTTCATTGAGGAGATGAGGCTAAATCTGACAATGATATAGTTTGATAGGACAATACGACAGCGTACAATGCTATTTAAGGGCTTTGATATTAGCTAAAGCACATAGTAGTCAATTAAAAAGAGGAAACAAAAATGAAAGCGATTTTATCTAAAACCACTACGGATATGATGAAAAGCAAAATACTTTCCCCGGTATTAAGCCAACTGGTATTTGATGTATATATTTCGCCAAGTGAATTTGCCAGGATTATCGAAAATTATGATGAGAAAGAATTTGAATTAACAATTGACAAGAAACAAAAAAAAGGGTAGTATTTATTTACCGAACAAAATAGTCGGCAAGCGATGTAAAACAGAAGACGCGCAGAGAGCGTGTTTTTTTATGCAAAAAGTGAATGAAATCCACGAAGCAAAAAAGGGAGGAGCGCCAAATCAGGGTAGTCTCCAATCTTACATCCAAAATTATACCAAAGAAGCAATTGACGCAATTGTTGTAATCCTTCGTACTTCAAGAAATGAAAGTCTTAAAATGGGAGCGGCTAAACTCATTATTGACAAATCTATCGCGGATAAAAAGGCGGTAGAACTATCAGGAGCAAATGGAGAACCAATTAAACTCAATATCATCGCCGGCGCAGATTACCTTGCCTGGCTCGCGAAGTCTAATGCCTCACCAGCTGGAGGTGTTGTACAACAGCCCCCAGAGATTCAAGGTGTTAATTTGGCACAGGCGGGCGAGGAAAACGTCAACGGCAATACTGCAACTGGTTAAATGGTCGCAGTTAAGAGTGGGGGTATACTGGCATGTGTTCCCTACTTACGCGGAAGCAAAAGACGCGATTTGGCGTGATCCGCAAATGCTCTTTAACATCATACCGGAAGAATTGATCCTGAAGAAAAATGAGCAGGAATTGCTGGTTTACTTTAAGAATGGATCAATTTTACAGCTTAAAGGAGCTGACAATCCGGATACATTAAGAGGCGCCGGACCATTTGGCGTAGTCTTAGACGAGTTCGCGACAATGAAGTATGAGGCTTGGGGAATAATCGAGCCGATACTTCGGGCCAATACCGGCTGGTGCTGGTTTATCGGTACACCAAAAGGCAAGAACCATCTTTTTGATGTCTATCAAAGAGGGCAACAGGATAATTCCGAATGGAAATCTTGGTTATTAAAAGCCAGTCAATCGGGAATTATACCGCAGGAGCAATTGGAAAATTCAAGATTGACAATGACGCAAAGTTTGTTCAATCAGGAATGGGAATGCGGGTTTTTAGAAGGCGAGGGGTCAGTTTTTAGAGGCGTCAAAGAAATAGCAATAGCAATACCAGACAAGCCTAACACCAATGAAATATATGTATTAGGCGTTGATTTAGCAAAGGTTACTGACTGGACGGTAATTACTGTTTATTCAAGAAAAACCAATAGACAGGTTTATCAAGATAGGTTTCAGACTTTAGAGTGGCCGTTTCAGAAAGCCAAAATAAAAGCGATTAGCGATCATTACAATAAAGCCCTGATTATTCTTGACGCGACAGGACTGGGCGATCCGATAGCCGATGATTTATTAAGAGCAGGCGTACCAGTCGAAGCGTTTAAAATAACTGAACAAAGTAAAAAAGACTTGGTGGAAAAGTTAAGCATTTGGATAGAACAAAAGAAATTAAGGATATTGCCGATAGAACAAAGTTTATTTGAATTTGATAATTTTAGTTACGAGATAGGGCCGACAGGAAAAATAAGATATGGGGCGAGACAAGGTTTTAATGACGATATAGTTATGGCTCACGCTTTAGCTATCTGGTCATTACAACCTTTAGCAGAAATTAAAAAGGAAGAAGAAAAAACCATAGTTAAACAATATTATGACCAACTTACCAAATATGATCAAAAACAATATGAAAAAGATACCAACGAATGGAATGAGTCATGAGAGATTGCAAGTAGCCTTGTTAGATGTGCAGGACAGGCTGGATCGGGCAAGTATTCCTTTTGTGGTTCTTGACTATACCGCCGAGCAGATTAGGCAGGAATTGCCTCATTTAACATTAGATAAAATATCGATTGGAGTGGAAAGAAAACATTTAACGAATACTTGCTTTTCTATCTTAAAAGGTTTAATACCAAAATTGGAAGTAAAAGGGAACACTTTATATTACGAAGTTAACAGTGTGCCGATAGTTATCAGGATTATTGAAAGACATTATAAAGTCTTGGAACGGCCTGATGTCAGGTTTTATTATCTGGGAGAGTTTAGGATACCCAATCCATTTGATAAATACTGGAAAATAAAGGATTTTTTAGCATGATAGAAACAATAGGTTTAATCATTATCAATCTAGCGTTATTAGGCTATCAAGCCTATTCTCATTGTCAGGCCAAGAAAGAACGGGAATATCTTGTTAAGGCGTTAATGGCTAAAGACTTAAACGATTTGACTAACAATCAGGTTAAAGAAGAAGCGATTAAAAAGACAGAACCTGAGGTAGAACCTGATTTAATCCCTCTTGAAGATGTATCGGATAAAATGTTCGATAAAGCATTAAAGAAAGAACAGGAGGATAATGGCTGATAAAATAACGCCTTACATAGAACCGATACCAACACGGAATATAGGACAAGCCATAGAGGATTTTGTGATGATGGCGTCAAGCCAGCGCAAGGGTTTTGAAAGGCGCTGGTATAATAATAATTTCTTCGACGACGGTTATCACTTCCGCTTCTTATCAAGAACCACAGGCAGAATCGTAGACTTGGAAAACAAAAACATTCATTCCCCGGAGCGCGCCATTCCCAAAGCCTCAAGACAAATAAGAGGTATTGCCAATCTTTTAATGCAGTTAGAACCTGTACCGGTTGTTTATCCTGAAAAAGTAACTAAAGCCAGTTTTGCCGAAGAAAAAATGTATGTAGAAGCGTTAAACGCCGCCAAAGAGATTGCCAAAAAGTCAGGCCATTGGATTAGAGAAGAATTTAAAAATCAGGAAATGATTGATAAATTGACTTTAATGATTATTTTAGCGGCTAAACACGGTATATCTTATTTGGAAGTCTGGCCGGACGCGGTTGAAGAAAAAATCAAGACGCAGATTTATGACGCTTTTGATATTTATTTATTAGGCAATTTAACGGAAATATCAGACTCGCCGATGATTGTTAAAGCTATACCCCAGCTTATTAGTGTTATTAAAGCCAATGAAAACTTTGACCCAGATCAGTTGAACCAAATATCACCAGACAATCGCTACGCCTCTTCGGAAATTAAACAAGCCTATCTGCAATCACGCTATGGACAAGGTATTACCAGTGACAGCGCAGCTACTCTTATTCTGAAGGAAGCGTTTATTAAGGAATATCTAAATGCTGACAATATGGCCCAAGCGGCTAGTGATTTGGAGGGTAATTTTGGTAACAGAAAAAAAGGTGATGTCATCATAAGACAAGTATTTTGCGCCGGCGGAGTATGGTTAAGAGATAAATATATAGATTTACCCGAAGCGCCTTTTATTGATTATCGTTTTGAACCGGGCCCCATTTATCAAGTACCCCTAATTGAACGTTTTATACCGGCCAACAAGTCATTAGATACTGTCATGTCAAGATTAGAAAGATTTATTAACACCATGACTGTCGGTATCTATCAGAAACGCAAGAATGAAAACTTTGATATTACCAATCTTTCAGGCGCGCAGGTAATTGAATATGAAACAACGCCGCTTGCACAAATGAATATGGCTTCGCCGCCTCCTTATATTTTTAACTTTATCAGCGAGCTTAACCAGATTATAGAAGAACAGGGAGCGTCAACCAGCGCGCTTAATCAATTACCAACCGGCGTGAAGTCTGGAATAGCCATAGAAAGCGTCAAAGCCACCGAATTTGCCAATCTGAAAATTGCTACCAATAGGTTAAAACTTACTGTTAAACACTTCGCGGAAAAATTGTTGGACATAGCGGATAATCAATTTGTAACCCCACAGACTGTTATGTTATTGGAAAAAGGAGAACCGCAGTATTTTGACGTTATTGGTAAATCCGCCATAGAAAAACGCAAAGGCTTAAAAATTGGCACTCCCGAAGATGTAGTGCCATTGTCCAAAGAATACCGCGTGGATATACAAATAGAAAGCGGTATGGGTTTTACCGAAGAAGGCAGACGTACAACGATGAAGCAAATACTTGATTTCTTAATTCAGATTGCCCAAGCCGGTTATATCACGCAGGAAGCTGTTAAGGCGGGTTTAATGAAATTTCTTGACACTTTCGGCTATGGTTCACTGCAAGACTTTCAAGAAGCCATGGAAAAAGGCACGCAAGGTTCGCCATTATCGGATGAACAGTTAATGCAGATAAAAGTGGCGTTATTGGAGGCCATGAAAGAAAGTGGTGAGATAGGGCCGGAAGCCAGTCAGAAACGGATTATGGAAAACAAAGTGGGAACTTTGGAAGCGATGAATGAAGCAGGTTTGACAAATCAAGGCCAGCAAGACAAAACACAAGACGCTCAACAGCCTAAAGCGCCCAGTGAGTCTATCTCTTTTAAAGACTTGCCACCTTCCGGAAAAACTCAAATGGCCGCCAAGGTGGGAATAAATATCAGCCCGGAAGAAATCGCTAATCAGGAATTAGTTAATAAAAAATCAGTACAAGGAGGATCAAATGCCATTAATGCAGGGTAGCGATAAGGCTGGTAAATCCAAGAAAAAGAAAAGAACAGGTAATTATTCTTTAGGAGTAGTGGAAAAAGCTATGACAATGAGAGGAGGCGCAAAATGAAAGCCACACAAGGTGATAAACCAATGGAAATGCCGGCGATGATGTCAATGGATGATAAAACTATGCCGGATATGAAAAACTGGCAGGTGGGGAAAAAATACAAAATGATGATGGATGTGGAACAAATGGGAATGAGAAAGGATATGGACGGGAAAATGCACGGGGAATTTAAAATCTTAAAAGCCAAAGAGTATAAAAAAACGCCCGGTACATATTCGGAAGAAGTTATCAACAAATTTAATAATAAATGGGGCAACTCTGTCAAAGGTCATTAGTTGACAATTAAAAGAAATTGGCTAATATAAATCTAGCGGACTAAAATAGCCGCCCAAAGATTGCGAAAAAGAAGGCACTCTAACCGAGCGCCTTTTTTGTTGGTTATTATTTAATTATTTATTTATTGAACATTCCCCGTAAAAGGGAGATGTCAAAGGAGGAATATGTCTGACGATTTAAACGTCAAAATATCCGAGGAAATTAATAAGGAGCCGGAAGCTCCCATAGAGCCGGTAGAACCGGTAATACCGGAGGAAACAAAAGTAAAGGTAGGGGAAGATGAATACAGTCAGGAAGACTTACAAAGGCTTGTTGGGCTGGGTAAAATCGCTACGGAAGCGGAAACCAAGTACAACACAAAAATTGACCGTGTCTGGCCTGAATATACCAAAGCTCAAAACCGGATTAAAGAGCTGGAAGCAAAGCCGGACGAAACAAAGACACCCGATGAATTATCGGAGGAAGAACAAATAAAACAAGGTCTTAGCGTTTTAAAAGACAAGTTTAAAGTTCTTACTCAAGATGACTTTGAGTCTAAGTTTCAGGAAAGATACTCACAAGAGAGGCAGGCCGAAAGATTATTGGAAGAGGGCAAAGATAAGGAAGAGGAAATTGACGGAACTGACGGCAGACCGGCATTCAAGTTGGATAAAGTTTTAGAGTATATGCGGGATAACGGAGTTAAAACTTTAGATAGCGCATATAAGCAAATGTACGAAAAAGAGATTGATGCTTGGAAAGAGACACAGCTTGGCAAGATTAAAAGCCCTGGTCTTGTAACCGAGCAATCGTCAACGGCAGGAGGCAAGCAACCGGCTGACGTAAAAGTAACCAAAGATAATCTTAAAGAGATGATCGGAGAGATTATTAATCAAGAATAACGATTTAATAAGAATTTTATCATAGGAAAGGGGGTGAAAAAATAATATGGCAGTTTTACTTTCTAATGTTACTAATGCCTTGCAAAAGGTGATTATGCCCTACATTAGAGACAATTTTCCCAAGAATACTATTCTTCTTGACCAAGTGAAGCGCAACAGCGATGTTACGTTCATGAATGACAATTTCTATGCTCCGATCCGCACATCTCGTCATGGCGGAATTGCGAACTTAGCAAATGACGGTAATAGTTTGGTATCCGGCAAGTCTAGTATTGGGCAAGCCAGCGTGGCAGTTAAGATATTAACAGGAACGTTCGATATATCTAAGTTGACTATCGATGCGACCAAAACAGCAAAAGGAGCAGTGGAATCCCAACTGTCCTTTCAGGCCAAAACCTTAACTTCCGATTTTGCCAAAGATGTCAATCGACAGTATTTCAGTGATGGTTTCGGAATTATCAGCCAAGTAGCAGGTTCTCCCGGCGCAGCTACAGTTTCTTTAATGTTGCCGGACAGTGGTGGTACGACCAACGATGCACGTCTTATCGATGTGTACGGAACAGTGAACGGTGATATTTCCCCAGCCGAGTATATTTTCCCAGATCAGATTTTAGGGTTTGGATCAGCCGCGGGTTCGGGTGTAGGTACGGTTTCATCCGTTACCGGCACTTCCGTTGTCCTGACAGCCGCACAACCCGCAAACGTTGCGGGAAGCCAAGTCATCTATAGATTAGATGGTTCTGGTACGGGTGCAGGAACATCAGAAATCCAAGGTATGAGAGTAGCCCTTTCATCTAGTACGGGAACTTCCACTTACGCAGGTGTCGCCAGAAATACAACCGGTTGGACTCCTCAAATTGACGTAGTTTCCGAAGCCTTAACGCTTTCCGTGATGGAAAAGCAATATCTTTTGGCTAAGAAATACGCGCAATCAGGAGACAGATACGGGATATTTTGTAACATCACGCTCTACAAGAAATACGGAGACGTATTAACTTCAATGAGACGGGTTACAAATGAAACGGATCTGCTCGGAGGTTGGACTGGATTGGAGTTTGCAGCAGGAGCGGGTAAAGTAGGAGTATTCCTTGACTATGACGTACCAGATGGAGAAGTTTTAATCGTGAACCTTGATACTTGGACAGTTGCTCAAGTGTCAGATATGGACTGGTTGGAAAATCCGTCAGGAGGCGCGATGTTAAGAAATGCCTCGAAAATTACCTATCAAACAGCTATGGTTTGGTTTACAAACCTTATTTGTGTTGCTCCGGCAGCTAATGGCAGGATCACTCGCAAGACAGCATAAGCTGTTTTGGTGGCAGCTAAAGCAGGGAATAGGGGGAATACATAAACCTTATGAGACTGCGCCACCAAGAATGGAAGTAACGGACAAGAGAGGGTTCGATTCCCTCAACTTCCACTTATGTCCAGTTTAACTAAAAATCAACAGGAGGATTACCGCAAGTTTTATAAAGATGATCCCGATGATGGTTTTTCGCCAGCAAGAAATAAGGCAATCTTAGAATCAACTATCAGAAAAACCAATCTTAGAAGAAAAAAACTTTTAGGAATAGCCAACGAACAGCTTGACGAAAGAGTAGATGCGGTATGGTCGTATTTTAAACATCTCTCGCAGGGAAATCATACGCCGGTGGAAAAATACCTAGGTAAAAGAAATTTAGCTTATTTAAGAGGTCAAAAATTAGTACAGAAAATAAAGGATAAGGCGATAGCCTTGGGTTGGGCGCAAAACAACGATTATGTCCAATAATTTATGGCTAGGAAAAACAAAAACGCCCATAGAGAAAGAGTCTTTGATACCAGACTATCGTTTAAACAGTTATCAGATAAATTAAGACTAACACCATTACAAAGAGTGAAGATAGCAAAATTTATGAAGAAAGGTGGTGAACATCAAAATATAACGTAAATTCATAGCGTTATATTAAATATATGAGTTCATTAAAAAGAACATTACCGGAAATACGTTTTAGCGGGGCTAAAGTTACTTCTGACGAAATTGACGCTAATAAACAGTATTCAGTAATACACCCTAGCGTTGATCCGCTTTGGTTTGGCACAGCGGCAGTTGGAACAGCAGGACAGGCGAAAGCCTTTGTGCTTACCAATATCCGAGCTGACTATCCAAGAAACGTTGTTGTATCAGACGCGACAGGCGCGGGTACAGCCCATGGGGGAACGGCAGAGATTAATGGTAAAGACCAATTTGGTAATAGCATTACTGAAAGTATAACTGTAGCGACAGCAGCGGCTGGCGGAACAGCAGCGGGTACAAAAGTATTCGCTTCAGTTTCCAGCGGTACGTTTAACTTCGCGACAGCGTCAGTCGGAAATGGTACGACCCAACTTGGTGTTGCCATAGGTACATCAACGGCTTTACAGCACTTGTTTGGTCTTCCCGACAAAATCGGGGGAACAGCTGATGTTAAAAATATCGTTTGGGTAAACAATGGCACGTCAACGACAGTTAACGGCGGAACAATCGGCGCTTATGTTGGTACAGCTAATCACACTTTTCAAGGTACAGCGGTTGTCGCTGTAACTGATAGATTTGTGGTAACTTTGAGATCGACATTTAATCCCGAAGAAGCGACAGTTAATACACTTTAATTAAAAAAGAAGGTGTTTTTTACGAACTTGAAACTCCAGTTTATGGCTGGAGTTTCTTGTGGTTATTGACAAATAATTTACAATTAAAGTATATTGTTTTTAACTTCTAGAATTTTTATGCAAGGAATATTTTTTAACGATTTTAAAAACTCCTATCTACCAGAAATCCTCAATGAGATTTACCGCGACAAAATTTATGTTCCTTACCTGGAAAACAAAAAAGACTTAATAGTTTTAGATATAGGCGCAAATATAGGTTTATTCTCATTGTACGTTCAACCTCAAGCTAAAACTGTTTTTGCCCTTGAACCGGCAAAACAGCATTTCGAAGTTTTACAACAAATGATTTCCTTCAATAAACTTACGAATATCTTGCCTATGAAAATGGCCTTAGCCAATAATGATAGCGAGGCGACTTTTTATCATAATGAAAATACCACGATGTATTCACTCAAACCCGAAGTGGCTACTCCTAAACTCGAGACAGAAACAGTACAAGTAGTAACTATAGAAAACTTATTTAAAATGTTAGCTATAGATCACGTTGATTTTATGAAGCTGGATGTAGAGGGTAGCGAAATGGAAATTATTTGCGGGGTACCTTTTAAAAATGTTTGTGAAAAGATTGATAGTTTAGTGGTCGAATATCACCAGTGGAGCGCTATCAATCCCATGCAGTTAGTCAACGCTTTAAGAGATTTAGGTTATAAGGTAGATAAGATACCAAACGCAGCTATGTTATTTGGAGCAAAGAGAATATGAAAAAGAAGCAAATCGCATTCACCGTGGCTGATGAAAACAATCTTAAATACGCCAAGATGATGGAAAACTCTTTGCGTAAATTTCATGGCGAAGAGGAATTGCCTTTGGTTATTGTCGGACCAAAAGAATTGGCAGAAATTGAAAAACAGGATAAGTTTTATTTAATGACACCGTTAATAGCCAGAAGATTGATTAAAGATTATGAGTTAGTTCTTAAATTAGACGCGGATCAAATTATAACAGGCGACCTTAATTACATTTTAGACAACAAAGATTATGATATTGGTTGTGTTCTAAACTTCAGTCGTAGTGATTTCAAAGAATACGGGCCGGTAGCGGTTTGGGACATACCTCCGACTGATTATATGAATTGTGGCTTTGTGGCCATGAGAAGCGAAGATTTTATCGAACACTGGTGGAAATTATGTAACGGTCCGCATTTTAATACTTACCGTTTTAGAGAACAGGATTTACTTAATATTCTTTATCACTACGGAAACTATAAAACCAAATGTTTTGATTATTTTGATGAAGTAATGGAATACAGTTCTTGGCACGGTTTGCTTTCCAAAGGCGAATGGCCAAAAGTAAAATTAGTTGGTGATAAGCTAATGATTTTTAAAACCGATGACGAATATCCCAACAGGGATATACAATTAAGATGTGTACATTGGGCAGGAGGCAATATCCCAAACAAGTTAAATTATCGTTTGTTTTTTAATGAAGAAGTAATTAAGAGATTGGATTATTTGGTAGGAGATAAAAATGTTTAAATGTATAGTTTGTTATAAACAGGCAGAAGTTATTTATTGCGGCACTACTTATTGCTACAAGCACTTTGAATCATTGTTTACCTTTGAAACTGGTAAAAAGGTGGTGGGTAAAGAAAAAGAATGGGGACAAAGTGTTTTAGAAATGAAAAAAGAATATGCCAACAGAAAATAAAGATAGAAGATTAAGAATACTTTTTAACAGCAATGCCCCTTACACTACTTCCGGTTACGCGGTGCAGATGGCGCTATTACTGTCGCTTTTAAAAGATGACGGCTGGATACAGGCGATGATAAATTTTTATGGTTTAGAGGGCGGTTCAATAGACCTCAACGGGATTAAGATGTATCCCAAAATAGGCGATGTGTGGGGTTCAGATGCCATGAGAAGCCACGCTCTTGACTTTAAGGCCGATGTGGTTATATCTCTACAGGATATTTGGACATTGGATTTTAACAATCTGGCGAATATAAAACGTTGGATTGCTTGGGTTCCTATTGACATGCAACCTATACCGCAAGCCATTTATGACAGGCTTAAACTTTGCTACAGAATTATCACCTGTTCTAAGTTCGGTCAAAAAGAACTGGAGAAAAAAGGCATGTACTCAACCTATATTCCTTTTACTGTTGATACTGAAATATTTAAACCAATGGATAAAATGCAGGCTAGGAAAGATTTTAACATCCCGCAGGATATATTCTTGTTTGGTATGGTAGGCGCTAACAAAGACAATCCGCCCCGCAAGTCATTTCAGGAAGCGATGGAGGCTTTTAAAATGTTTCACGATAAACATCCGCAGTCAGGATTATTCTTTCATACTCTTTTATGGCAGACTGGGGGTTTTCCTATTGCCGATTACGCTAAATTCTTAGGCATCGAAAAAGCTATTTATCACCTAGACTGGTATGAGGAAATGTTTAAAATAGACAGGCCGGCTTTGGTTAAAATTATTAATTGTTTTGATGTTTTACTATCGCCCTCAAGAAATGAAGGTTTTGGCGTGCCTATTATTGAAGCGCAAAGTTGCTCCGTTGTCCCGATCGTCAGTAATTTTTCCGCTATGCCGGAGCTTATCATACCGGAAGTTACCGGCGAATTATGCGAAATAATCTATAAACCTTTTACTCCTCTTAATTCTTATACCAGCCAGCCGGATGTAAAATCTTTATATGATAAAATGGAAAAGCTATTTATTGCCGATAGGGTAAAAATGGGCGAGGCAGGTAGAAAATACATT
>ERZ1292629.3748-Hain-H43-01um-R1-3748-length-11539-cov-7_pt1 | contig 11539 bp, 9 predicted proteins | sample MGYA00564399_ERZ1292629 | MGnify/ENA primary metagenome ERZ1292629 (study PRJEB36523, sample SAMEA6512636) | groundwater metagenome | collected 2019-01-08 | study: AquaDiva: Metagenomics assemblies of 32 groundwater samples | reverse complement strand
AAAGAGTGGGCAAAGCTTCAAGGACAAGATAACCTCTGGGAAAAGTTCTGGCATGATGACTCGGTCCATTACTATGTTCATGGAAAAGATAATATTCTGTTCCATACTATAGTTTGGCCAGCCATCTTGCTAGGAACCGAAGGGCTCCATCTGCCTGATCGTATCGTTTCGTCGGAGTATCTCACGTTGGAAAAGCGCCAGTTTTCAAAAAGCCGGCACTGGGCGGTTTTGCTGAATGATTTCTTGCAGAAGTTTGACCCGGAAACTCTACGCTATTACTTAATAGCGAATGGACCTGAGACAGCCGATGCTGATTTCTCCTGGGAAAACTACTACACGAGAACAAACGGTGAGCTCATTGGAGTATTCGGTAATTACGTCCATCGGGTGCTTTCCTTTGTGAAAGCACATTTCCCCGGTGGAGTGGAAACTTCGAAGGAACTAAGTGAGCCACAGGTAGAATTACTGAAAACGGCCGAGGACAGTTTTGCGACGACTGGTGCGGCAATTGAGGATGGACGTTTCCATGATGGATTACGACTCGTACTAGACCTCGCGGCACATGGTAATCGTTATATCAATAACGTTGCGCCGTGGTTTAGTATCAAAGAAAACCGATCTCAAACGGAAGCTAACCTAGCAATTGCCGCGCATTCGATCCGTTGCCTGGCAATTCTGGCCGGTCCGTTCCTTCCCACTACGGCGGATCGTATTAGTCGCAGTATTGGACTCGGCGAAACAGGGCTTCGCTGGCAGTATCCTCAGCCAAGACGCATTGTGGTCGGCAAGCTACAGCCGCTCTATCAGAAGATCGAAGAAAAGGTAATTGCTCAACAGCGATCTTTTCTAGAGAGCGACTAGAATGCGAAACTGACCTCCGTACATCAAGGAGGTGAATAGCTATAGCCATCCACCTCCTTTTTATATAATATTAAGCATAAATTAGAGGTCGAGTTTATGGATAATAAGTTTAATTTTTGTGTAAACTAAGAAAAACTCAAAAGTTCAAGAGGAAAATAAACCTGGCATTTTGTTTAATAAGTCGAGCGTTGAAGAAAATGAGACATCAATCTAATAATAAAATTTATCAAAAGATAAAAAGTCTTTTTCCAATAGAATATAAAAGGAATCAGCTACCTAAGTTTTTAAACTCTTTTTTTAAAATTTTAGATAAAAAGACCAATAAAAATTTTGCTCGAATTTCAGGTAAATACGGAAAAGATGCATATAAAGAGTTAATCGAAAAATATTCTACACTTCCTAAAGAGATTAAAAACCCACTTGAAAAATGTAATGAAATAGTATCTGATTTGTTCTCGGGTGTTCCGAGATGGAGAAGCCCACATTTACAATATAATGTTGGAGCGCCAGCAAATACTGCAGCTGTAGCTATATATTCATTAGCCCTGGACGAGAATATTTATAATATAAACGATGGATTAGCGGGCAATGCTTTAGTAGCTGAACAATCAGTCACTAAGATTTTAGCTAATTTAGCGGATATAAAAACAAAAGCCCAGGGTTTATTTACTTTTGGCGGGACGGCCACTAATCTTTATGCAATAAAAGTTGGTACTAAAAAAGTCTCTCCTTATTCTGGTAAAAAAGGAATGCCAAAGAATATTAAAGTCATGATTACCGAAGACTCTCATTTTTCACATATAGTGTCTGCGGACTGGCTTGGTATCGGAACTGATAATGTAGTGGTAATAGAATCAAGTCCAGATAGAAGTAGCAATTTAAAGGATGCAGAAAAAAAGATGAGAGAAATTTTTGAGAAAGGAAATTTATTAGCTACTATCATAATTAATGGGGGGACAACTTATAATCATACTGTTGATGATATAAAGTCTTTCGTAGAGTTAAGAGATAAAATCATTAAAGAGTTTTCGCTTTCTTATAGGCCCCATCTCCATATAGATACAGTAATTGGATGGGCTTGGTTGATATTTAAAGATTACGACTTCATTAAGAATGATTTAAAAATTAACAAAGAAGCACTCCAAAAGATTAAAGAACAATACCGGAAAATATCATATTTGAAATATGCTGATTCATGGGGGGTGGATTTTCACAAAGGAGTTGGTGCCTGTCCAATTCCATGTAGTATAATAATGCTCAATAATGTAGCAGATTTAAATTTGCTGTCAAAAAAAGAGGGCTCTTTTATAGACGTTCACCAACTCGCACCAGAGTTTAGTTTCACTTCCCCGGCTGATTTTACTCTAGAAACATCAAGGCCTGGAGGAGCCGCCCTAGCAGCCTTAACTTCACTTCATACCTTGGGAATTAATGGTTATCGAAGAAATTTAGCAAATCTTGTAGAATTAAGTTTACTCACAAAAAAACTTTTGAGTAATTACAACGACGCGATAGTCTACAACAAAAATTCTTTAGGTTATGTAACGATGTTTGGATTTTGTCCGCCTGAATTAAAAAAGACATCAAAAAATAATAAAAAACTTAAAGGATTTATTGAAATTGTAAATAAATATACAAAAGATTTTTTTAGTTGGGACTATCAAAATAGAATGCTAAATAATTTAGGCGTGGAATATTCTTTTAGTAGTGGGTATATGGAATTATCAAATAGTGTAAAAATATCGGCAGCAAAATTATATCCAGTATCGCCCCACCTTAATAAATCTCATATAGAAAGAGCAGTGAAAATAATAATGAAACAAAAAATGTTATTTGATAAGAAAATATGGAACAAAAAATAAAAACCCATAAATTATCTTCTCGTATTAAAAAAATTTTAGAAGAAATCAATAAAATAACCGGAGAGGAAAGGTTTATTCTATATGGCGGTGCCTCAATAGATCTGCTTATAAATAAGAATACTAAAATACACGATCTAGATATCGCTATAAAAGGCATTAATAGATATAGAATAAGGAAATGTAGAGAAAAAATAAAAAAACAAGGATTCGAGATAATCGAACCTTCTAGAAAATACTATATTCACAAAAGTAAAGAAGTTATTCTTATATATGCTAAAAATAAGAGATGGTTTCTCGATATAGCTTTTTTAGACAATTTTGCATTAATAGGACATTTTAATATAGAGACGCTATTTTTCCGTTACCCGCAGTTAGATTACGTAGATAGATTTGAGGCTCTCAAAAACATTAAAAAAAAGAAAATAAGATTAATTAGAGATTTGAAAAAAGAAAATCCCCATCTTCTTCTAGGAAGATTCCTGCGTTTGTGTTCTAAATACGAGATTTCTTTGAACGAACACAAACACAGAAAAATTCTTTTAGACCTCAAAACAAAAATCCAACAATGGAAAATAGTATCTAATTTTCATAAGAATGCATACGTTTCTTGTATATCATCATTGTTAAAATCTATAATTCAATCGCACAACAAAAGATTATTTGTTAAAATTCTTATTGACACTTCTATTTTGACAGCCATCTTCCCTGAATTAGAACGCGTAGTCGATATATACAGAAGTGAACTTATTAAAAAAATATCTAATGTAAGAAAAAAGCGAGGTGTTGTAGTATTATTTGGTAGATATCTAAAAGCTCCAGAACTAAAATTATTCAAAAAGAAAATTAAGATATTAAAAACACGTAGATGGAATGAACAAGATGTAGAATGTTCTAATTATTTTGCGTAATATCCAATCTAGTTTCCTATTCCAAATATATCCATAGCCCCACTTTTTGTGATAGCTAAAAAAGAAAATATTTTTCTACTATTTTTCTCTGTTTGCGATATTTCCAATTCTTTTCCATTTTTATCGACCCTTATGATTCTGTTATTGTTTGAGTCTCCAATAACAAGATTTCCATTACTTAATTCTATAGTATCTTGAACCCAATCATAATTATTCTTTAATATTTTTTTTATTTCAAAATTTTTATCTAGTAGTAACACTCTATTGTTTCTCGTATCAGAAACCAAATAGCCCCCTTTTCTTTTTCTAATAGAATGTGGGCATTTCAAACCCCTAAGCAGAGTTTTAGATTCTTTAGTTTTCATATTAATCTCTATAAGTTCACCTTGGTGAAATAATGTCGCCAAAATTTTGTTTTTTCTATAATTTAAGCAGCTATTAATATGCGTTGTATGTTCTGGGGTTGTAGTTGTTATGGTTTGGAAGTTCGACTTTCTATCAATAACTCTTACGTTGCCAGTAGGTGTTTTGTTGTACCCATTTTCTGTGGCGAACCAATCCCATACGATTTTTCTAGGGTCATCAAGATTTATTTCCAAAATTGCATCTACTCCAGAAGAAGTGACTAACAAATTTCCCCCAAGACTTTCAGATAGTGCATGTATATCATTAAATAAACCAATGCCCAAGCTACCTATTATTTTCCCATGCTTAATTTTTCTTATCCACTTATTACTGCCAACGTATAATATATCTTTTGTTTTATAATAGTACATTCCCGTTGCTACGGGGCATTTAATTTCAAAAATAAATCCAAAACCGAGATTGTTGGGATCAATTAAAGCAATAGATCCACCGAAAGTTTTACTACTGACAGCTTCATGCTCTTCTTTAGACCTTCCTAGATATCCTTTGTGTTCGGCATCTCTTCTGTCCCATTGATCTTTAAGTTTAACCAAAGCTTTTGGATTTGTTACAAAAAAACTAACAACTAGCAATTCATAATTGGAAGGTAATTTCATCAAGTAATCTGATTTACTTAAATTTTCTTTATAAACAGACATTAAGTGAGCAACTCTTTATTTTTTTGAAGATATGCAAAAATCTATTTCGATTCCAATTTTGAGCATGATAAAAGAAACTGCAAAACAAGCAAAATTTTCAAATTATAATAAAGTGGGCCTTATTTGCTCTGAGAGTACCAGTAAACTTAAAATCTATGAGAGCGAACTTACCCAATTAGGTATTAACGCAGTAAAACTTGAATCGCAAGAGCAAGAAACTGTAAATGAGGTTATCCTTAAAGTTATGAATGGCCAAAATGGAGAGGGAGAGAAATATGAACTTAGAAAAATTATAGAGAATATGGTTAAAAAGGGAGCTGAATCTGTAATATTGGGTTGTACTGAAATACCACTTGCCATTAGTCAAAAAGATACTGAAGTTAAAGTTTTCGACAGCAATCAAGTGGTCGCGGAATCCGCCCTAGAGTATACTTTTTCAAATTAATTGCCTAACTTCTATTTCTTATAACTTTGCCCTTATCTTTTTTCTTAAGTATAATCCAGATTATCTCTGTCTATTATGGTTACTCAACTAAAAATCATTCCTTACTCTCTAGAGCTTAGAGAACCTTTTTCTTATGCTACTTTAACGCTCCATTCATTGCCCTATGTCCTCGTAATAATTGAAGGGGATGGAGTTATTGGTTATGGAGAGATAGCTGCCGCCTGGGATGTAACTGGGGAAACCCAAGCTTCGGCTATTGGGTTATATGAATACATTTCTCCCTTAATTATAAAGAAAGATATTGCCTCAATTGAAGATGTAAAATCAGTAATGTCTGATATAAACAGCAAGATTGCTGAAAATTATGCTGCTAAAGCTGGGATCGAGGCCGCTCTTTTTGATTTGTTGGGTAAAAAAAAGAAACTAAATTGCCTCTCTTTTTTTAAAACTAAATACGAACCGCTTTCTTCACAAACCGTCCTGTCTTTTAATGATTTTAATGCTTTTCTCTCCGGCGAGTTTAAAATTTTAGAGCCGACCTCGATTAAGGTTAAAGTAGGGAAAGATTTTGAAAAAGAGAAAAAAGTTCTTAAGGAAATTAGAGAACAATTTCCCAATATTCCACTGAATATTGACGTTAATCAAGGTTGGCCATCGTATAAAGAAGCCATCCAAAAAATTGAAGAGCTAGAAGCGCTAAAACTTTCTTGGGTAGAACAACCCCTCAGTGCCCACGATGTATATGGCCTAAAAAAACTTAAAAAAAATGTTTCCATACCTATTATGCTTGATGAATCCTGCGGTACCCTTGACGAAGTTATTCTTTTTATTGAAGGCGGTTGCGGTGGTATGGTTAACGTAAAATTAGCCAAATGCGGCGGTCTTTTAGCGGCGATTGAGATTTTTAATTGGTGCGAAAAACATAAAATTCTCTATATGATTGGAGATATGATTCATTCTCAACTAGGCACCGCAATCAATCTTTTTGCCGGATTACTTGGAAAGCCACAAGTTCAAGATTTTACTCCCCTTGATCGATTATCCCGCGACCCATCGAGCGGTATTAATGTTCAAAATAACCACTTCATCTTACCCAAAGGACCGGGTATTGGAATCAATTTATCACTATAATTCACAATATACTTCACAAGTTGACGTAGATTATTTGCTGGGCTATTCTGTAATTAGTAAATTGAAAACCACTAAAATAAACCAAGGAGACGAAAATGAATACCAATCTAATTTCATTCACTCAACGCCTCGTTGCCACCCCCAGTACCTCTGGCAACGAATCAAAAGTGATGGCTTTTATAGGCCATTGGGCAAAACAACGAGGACTCCAAGTTTTTCCGCAACACAAAAGGGGATTCACTAATATAGCCTGCGTTGCCGGAGAGGGAGAGCGAATAGTAATTTTAACCACACATCTCGACACAGTAGAACCCGATCCAAAACTTTGGAAAAAAACCAAGCCCTATTCTCCTCGAATAATCGGCGATAAGCTTTACGGTCTCGGAGCGAGCGATGCTAAAGGTGTTGCCGCATCCATGCTCTGGGCCGCACTTTCGTTTCAAGAATCTCCAGAGGCGAAAAAAGGAAGAATTATTGTTGTCCTCGTTTCAGACGAAGAGAGAACAGGCGGTGGGTCAGAATTAGTAGTCCCTTTCTTAAAGCAACATCCGTCACTCCGCATTATCCCTAAGTCAACCGCTGTTATCGTTGGCGAACCAACCAATCTAACCGAGATCAGTCTAGGGAGTAGAGGTAACGTCTTTATCTCCGTCACAATTCACGGCAAAAGTGTCCATAGCTCTCGGCCAAAAGATGGTAAAAACGCCGCTCAAAAAGCCGCCTCTATCATTAGCCAGATACCCGACTTTATTAAGATCCTCAATGGACAACACCCAGATCCGATCTTGCATGGTACCGACCTTACCGTCACCTCACTCTCTTCCAATCTTGGGATAGTGGGGGATTCAATTGTCGCCACAAAATTAAACACTCTTCCCGGAGAAGCCAGTCTCACTCTCGATTGTCGGTTGAGCCAGCCATATTTTCAAAACAGCTTCCGACTTTTTTGGAAGGAATTTAATAAATTTATGGCGAACCAACAAGAGGCAGGTTTCAAACTGGCCTGGAAAAAGATTCATCCGGAAGTAGCAGGCCACGCTATTAAGCAATTAAACCCACTAGTCCAACTACTTACCCAAGCTATTTCTAGAGAAACCGGGAGGAAACCAAGTTATCGAGTTGCTATGGGAGCAAACGATGCGTCTTTTTGGGCTGAAGCCGGTTTTCAAGTTATAAATGAATACGGACCAGGTAATAGTAAGATCATTCACCAACCAGATGAATGGATCAATTTGTCTCAACTCGAGAAAGGGACGAGAGTCTATTTGTCATTCTCAAAAAAGTGGTCAAACAAAGCTTAAGCTTTGTCCATTACAATCATCCCAAAAGCTCTCTATTCCAGAGAGCTTTTGAAATTGGATTTCCTAACTACTTTTACTTGACAACCCTCCATACTTGTCCTAGAGTTAGTGTAGCAAAGCTAGATTCCTTGAAAGGAAGGAGTATCAAAAATATGAAACTTGTGTTTATCTATGGCCCGCCAGCCGTGGGGAAATTAACGGTAGCTGAAAATCTTTCACGCATTACAGGTTATCCTATATTCCACAACCACCACACAGTTGATTTGGCGCTTTCGCTCTTTCCCTTCGATTCCGATGAGTTCACGAAACTTTCATCGGAATTGCGTTTCAAAACCTTTGAGATAGCTATGCAGTATGGCTTAAAGGGTTTAATCTTTACGTACTGGTATAACTATCCGGAGGATAACTGGTTTATTGATCGCGTTCGGGCTATCATTAAATCAGGCGGAGGAACGATACACTTCGTGCAACTTCAATGTGGCCGAGAGGAGCTCGAGAATAGAGTTGTATCCTCTAGTCGTTTCCAATTCAAGAAGCTCCAAACAAAGCAAGAGCTTAAAAGAGTATTAGATCAGTGTGATTCAAACACGCCGATTCCAGACAGTTCGAGTTTATCGATAGACAACACACAGCTCGACCCTGCGCGCGTGGCAGAACTCATTGCGTCTCATTTCAATTTTTTAGAAAAGAATAAAAATGGGAAAAACTCCAAGCGCTTTAATAAATAAAAACGAAAATCTTTTTGACCACATCGCAAAAGCGATTTCCGAAAGTAGCGGGGGAGAAATCGATTCAAAAGAAATAATCTTAACCACTCCACCCTCTCCCGATCTAGGTGATTACGCCTTCGGATGTTTTAAACTCGCTAAGCAATGGAAAATCAGCCCGGATAAAGCAGCCGAAAAATTAGCCGGCGCCATCAAGCCATCAGAAATTGTTGCCGGAGCCAAAGCTTCCGGACCATATCTTAATATAGAGCTTAGTCGCAACTCCGTTTCCAATCTAGCCCTCCAGTCTGTTTTAGCCAGCGGCGATAAATACGGTTACTCAAAAGACGGAGCCGGCGAAGTCGTGATGATGGAATATGTTTCTCCAAATACCAACAAGCCCCTTCACTTAGGCCACATTCGAAACGGACTAATTGGCTGGTCAGTTGCCGAAATTATCAAAACTCAAGGCAGTAAAGTTTTCAAAACTGACATTATTAACGATCGGGGCATTCACATTATGAAATCCTTGCTTGCCTACGAGCGCTGGGGAAAAGGCGAAACTCCAAAATCAACCGGCATAAAAGGCGATCACTTTGTTGGCAAATATTACGTTCAATTCGAAATCGAGTACCAAAAAGAATTTACCGAGTGGCTTGGCAAAAAAAATATTAATCTCTCCTCGCTCGACGAAAAAGAAAAAGACGAAACCAAAAATCAATTTCTGGAACAATCGGAATTAATACTCGCCACCCACGAGCTCCTGAAAAAATGGGAAGCGGGGGATAAAGCCACCATCGCGCTCTGGAAAAAAATGAATCAGTGGGTTTACGACGGCTTTAAAGAAACCTATCAGAAGCTCGGCCTTGATTTCGACCGCCACTACTACGAAAGCCAGATCTATCAAGGAGGCAAGGAAATTATTCTCGACGCCTTGAAAAAAGGTTTACTGGAAAAAACCAAAGACGGCGCCGTGGTTGCTCCCCTCGGAAAACACCCCGAGCTTTTTCCAGTCAATCTCCAGAATCCAAATAAAACCACTCCTTTAACCGAAAAAGTGGTTTTGCGTGCCGACGGCACGGGTCTTTATGTAACCCAAGATATCAACTTAGCCACTATTAAGTTTAAGGATTTCAAACTCACACAATCCCTTTATTGCGTTGGTTCCGAGCAGGATTACTACATGCAGCAACTCTTCGCCATTCTTAAACTTCTCAAATTTCCACGGGCAAACGGCTTACATCATCTAACCTACGGCATGGTTTATCTGCCCGAAGGAAAAATGAAATCGCGGGAAGGTAGAGTTGTCGATGCCGACGAACTTATCGAAAAAATGATTAGTTTAGCGAAAGAAACTCTTCGCGAACGCTATCCGGATCTTTCCGAAAAAGAAATTAATCACCGAGCCGAGGTGATTGGCCTCGGGGCTCTTAAATTCCACTTCTTAGTCGTCAGCCGTAACACTCCAATTTGCTTTGACCCCAAAGCTTCCCTTTCTTTCGAAGGGAAAACCGGCCCTTATCTCCAATACTCATACGCGCGCGCCTCAAGCATCATTCGAAAAGCCAAAAAAATTAGTCCGCCCAAAACCGCGTCAGTAAGCAACAATTTCGAATGGCAAATTATTCTCCGTCTTATAAATTTCCCCAAGGTTCTTTCTAATTCGTCAAAAGAATACGACGCCGCAGGATTGGCGAATTATCTGATTGATTTGTCACAAGAATTTAATACCTTCTATCACAACACTCCCGTACTCGAAACCAAAGAAGACGAAGTCCGCCAAACTCGACTTGCAATCGTAAATGCTTTCCGAAAAGTTGTCGGGGAAGGTCTTGCAATTTTAGGCATCGAAACTTTAGAGGAAATGTAAGGGCAGCTAAAAAACAAGCTCCCTTTTTAGGGAGTTGTTTTTTTATTTCTTTTTTACCCTCCCAAATTTTTAAAAAAACTATTTCTATGACTAGAAAATAATTTTATCCTTATAAACTATTATTCGCTCTTTATCTTTTGGTTCAAAAATTTAGGAGGGTGAACTCTAGTTTTCTTAACTTTCTTTGGAGCCGCTGACGCTTTATCTCGGCGGGTCTTATTCCCGATTTCTACGAATCCTTTGATTCGTCAAGAAATCGCAATCCTCCCCTGGAGGAAATTTCTCAACTACTTTGTCTTTTTCGCTCGAACTTTTTTTGGTTTCGATTCTTGCGCCTTTGATCGGCGAGTTTTGAATTTTTCCACTCTTCCCGCGGTATCAATCAATTTCTCTTCTCCAGTATAAAAAGGATGGCATTTGTAGCAAATTTCAACCTCAATTTTCTCCTTGGTGGCGCCAACAATAAAGGTGTTGCCACAGGCACACTTTACATGAGCTTTTTCGTAGTATGTTGGATGAATATCTTTTTTCATTTTTTTATTAATGTGGATGTATGCCTGCCCCGTACTAAAATTTGGATCTTTAAAGAGCTTATCTCTTCCAAATTTTCAGTGTCGGGGTCTTTCTTTGCCATAATTTTATAAATCTTTGATTTATCCCAAATTATGAGCATCCCGCTTCAGCGGGGAGCCATAATGGAAACCATTATACACAAGAATTCTATCTTGGCAAATTGGTAGTCTTTTTCCTTTTATTCACCTGCGGAAGTTTATAGTTCTTGGGAGGCTGTCGGAACCGCCAAAAGCTTGGTCCCAAAGGGTTTTGGCGGTGAGACGCAGGCGCTTTTATTCGCTGGAAATAAATGACGCCGACTCCCAAAAACTATAAACCGGAGCTCCTTGACAACATACTACTGGCGGCTATAATAAACCCTGTTATGGACAAGACCTGATAGACTCACAAAATAGTGATTTTGGCTTGAGCTGTCGGTCTTTCGACAGCTTTTTTATAACTTAATATCAGATGAATCAATTAAAATCCTTCGATCATTGTCGAAGGTAAAGAGAGTTTTTTAGTTGTCCCAACGCCGGTTTTGCCCCGAGTGTAAACGAGGGTTGCAAAACCGAGCGTCCAGCCGTAGTTCTACTAAGAACGTTTTTCACCGTTCGCGTATTGAGCTGCTGAGCTGCCTCAGTTTTTCTAAAGTGTTTTTAGTAGAACTACGGCTGGGTATTCCTTTATTTGTTTTTTACAGGATTTACTACAAACCAAAGTGGACCCTTCTGATTTCATATCGGTGGCAACGCTTTGAATTTTGTACGAATTCTTTTTTTCAGAGGATTTGATCCTGGTCCAGGATGAACGCTGGCGGCGTGGATAAGGCATGCAA
>ERZ1292629.3746-Hain-H43-01um-R1-3746-length-11542-cov-8_pt1 | contig 11542 bp, 18 predicted proteins | sample MGYA00564399_ERZ1292629 | MGnify/ENA primary metagenome ERZ1292629 (study PRJEB36523, sample SAMEA6512636) | groundwater metagenome | collected 2019-01-08 | study: AquaDiva: Metagenomics assemblies of 32 groundwater samples | reverse complement strand
GAGTGCGGGTGCGGTAAAGAAGTAGAGAAGATTATTGTGTTCTCTCAAGCATGTAGAATGAAATTGCGCCGCAAGAGCGTTAAGAAACATAACGGAAACGTTATGAATCATAACGGGAATGTTATGAATCATAACGCTGACGATGATGAATCCGTTAACAATCATAACGCCGATGTTATGAAAGATAACAACGAGGAGCAAAGAGAATGTGTATTCTGTAATAGAAAGTATCCGGTCAATGAGGACGGTAATGTCTATTGTAAGAAGTGCAAGCAGGCGACCATTTACAGCGCTGTAGAATGAGTTATAGAGCATGTTAGAGCATAAGAGCTACTATCATCATGTTGGCTGTTATCTTGCGTTATGGGGCATTATGGAGCTTCCAATGCCCTCCCGTACATGCAAAGGCAGGTTGAGTAGTGGTACGTTTTATTAAGTTAATCACACACCCCCACCCAAAATATATAAAATTATTTCACAAAACACCTCTACCTCTAAAAAATATATTACAGTTTCAACTTTTACTTGCCTTATCCCCTATAAAAATTTGTATTAAAATTATTTCATGGTACTGTATTTTTATGGTGGTTTCTCTTGAATATGATTATTTGAAGGATTTGGCTCCGAAGAAAAGAAAAGCTTTGGAAAAGGCCGCTTCTTTGGAGCAGTTGCGTTTAATGGTCAAGGCAGAAATGATACCTATCGTCTGGGCTTTGATTGATGAGGCGAAAAATGGGAATGTTAAAGCGGCGAATGAATTATTTGATAGGGCTTTTGGGAAAGCAAAGGAGCATTTGGAAATTACCGGGAAGTTTTCTTTGACTGCTTTGGCGGAACAGTGGGAGGAAAGGAAGAAGATTAGGGAGGCAGAACAAGCTCTGCTTGAGGAACAGAATCCAGTTAAGGAAGTTATTAAGGAAATTGAGGAAGTTGAGGAAGTTGAGGAAGAAATACCCAATGAGTGAAGAATCTCTACAGGTACAGGAATTCGGAAAGATGCAGGCAAGTCCCCTTTATTTCATCATGCACACATGGGGTCTAATACCACAAGTGATTAAAGAGGAATACAAGGAATGGTTCAAAACAGGACTTACTCTCAAAGGAAAGGATTGGGATAAGTTTTGTACTGATGTGAAACCTGATTGGTTTGAGCTGTATTTGGAGAATTATCATCTGACGTGGCAACAGTCTTTAGTTCTATATGGAATTGAAAAAGCCCTGAAGGGCGAAGTTCATTCTAGGATTTCAGTTGTGAGCGGACATGGGACGGGAAAATCAACCTTACTCGCAATGGTTATTCTTTGGTTCTTATTCGTTCATCCAGAATCACAAGTTCCCTGTACCGCTCCGACTGCCACGACACTCTACGATGTTCTGTGGAAAGAACTTCATAAGTGGCTTTTCAAGATGCCCCTAGAAATGTCCGCCCTCTATGAATGGCAGACAACGCATATTAGGATGCGGGAACATCCAGAAACATGGTTTGCGCGAGCCAAAACTTCTTCTAAAGAAAATACTGAAGCACTCGCAGGAGTCCACGCAGATTGGGTTCTGGTCGCTTGTGACGAAGCAAGCGGAGTTGAGGAATCAATCTTTGAGACAATGGAGGGTTCGCTCACTTCAGGGAACATCCTTGTCATCCTGATTTCCAACGGCACTCGTTCTCTGGGTTATTTTTTTGATACTCACCACAAGGATAAAGCACGATGGCAGAATTTCGCTTTTGATTCTACTCAAAGTCCAAGAGTTGATAAACTTTTCGTTAAAGGGATTGTTGATAAGTATGGAGACGATTCGGTGCAATATGCAATCCGTGTTCAAGGAAAGTTCCCTGATGAAGGAATCATGGATGATAAGGGTTACGTCCAAATGTTCTCCGCCTATGACATTCACATGGTTCCATTTGACCATAATTGGAAGCCGGTAGGCCGTGCCATCATGGCACTGGATTCTTCGGGCGAAGGGCAAAATGTTTCAGCGTGGACAGTCAGAGATAGACAACGCGCCGGTGTCGTTGGAGAAGAACAAATCTCATCAGCGGCAGGAATGGCAACTCGTACTTTGACCTTGATGGAGAAATATGGAATAAATCCAAAGGATTTCATTGTTGATGCCTTCGGCGCGGGACACGCAGTTTCACAGGAAATTGCATTGGCAACGGCAAGATTGTCTGCTCCTTATCGCGTAACACCTATAAATAGCGGAGAACCGTGTGAAAACGAGGTGGATAGAGCGCAATTTATCAATAAACGAGCGGAAGCGTATTACAAACTGCTCAAATGGTTCAGGCAGGGTGGCGAGGTAATGGACAGCGAACGTTTAAAAGATGAATTACTTTCTATACGATTCCGCAGAACCCATAACGGACGAATACAAATTATGTCCAAGATTGAAATGAGACGACTTGGGTTTCCAAGTCCCGACAAAGCGGATGCTCTTTCATACACAATGCTCGCGGAAGAGGATGTCCCCTACGCGCCTCCACGGATTTTTAAGCAAAGAGTCAATCCCGCAAGATGATATGAAAATGAAACTGAACGCCGATAACATTGACGATGTGGTAAGAGACGGTCTTGAGAATGGCAAGAAGGTCTTTTATTGGACACCAGAAGAATGGAAGATACTAGCGGAGTTTTGTGTCAAACATGGTTATCGTTTCAGGGTAGAAAGATTTCTTGGTGCTACCCATGAAATAGATTAGAGTTATCCCCACAATCTCGTATTGGACATTTGACAAATAGAATATACACTATCAGTGCTTAATGTCCATAAGAAACGGCACGATTCATTAAGCCGTGCCGTCCCTTATGGAGAAAAAAAAGAGAGGAAGGCCTAAAAAGAAGATTGATATTCCTGTTGAGGTTGCCGTGTCCGATGCCCCGCAAATAATTCCCCAAACTCCGCTTGTAACAATTTCTCTCAAGGCGAATGATGAAGTTCTCTCTTCCGAGGGAGAAACTATTTTTGACGCGCTCTGCAAACTACCGAAACCTAAAAAGATAATGGGCAAGGGATTCCTGACTGTTATTGAGGGAAAGAAAAGAAAAGATAAGTTGTTGATGCCTGTCAGCTTAAGACGACTCTTTTATAACAAATACTTTCTAGGAATAATCGCTAAAAATTTGGCGATAGGAATGAAATGAAACCCGACCTTGCCATAACAAGAGAAAAGAAACGTGATGACGGATTCACTCATGTTGAGATTGATACGAAGAAAGCGACATATCAAGGTCATAGATGGAAAGATATGGACTCTTTCGGACGGCGCAAATTTGAGAACTATCTTATTCTTTCAAGGTCGCATGAGAGATTGAGAATACACTATGAATGACGCTGAACAAACAAACGATGACATTTTCGGTTTCATCAAGACGCAGGAGAATGCGTATAGACAACCCATTCCTCTTAATGATATTTGGAATTGGTCAATGTACGACCATATTAAAACAAGTTTCCTTTATAAGCACTCTCAATTACTGACGGGGAAAAATGATTTCAAACCTGTAAAGAACATCACACGTCCAATATTGAATCTCCAATATCGGACAGAAGATATTGAGGTTAAAGATGTTGTCCTCTATGCTGATGACAAGAACAAGTATCATCTGTCTTTTTTGGTAAAGAAATATCACGATGATGTATTCACGCAGAAATACAATCTTGATGGTTATTTTGATGAACTAAACGAATCAAGGATTGATTTCGGCGGAGGTCTCTCAAAGAAACTTAAAGACCCATGTCCCGAAGTCGTGCCTTTGCAATCTATCGCGTTTTGCGACCAAACCGATTTACTTTCGGGGCCGATAGGAATACGACATTACTATTCTCCCGACCAGTTGCTCGATATGAAAGACAAGGGATGGGGTGATGAGAAAAATGGAGCCACCCTATCAGTTGAACACGTTATTCTTCTGTCCAAGTCACAAAAGAAAAATACCAATGAAGGAACGATAACCAAAACTCCCGGACGCTACATAGAGGTCTACGAAGTCCACGGCAATCTCCCGAAGCGTTACGCCAACCCCTTTGATACTTCGGGGGAATACGAGACTCGCATGTTCATTGTTGCTTTCTATACGCCTTTCAACAGCAAAGAAAAGAGCGGAGTCATTCTCTACACCGCGCTTGAGACTGAAAGTCCGTTCAAACTCACGAAGCGCGATGCGGTATTCGGACGCGCCCTCGGCTTCGGTGGCGCGGAAGAACTATTTGAACCGCAAGTATGGGTGAACTACGACATGATTCGTATGCAAGATATGCTGGACGCGGCGGCGAAAACGATTCTCTCATCCACCGACCCCGCAGTGGCGCAAAGAAATAAAATCCGCGATATGGATAATCTTGAAATTGTGGATATTAAGAATGGAACTGAATTGAAGCAGGTTGATACGTTTCCCAGAAATCTACGGCTATTTGATAACTCGGTTCAGCAGTGGGAAGCTCATGCACAGCAAATGGGCGCGGCTAATGATTCCATAATGGGTCAAGCCCCGACTTCAGGGACTCCCTTCAAATTGCAGGAACTTGTTACGGCAGAATCTCGCGGTCTGCATGATTTCCGTAGAGGACAATTCGCAAAACATTTGGAGGAAGTCTACAGAGATTGGATAATTTCCCATATTGTAAAGGAAATCTGCAACGGAGCGACATTCCTCTCCGAGTTATCGCTTGATGAGCTGAAGTACGTTGCTGATGCTGTCGTGCAATGCGAATCTCAAAGAATGCAGAAAGAATATGTCCTTTCAAACGGCGGATTAGCGATGTTGCCTGAAACCGTGATGATGATGGAACAGAAGATGAGAGAGGATTTCAAGAAAAAAGGAATGAAGCATTTTATTGAGATTCTGAAAGGCGAATTTAAGGGAGTTGCTATCGGAGTGAAAGTTGTTATCGCGGGGAAACAAAAGAATCTCGGCAAAGCCGCCGATGTCCTTTCAAGCATTTTTCGTCAGGCATTTGCCAGCCCGCAGGGTTTTGCCATGACTATGCAGATTCCCGGCATGGCTTCCGCGTTCAATCAGATGTTGGAATTTTCCGGGATTTCGCCCGTGGATTTTTCCGATATTGACCAAAACGCAATGACCCCTTCGCCCGGACAACAGCCACAGCAAGTTCAGGAACAACAGATGCAACCTTCGCAGATGAGAGCAGAGATGGCTAACGCATATTAAATATGGAAATCTATATACCTTTATCTCGTTGTCATTTAGCCAAAATGGGGCAAGTGAAACGACATTGGTTTGAGCCAAAGCAACGGAAAGATATTAAATGGTGGAGTTTTAAGCATTATATTCGTCCCTATTTTTTCTGTGTTTCTTCCACTTATTCAGGCATTTGTCTTCAGTTAGCAACAAAATGGTTTCATTGGGTGAAAATAATTTGATTTATGGAACTTACACTGCAAGAGAGAGATTCATTGGAGCTTTTTGCCAACGACAAGGTGTTATTTCCCACGGTACAAAAAGTCATTCAAGCGAGGATTGAAAGTCAAATCCAAAATACCGTGGCGACAACAATTCTTAATTTCAGCCAAAATATGACGAACGAAGAAGCGGGGGCGAGATTACGAGCTTGCGCGGAGGGGATTCATCTGGTCGAGATGATATTTGCCGACCTCGCGCAAAACAAAACGCCGGTACAAAGGGAATTAAAAGTTAATCCGGCTAGATAATAGATAATATGGCTCCATATCATAGCGAAAAACAAAGGGCTTGGGCGCATACGAAAGCAGGAACGAAAGCATTGGGAGGAAAAGCGAAAGTAAGCGAGTGGGACAGGGCGAGTAAAGGCCATACATTACCAAAAAGAAAAAAATAAATCTATGAGAAAAAGAGATGAAGTTATTGCAGAATCTGAGAGAAAGGCGCAACCGAATCGCCATCTTCTTGAAATCTTGTTAGACATTCGGGCATTATTAGCTAAATTAGTAAAAGAAAAAGAATAATATGGTGCACAAATTATCAATTTGGATTGGAATTGGAGTTGCTTTGGCGTTTATTACGTTGAGTCTGCTCTATAATTTACGTCCAGTAACTGCAAGCTCATTTCCGGGAGGTTTCGCAACTCAAGGTGTGGCAACGACTACATTGGTAGGACCCCTAAATGTTACCACGCTCTATACCGCGCGGACATCTTGCGCTTCCCGCGTTATCGGGACAAATGGGGCAGCAATACAAGTTATCTTTGACGACCCTTCCGACGGGAATTTGGCAAGCACGACATTCTCAGGCGTAAAGGGTTTCTGGCAAGCCGCGAGTTCTACAACGGTGTATGATTCCGGCTTGTATGGTTGCGGTCGTTTACAGGCGATTGCAAGTGCTTCCACTACGATTACTACGGCAGAGTTCAGATGATTATTAGCTTAATAGAATAATATGTCATTAAGACCATTCAAACGTCCCCGCCTCTTGGACAAGATTGAGGCGCAAGTGCCAAAAGAAATTAAAAAAGAAATTAAGGCATTACCAGCCAAGAAAGGTCGGATTTTATCAAAACCCAAAAAAAGACTATGAACAATAATGTTTTAGCAGGAATCGCGGCGATTGCTGTTATCGGAGTCGGTCTTGCTTTGATTGCAAAGCCAAATGCTCCGATAACAGTCAATACTCCCGTGAACGTGGAAAGTCCTGCGCGGAGTTTCGGAGCTGTTTCTTCTCTCGATTCGCCTCTTGATGTAAACGGTGCGCGATTGTATATGCAGGGAATGTCTTTCAGGACAGGAAGTTCTACAGTGTGCGCTTTGAAGACTCCCAATGCGAGTACGACCGCTCTTGCGATTACAGGTCATTTGAACGGAGGCGTGGCGCATACGCAGACATATCAGTGGGCGTATTCCTCCACGCTTGGGGCGACAACAACTGATTTAGGAAAGATATTGGCAGAATCGAGCGGTAAACATTCTTCAGTTGCTTCTACGACAGGCGTGGTCTTCCCGCCGAATAACTTCATCATCTTAAAGATGGCGACGACTACGGGAACGACAATCAGCACATCGTATGCTCCACTTGGAGGATGTATGTTTGAGTTAGTGGAAGTCTAGTATTTTAATAGTGAATCAGAACACTTAAATCTGAATAAATTGTGGGCATAACCACTTAAAAATATGTCAAATGAAAATGGGAACGACAACCCTCAAAATAACGAAAATCTCAACGAGCTTCTTGATATAAAAATTGAGGAACTTGATGAAACTGCTCTTCGGGAGAAATTGACCGAGATAATTCCTAAATATAAGGAAACTCATCAGTCAAACAAGCAACTCTTTGAACGGGCTAAAACGGCGGAAGGCGGCTTAAAGGAACTTCGGGAAAAGGTCAAGGCATTGGAGAGCAATCCAAATCCTGCCAATCCCGTTGTATCTGAAAAGGTCGCGCCCCAAGCCAAAACAGGCGAGTTAGATGAAACGCAATTGGGCTATCTTGAACTTAACGGAGTTTCAGAAGACGAGGATATAAAAGTCATTGAAGATGTTATGAAAAAGACGGGTCAAACCGTCCGACTAGCTCTCAAAGATGATTATGTTCAAGCCAAGTTGAAAGTCAATAAGGATAAGAGAGACCTCCAAAATGCCACTCCGGGCGCGAGCAAGCGCGGCGGCGTTCAAATGGAAAACATTGATGCCGCGGTGGAAAAGTTTAAGGCGACGGGCGAATTGCCGAAGGATTTTGAACTTCGTACAAAGATTATAGATACCGCTACCGCTAAAGATGACTTGCATACGCCGCCATGGAGACGCTAATCTCGCTTGGTTAATAGACCAAGTAAGATTAAATGGCCAACACAATAGTTGCACAGGAGATTTGGGAAAGTAAGTTAGCGCAACGGCTGGATAAACCGCAAAACTGGAAAGATGTTTGCGATGTTCTTTACACGGACACGCCGACCATCGTCCTCCCGTATATTTCTACGGGCGGTGAACCTGCCGTGAGCGCGACCTACCTTACGTCTGTAGCAGACCGCAGTGATGCGACAAAAATTGTTACTCTGATTGACGTAACGATGTCTACGGAAACCCTGCAAATCCTCACCACCAACTACGATGGCGTGTATGTTGATTACGCCGACCAAGCGCAGTCGTATTACGCGAAAATCCCGGCTCTCGCTACCCTTCTCGGTAAGAAGTTGGGCGAGCGGATTGAGACCATCGTAATGGCGAACCATGCGGCATGGACTGACGTGGGTGATGATGGCACGGGTGCTCCCGGACTTACTACGACGCAATACACCATTACAGCCAACAACATTGACGACCTCATTCGTGGAATTTATGAGCAAATCCAGACAGCCAATGGATTTGACCTTTATAATCAGAATGGAGGATTCTGTGAATGGCGGCCTGCCGATTGGACGAAATTGACAGCTTACATGCAGGCAAACGGTTACTCGTTTGCCGATGAAGCTCTCCGAAATCCGAATAAAATCGGCAAGGAGACAATGGGCTTGTATCATTATGTCTCGACTTCTCATACTGCTAATCACCTGTTCGCAGGCATACGCGGTGTTCAGAAATTGGGACTTTTGGCAACCACGTTCGGGAAAGTTTATAACAATGAACATCCCGCCAGCTCAACAGCTGGGTTCCGTTCGGGGACTGGTATCTATGGTCGTCTTGATTATGGACTGAAAGTTCAGACCAATGTCAAGCCGGTTGTATTTGACGTAAACGTAGCTTGAGTAAAGTAGATTTTGTTTCTCATCCCTGCCTAGAAACTAAAAAGTCTAGGCAGGATATGGGAAAAAATATAGAAAAGATAAAAGTGATGCTGGCAGTTCCTTGCCAATCCACTGTCCTTGCAAAGACGGCGTTTTCTTTGGTTCATTCCGTGATTAACGTACCCTTTGAGGTGGATTTTGTTTTAAGAATAGGGTGCGACATTATTGGGAGCAGGGTATGGCTTGTGCGAAATGCCATTAAACACAAGGCGACCCACATCCTTTTTGTAGACCACGATATGTATTTTCCGCCGGGGACGATACAAAGGCTAGTTGCGGCAGATAAAGATATAATCGGTGGCGCTTATAATTTCCGCCAACTGCCTCTGCGGTCTACCGCCATTCCGATTGGGTCGGAACTGAAAGACGGAGAATATCGCATTGACCCTGCAACATTACCAAAAGAAATCTTCAAGTGTATAGCTCTTGGTACCGGACTGTTGTTAATCAAACTCTCCGTCTTTGAGGAAATCCCAGAGCCGTGGTTTCAATTCGGAAGAGGAAAAGATGGAGAATTGGTGCAAGGCGAGGATACGTTTTTCTGTGTCCAAGCGAGGAAAGCGGGATTTGATGTGTGGGCTGACCCGACATTAGGAGTTAAACATTGCGGAGAGTATATGTACTAATTTATGCAATTTTACGATGCAACAAATAAGCGAGCAATCTGTCAGGAGATAGACCGGCTTTGTGATACAACGGACACCTCGTATCCGCGTCTCGATAAGACGGCGCGAGTGAATTCTTCATTAGAAGAACTTATCGGGGACATCATCAATGCCGATGGAACGTGGCAATACGATGATACAAACCAAACAACGCTTCCGAGAGGCAAGGGGACTCTCGTTGAGGGACAGGAATCTTATTCTTTCGCCAGCGAATATCTGCAAGTTACTGATATAGAAATCCTAGATAAGGACGGGATTCGTTATGAGAGGATTCAGAATACAGATAATGTTGATTTGGGTGGGCTTTCACCGCAGGAATATTTTGGAACAGAATCAAGCGGCTCACCAGCGAAAGGCAGAGTGGATTACTATGATATTCAAGGAGATTCTATACTTCTTTATAAAGCTCCCACATCAACATCTCACACATTAGCGAATGGAATACGGGTGTGGTTCAAACGAACAGCAAGTTTGTTCACTCCAGTTTCTACGACAGCGGCTGATACGACAGAGCCGGGACTTCCTTCAACTCACCATCATATTCTTGCGTACATGTCGGCAATTCCTTATTGCATGTCATACAAGAAAGACCGTGTTGCGCTTTATGAAAAGAAAGTGATGGAGATGAAGGATTCTTTGTTGAAATTTTATGCTCGGCGCAATAAAGACAGGAGGAATATTTTTACAATGAAACCGATAACTTTTAGATAATACGTATGAAACTTCTTGATAAAAGATACGATGAGGAAATTACATGCCCTGCATGCGGCGGCAAAGACTTTACTGATTTTGATATGAGAACAAAGACAACCACATATCAAATATGGTGCGAGAAAGAGGGTTGCAAAACTGATTTACTCATTCCTGTTAAGGACATTAAAAGGGGTCTAATCATATCTGTATGACGCTCTCTCTCGGAAATGAAGATAAGAACTCCCTCTCAATCACAAATGAGAATAAAGATTATGGAATAACATGGGATGAAGCCGCGTTTTCATGGGATGATGCCGCGGGAACTTGGGATGTTCCCGGACTTATCGCCCCGGCAGAAAGTAAGAACTCACTCACGATAACTAATGAGGATAAAAACTAATATGCCACAACAAACACCAACATATCTTCGTAACTTCAAGAAAGAGATTTATGTTTAACATATTCACATCGGCTTTGGTAGGGATTATTGTTACGGCGTCAACGATTTTCGGAGTTTATAATTATTTGCCCCTTAGTTCACTTGAGACTTTGGAGAAAAACGAACCACGATTTTCAAGCACCATCACGACCATCGCCGGAAGCGATACGCTTTCATCTTCTAGGGCGGTAATTAACACGAACTTTAGCAACCTTAACACTGACAAAATAGAAGCTACTCAAACAACACTCTCATCACTTGTTTCCATAGGAACGATAACAACTGGCGTGTGGAACGGAACGGCAATCGGTGTAGCGTATGGAGGCACAGGCACTACTTCCCCGACCTCTAACCTAGTAATGCTTGGTAATGGTTCAAGTGGATTAAAGACCGTCAACGGTTTTGGAACGACAGGCCAGTTTCTTACTTCCAATGGCAGTGCGACAGCCCCGACATGGCAAACTTCTTCTGTTGCACTTGGAGATAGTTATGCATGGACAGGGTTGCACTCTTTCTCAAACACCGGAACGACGACATTCTCAGGCGGGATAGAATCAGGAACGAAAATTGCCGCGCCGTATTTCATCGCAACATCAACTACGGCCACTTCTACTTTCAGTGGAGGAGTATTGTTTAGCGGAATAGTCTCAGGAACATATAATTATCAATCTTTTACTGCGAGTGGAACATGGACAAAGCCGTCTACTGCAACTGGCAATGAGCTTGTTGTCGTCCAAATATGGGGAGCTGGCGGTTCGGGTGGAGTTGGGGCGGCGGGAGCAAACGGCGGAGGAGGCGGAGGAGGAGGCGGAGGATTTTCACAAGAGATTTATCGCATATCGGATTTGGGAGCAACCGAAACAGTTACAATCGGAGCAACAACAACAGGAAATGGCACAACTGGAACGGCCAGTACATTTGGTTCTCTACTTACTGCTGGCGGCGGTGTTGGTGGCATTGATGGCGTAACTCGTACTGGAGGCGCAGGCGGCGCAAGTCTGCTTGGCTCAGGGACGAGTGTATATGCTGGCGG
>ERZ1292629.3745-Hain-H43-01um-R1-3745-length-11546-cov-11_pt1 | contig 11546 bp, 13 predicted proteins | sample MGYA00564399_ERZ1292629 | MGnify/ENA primary metagenome ERZ1292629 (study PRJEB36523, sample SAMEA6512636) | groundwater metagenome | collected 2019-01-08 | study: AquaDiva: Metagenomics assemblies of 32 groundwater samples | reverse complement strand
GGCCGCAACCAAGAGGATCGCCCTGCATGACCGCTGAGGCCATCCCCACTATCCGCTTCAAGAGCGACGCGGCCAGGCGAAAACGGCTCATGGTATCAGCGGCCATGAGTCACCCCGCTAAGATGCACATGGGGATTCTTGACGAAGTGGTGGCCCGGTACAATATCAAGGCGGGCGATTGGGTGCTCGATCCAATGGCCGGGGTAGGGACAACGGCGATACTGGCCTTGCAGGGGATCAACGTCTGCCTCGTGGAGTTGGAATCGCACTTTCTTGACACTATTGTATCCTTTGAGTGCAGTGGACAGGTGCCAGGCTGGAAAGTGGAATGGGTTGAACCACAGGAAGAAGGCTGGTACGTACGGGCTGGCTTTGGTGCTGACATACGGGTTTTCGGAACAGAGGCGGAGGCCAGGGATTTCTACCAGAAGCGCATGGAAGAAAAAGGCGATGTGCGCGGGGAGGTAGAATGGCGGCCCTTTGTAAAAGGCCATGAGGAGTACATCCCGTTACCTGCGCGTTGTGGCAAGCGGGGAAAACATAAAAGGCATTGGCAGGTAGGTTCTTGGGACAAGATGCGGCAGAACCCCATGCTTGGCTATGAGTTGGGAAAGATGCTGATACTGAGGGGGGATGCGCGGGCCTTACCGATTGCCTCTGCGGATTCGATTGTGACTAGCCCGCCCTGGGAGGAGGCTACGGCGGCTGCTGGTGGCAATCAAGAGACAAATTGGTTTGCACGCCACCCGGAAATAGCCAAGCGTGGCGGGGGAACGGTACGTAATACTTACAATCCAGGCTACACCCGCCCCGACGCCATCGTGACATCGCCGCCGTATGAGGAGGCCCACCAGGGGGGTGAAGACCCGCACCCAGAGCGCATGGCCGGCAGCGAAAGTGGCCTCGCCAGCGTCCGCTATACCCGCCCCGACGCCATCGTGACAAGCCCACCATATGAGGGAGTCGAAAAGGCAGGCAAGAGTGGTATAGACTGGGAGAAAAGCGTCAAGAAAGTTCAACGGCCTAATTCCTACAGGAAAAGCTATAGAGGAATTGATGCTATAGCGGCAGGCTACACCCGCCCTGTGGACGCCGTGATCTCAAGCCCGCCGTATGAGGGGAGTGTGGAGCAGCACAAGGAGGGATTGTCGGCATATTACGAGGGGCAGCAGGTTGGCGGACCGAACAGCATGGCCCGCAGAAGGGGCTACACCCGCCCCATAGACGCGGTGGTGTCGAGCCCGCCTTACGACAACCGCCTGGCCGACAAGTACGATGATGGCGACAAGGCCCGGGTGCAGTATTTCTTAGCTGGCGCAGAGACGCCGGGCAACGTAGGTAACGAGCGTGGTCCGCAGTACTGGCTTTCGATGAGCAAAATATACCAGGAGTGCTACCGCGTCCTCCGCCCAGGCGGCCTCATGTGCCTAGTCCTCAAAGGATTCACAAGAGACGGGAAGTACATTGACCTGCCGGGCATGACTTCCGAACTGGTACAGAGCTTGGGCTTCGTGCCGCACGACCACTGGCGCAGAGAATTGTGGGGGCTCAGTTTTTGGAGGATTTTGCAGCGCAAGCGTTCGCCGGACACTTTCGATGATAGGTTGAACTATGAGGAAGTGCGGGTCTTCAAGAGATGACGCCCCGCCTGCTGGAAGCTGATGGCCGCCTGTACCGTGTCCTGGGCGGCTGCCCGCGATGCGGCGGGTGGGTTGACTGTAGGAGCTGCGTCATTTGCGGCTGGGACGGGCCGGTGAAGAACCCCGCAGTAGAGGACGTGCCCCGAAGGGGACACTCCAACAGGTTCTCCGAGGCCCAAATTGACGCCGTCTGCGCCATGTACGCCGAGGGCAAAAGCCAGGAGGCGGTGGCGGACGCCTTCCATATTGCCCGAACCACCCTCCGCAACCTCCTGGACGAAAGGGGCGTGCTGCGGTGACCAAGCCATGCTTACCGGGGCGACGCAAGCATTATTATGGACAGAAGGAAAGCCGCTCAAAATATTCACAAGATAGCATGGGCCAGCCCCCTACACAAGAATGCGTGTGGTGCGGAGAGCCCCGCCCAAAGACTGCGGTGAAGCGCCCACGGCTCTCCTGCGAGTACATGGCTTCCCACTTCGCCAAGAGATTCGACATGGAGCTCGCCGACCTGCGCCGGCCTGACCGACTCCGGGATACCATTCGCGTGAAGCGGGAGATCATCAGGCTGCTGCGGGGGGAGGGATACACCCTTGTGGCAATCGGGTGCTGCCTGGGATATGCCGACCATACGACGGTGCTGCACCACTTGAGGAGGGGCAATAATCGCTGAAACCCGCGCCAAAGTTCTGGCCTTCTACCGAGCAGGCTTGCGGGACATGGAGATAGCCGCGGAGGTGGGGGTGACGCGGCAGAGGGTGGCGGCTATCCGAAGGCAGCTCGGTCCGCCCACCCCCGCCGTGGAGCCGCGCCTGTGCCCGCAGTGCGGCGTGGTCTTCCTGCCACAGGCCAATAGGAATAGGTACTGTAGCCAGGCCTGTGGCTCCCTGGCACAGAGGCGGCGAGTCAACACCTTTTGCTACACCTGCGGCCTCCCGGTTGAGATTCCGAGAGCGCAGTTTCACAGATACCCCAACCACTTCTGCGGACGGCCGTGCCGGAGCAAGATGGCCAGGAAGCTGGGCATGGAGCGGAGGATAGAGCGGGAGTTTGTTGATAGCTTCGCCAGGGTTCCTTGACAGCTAAGGTATAATGATAGTAGGCCAGGTTGGGATTGATCGACCCACGAATAGCCTGACCGGGACCCAGACCCGCAAGGGGCCTGGCCGAAATAACCTACTGGGAGGTATTTGTGGCCAACACAGAACCCAAGCGTCTCACCTGCCCCATTCGCCCATCTCAACGTCCTTGCCTTCACTTTATCCCCGTCCCCGGCTATGCCGAGCCCCGGGTAACTGTCATCAAGGGCGGGCCGGAGTGCCAGAAGACGGGCCGCTGGTGCGAGGCTGCCCTACCCAGGGTCCCGAAGGATTCCCTGCCTTTGATACTACGGCCCAAGAAGGTGAGTACCGAGCTTCCATCAGACGTAGACGCGGAGGAGGCGGTGCTAGGAGCCCTACTCCTGGCCGGGGAATGGGATGAGGTAGCCCCGGTCTACAGCTTCCTCAAGGCCAGCGACTTCTACCAGGAGAAGAATGGCTGGGTGTACGAGGCCCTCTCTCTGCGGCACAAGCAAGGTGGCCTTGACCAAGTGACGGTAGCCCACGCCCTGGGGGACAGGTTACAGGAAGTGGGTGGCCGCGTTTACCTGAGCTACCTGGTATCCCGCGTGCCGACACCCTACCATGCTGTGCCCTACGCTCATATCGTCAAGGAGATGGCCGAGCGGCGGCGGGCCATAGATCGGGCCTGCCGGTGGGCAGGCGAGGCTTGGGAAGGGAAGATAAAGCCGGAACGTCCTCCATTGGCAGAGCGAAGACGTGGAACTTAATCTTCTCCCTGACCAGTCCGTGCAGTGGGAGCACCCCATAACCCCGGACCATACCCTGCGGATGGTAGCCAGTGACATTCGGCGCGAGCGGACGGGCGTCCATGCCAAGGTGACCCTGTACCTGGATGGCGTGTACCTGGAGAATGACACCTTCAACCTGGCCCGGCGGGAGGATCGGAACCGCCTCGCCAAAGATACCCACAAGATGATCGGCAACGGGTATGATGAAACTTATGACCTGGACGACCTGACCAACGACCTGGGGCAGTTCTGCGAGTTGGTGCCCCAGGTTTGGGAGCAGGACCGTTTCGTAGTGGAGCACTACGACCCAACCGAGGAAGTACCGCCCGTTCAGTTCGTGCTTTATCCCTTCATTCTTGAGGGGGGCGGCACCATCATCTTCTCCCCGCCTGGAACCGGGAAGAGTTACGCGGCCCAGGTCATGGCCGTCAGCATCGGGGTTGGGCTCTCGCTCCTTTTTTTGGTCGCTAGGCCCCGCCCAGTTCTCTTCCTGAATCTGGAGCGTTCCGGCATGTCAGTGCGCCGCCGCTTCCGATGGGTCTGCCAAGCCCTGGGCATCACAGGGGAGCACAAGGTAGACTTCATTCATGCCCGCGGCCAGCCCTTCGTGGCCTTATCACGCCGGGTCAGCCGGTGGAAGGCAGAGCACCCCGACGGGGTAGCTGTTGTAGACTCCATTAGCCGCGCTGGGATCGGCAGCCTGGTCGAAGATGAAACGGCCAACCGCACCATTGACTGGCTCTCCCACCACTTCGACACCTGGCTGGCCATCGGGCATACATCCAAAGCCGACAAGGAATCCCTGTTTGGCAGTATCCACTTCACCTGCGGCGAGGACATTGGGGTCCTGCTTAAATCGGACCAGGCGGAGGACGGCACCCTGGGCATAGCCCTGGAGATGGTCAAGTCCAACGACACGGCCTTTTCGCCCATCCATTACTTTGCCTTGAGGTTCGAGGGAGTCGGGGAACACTCGCACTTGGTGGAGATACGCCGGGCCAAGGTGAACGAGTTCCCCGGCCTCATAGAGGGAAAGGCACAGACGAATGTGCAAAAGGTGATAGCCTTCTTGAATGAAATGGGTAAAGCTACTGCAACAGAGATAGCGGCCGCAACAGGCGTTCCCCGTTCAAAAGCGTCCCTGCTCTTGGGAGCAAGCAACCAATTTGTAAGGCTCCCCCGGGAAGGCAAGAGGGTCTACTATGGCCTGGCCCAAGACCAAGGCTTGCCCTTTTAACATGTTACACCGTAACACGTTAGGGGTAACATGAGAGAAAAGATGATGTGTTACCCTAACACATCTCTATAGGGGGGTAACACGTAACACGTTGTGCCTGACTTAAAAGAATTGGAGGCTCGCGTGAGCCGTGGCTTCGACTGGCTCCTGGCCCGTGAGTTGGCGGGCCAGACGGACGCCTACTACGACAGGGCGCTGGGCGTCTGGGAAAAGCTGCTCAAGGAATACGAAGAAGGGTTAGCGGAACCCCACGGCTAACCCGCTGCCATTTGCAGGCCGGTGGTTGTTCACAATCACCGGGTCCCTGCTTTCTCCAGCTCAGGTAGCGATCCTAAGCCCGCACGCTTTTCACGCGGCCGCGTTACTCGGCGCGCCAGTTCTTTATCAGGCAGCCTTACCCTGGAAAAGGTAGCACAAGTGGCCTGCCCCTGTCAAACCGGACTTCAAGGGATAGTCACCCCTAACATTGCGTCTAAGCCGAACCTCCATGCGGGCCACTCTGGACCCGGGCAGAGGGTTGGAGAGGGCGCGTCCTTATGCCCCTCGACTGCAAGCGGCCGCCCCAGTTCCGCTTCGCACAGCCGGATAGCCTCTGCCAAGCCCCGAAGTTGCACGTCTGGCGGCCAGCCATCGTTGATTATAGCGATTCCCACGTGACTAGCATTGCGGGCCACCCCGTTGGCCACGGCCCCGCTATGCCAGCATCGGGTCTCAAGGTCGTGGCAGCGATAGATTGCGCCCTCGCAATCCACCACCAGGGTATAAGCGATAGCCGGGAACGTTTCTTGGGCCGTGGGACCTACCTGGTACTGGGCGACTCTAACCACCGCAAGACCCCCGTTCCGGCAAGGGCTCGCTGTCCAGTGAACGGTGATCCCGGTTATGCCCTCAAGGGGCCGCTGGTAGTAGGGCCTGGCCCCTGGACGAGTGGGCAGCTTGCCCCGGAGGTCTACTACCTCCGGGGCGACTAAAGTGGGGGAAGCCCCTCCGCGATAAGCCATTCCCCGCGGACTGTCCACAGGGGGGGAATAGTGTAGGCCGTAACGAAAGTAGCGTCTGTGTGGTTCTCAAAACTCCCGTCCGGTGATGGCTGAGGGATGATGGTACGCCCCTCGAACATAGCCACGCCCAGGGCATACTTCCAGAAAGCGTTATCGGGAGGGATTCGGCTAGTATCCACCCCCTGCCTCTTCCACATATCCCGCAGGATGGCCTCTCGGATATTCATAGGTCCTCCTTCCGGCAAAGTCACGTAACCGCTGTCGTGTCCTGAAACGCCACCAGGCGCACCAGGGCTTGATTCTACGGGGGTCAACGCTGGGACTGGGCTGGTACTACCAGTGGCCTCTACCCTCATGGCCTGGGCCAAGCCCTTATCTATCCAGTACCGCTCCCATCCGTCTGCCCCAGACATGATGTACGCCGAGGCCGTCTGGACAAAGCTGGGCAAGGCCCCCAGGTAAGCCCGGTATTGCTCTACCCTGGTCGCCTCGTCAAGGTCCGAACTATTGCCGAATTCCGTTATATGCTGCGGTTTACCAGGGAAAAGGCGATGATATTCCCTGTAGATTTCTCCCCATATTGCATCCTGCATCGTGTTCAAATCTCCTCCCAGTAGCAATGGGTGGAAATCCAATCGGCAGCTTCTACCGCCTCACGGCACGCCTCCATATATGGAATAGCTTCCGGCCCTGGTGGAGGCGCAGGGAAACCCCATAGTAACCCAGGATACTTCTCTCTTAATCGCCGTAAGACTCGCAACCACCATGTGCTGAAATCTGCGGCACTGACCGCTGGGTAATTGATCGGGCTTTCGTTATCAATCTGAAAATGTTTGATGACCCCACGGGTTGCCTGAATATAGGGTGACCACTCGTTGACTGCGTCATCCACCGTGGGCAGGTCCGGCCCGCCGCGGAATAGTCGCCCGATGAGCAATGCGGCGGGCTTTCGGCGCGCTATCTCCAGGGGGAGCCCGGCCCCCAGGTTCGACATGACCACGGCGGTCTCGAAGCCGCCAGCCTCGAAGATGGTAAAGGCATCCTCCGCCAGGGGGTTGAGGTTCCGCCAGTTGATACCGGGAAGCGTCACGTGGGCCATACCTAACCTTTCAACTGGGCTCCTTCGCACAAATTATGGCGGGGATGCCCTTCTCTATCCAGAGATGGTCATGCAGCCTCTCAGTGTGCTGGATGCACAACCCCACAATAGCGCCTTTGCGGGAATGGGCATGAAGGTGGTGACGACACTGCCAGATAGGAACGACCTTGGAGACCACACTGTACCCAGATGGCGATCGAGGAAGCGGGGGGTCTTCCCCAGCGGGGGGCCTCTCCACGACTCGCCTTCGTTTACTCAACCTCACTCCACTCTAAATAATTCCCTAATGATAGTCGTGCGTCCGCTATGTACAACCGTCTCCGTTACCCTCCATACTCCCAGAGCTGCATTTGTGGGGAGGTTATAATCGTAGTGGTATTCTCCCATAGCGTCCTTAATCATGTCAACATTAGTAACCACGGCTGTTCCAGCGCTATCCGTTACGCTGATACGGATGCTGGTATCCGGGTCAAACTTTGGGCCAGAAGCATTTTTTACTGTCACAGAATGAGAGACAGTCTCGCCTTGTTGGAAAACCTGCATGGTTTCTACCTCCCATAATCCTCCGGTAAAGCCAGTTATTATAACCACCTTCTCCTGGCGGTTGGCGGTAAGGGAAAAAGGCGGAGAAATCTGTGGCCCAGCCACATTCCATATGGCTTGGCGAGCCTGGCTTATAATGCTACGTATATTCCATAGGACTTGTCTCGTCCTGTTGGCAAGTGATCTGATGTTCCAGGTGGACTGAAAACTCTTGGCTATGAGAGCCTTGACATGGAAGACGGCCTGTACAGTATCAGATATGGCAGCCCTATCGTGCCAGATGGCCTGTACTGTGTCCGAGAGAATCGCCCTGATATTCCAGATCGCCTGACGGGTCTGGCTAACCGCTTGCCGCACCTTCCAAAGAGCCTGTACCGTGTCCGAGGCCGTGACCCTATCATGCCACACAGCCTGCACGGTATCGGCAATCAAAGCCCGGACGTGGTAGATTAGCTGCCCGGTTTTAGGAACGGCCTGGCGCACCTTCCAGAGGGCCTGGATGAGGTCTGAGACAGCCGTCCCCTCTGCTGGCGGGTTGGCGTTCTGGTAGAAATCCCCTTGGGTGACAACCAGGACACGCATCTGGTTCAAGGGCAGATTGGCCAGGTCGTTCTCCGCCAACAATCCACTCCACGGCGTGGGGTTACAGCTCACATTAGGATAAGTCCCTGTGAAAAATGCCTGAACCTGGAATTGCGCCCCATCTGTGCACACATCTGCAACCCAAGCGCCATATGTCTGCAACGCACGGCAGATCGCCTTGCCCCCAGCACTCATACTTAAAGCCTCAACGTCAACCGAGGGGTTCAGTTGGAGCCGCATTCCCTCCTTGAACGGTGACGTGGTGGATTGTCCGTCAGTGCCCATTGCAGGCCAGTCATAGAGGGTCTGGCGCATGTCCGTTGCCTTCGAGACCCACGCCAACGCATGGCTGATTACCCCTGCTATGATCTCACCCCTGGTGACCCTCCCACCGAGGTAACTCCAACCTGTGGCCCGGCCACCCCAGCCGTATGCGCCGTCTTTCCAGGTTTTGATGCCGTCCGCATCATCCCCTGTGCCTAACCACCCGCCAGCTTCACAGATAATTGGGGAACCTGAATTATCGAACCTGTAGAAGGAGTAGGCCCGCCCGTGTGCTATGTCGTGAATGATCATCTGACCGTCGGTGAAGTCCCCCTGTCCCCCTGAGGATTTGGCATGAAGGGTCATAAGAGCAGTAGAAGCCCCCGGCACGGCAGATGTGTGGACACTGCCGCCTAGATATACATCGGCGGTAGGTTCGTTGGGATCGGTCACCTCCTCTATGGGGGCGGCGGGCCAGTCAATGCCTATGATTGGTTTGGCGTACCCGCTAATCAGGGCGACGATCGCCGCGGAATCGGCATGGATGGTTGGATTTGCCCCTATGGGCCTGTTCCAGATGCTATTGGCGTTGAACCAGCCCTCAATTGGAGCTGGGGGAGGAGGAGAAGTATCAACCTTGGTGAAAGTTACCTTGTCTATATAGAGCGTCCTAGCAACGGCGTCTATGTTCCAGATGCCGCACCGGACGTGGTTTATGTTATATACCCCAAGGTTAAGCCCTGTCTGGTTGACCACCCGTGTGCCGTTGACCCAGCCCTCTAAAATCCCCACGGTGGCTGAGATGACGCACCGAAGCTGAATCTTGTTCCAACTTCCTATTTGGAGGGATGCGCCAGGCTCGTCGTAAGCCACCCAACCACCGATCTCCTTTATCACGCGCAACTTATTATTGGCGGCGTTGCTTATCCCCATGCTGACAGCGCCACCTCCAGCAGTGATCATCCTGATGAATTGACAGGTCATGGTGTTGGTAGGAAGATAGAGGTAGATTGTGACCCACAGTTCCGATTGGTCGGCAGTAAGGACTTCCTTTACCCAACCCTCGGCCAGGGCGTTGGCGGTGGTCGTATGTTTGTAGGAACCTGTGCCGCTATATTTGATGGTAGTCTCTAAGGCAACGTCTCCCGTGTCACGGGTAAAGAGTTGGTCCCAATCGCCCGGCGGAGTGCTATCGTTTTCAGTACTAAAGATGGTGAGGTTCGCTAGGACATTCCAAAGGGCCTGGCGGGTTTGGGCAATGACCGCGCGTACCTTCCAGATAGCCTGCCCGGTTTGGCTGATAAAGGTCTTGACCTTCCAAATAGACTGTACGGTATCGGATATGGTGGCCCTGTCGTTCCAGATGGCCTGAGCGGTGTCACTTACTGCTTGGCGGGTGTTCCAGATGGCCTGTGAGGTCTTGGTAGCGAGAGCCTTGACGTGGAAGATGGATTGTACGGCATCGGAGATGGTGGCCCTGTCGTGCCAGACCGCCTGCATCGTGTCGCTGACCGCCTGACGTACCTTCCAGATAGCCTGAACGGTATCAGAGACCGCGGTTAAGGCAGCCAGCACGTTCCACATTGCCTGCACCGTGTCACTTACGGTGGCCCTAACATTGTAGACGGCCTGAGCAGTTCTGGCGGCCAAAGTTCTGGTATTCCAGATGCCTTGTATCTGGTCTGAAACCACCGCTTTGGTGTTCCAGATAGCCTGTGCCGTATCGCCGAGGGCTTGCCGAACGTGATATATGAATTGGGAGGTATCTGCCAGAATTGCCCTGTCGTTCCAAATAGCTTGGATTGTATCGAAGACAGCGGTCAGCCCCCCCTGGGTGGTGCTGATCTCCACCAGGTCTATGTAAACGGTGCGGGCAAGCGCATCGAGGTTCCAGAGTCCACAGCGGATATTGTTTATGAGGGAGGTCCCCAGGTTAAGTCCTGTTTGGTTTACGACCTGAACACCGTCAACCCAACCTTCCAGGATTCCAACCGTTGCTGAGATGACGCAGCGGAACTCAATCTTGTGCCAGGCACTACCCGTCAGAGAAGCGCCCGACTCGTCGTAGGCTACCCAGCCATTGATTTCCTTTGTTACCCGCAGTTTGTTGGCGGTGGAACCTGCGCCTATAGTGCAGACAAGGCCGCCAGCAGCATTAACTACCCTGCAAATCTGATAGCTCTTGCGGGGGTTGCCTGTCATGGCGTGGTAGAAGTAAAACGTCACCCAAACTTCTGCCTCATCGGCAGCGAGCGTTTTTTGAGCCCATGCCTGGGCCGCGGCGTCAGCCCCGGTTACGTGCTTGTAGGAGCCTGTGCCACTGTACTTGATAGTGGTTTCTAGGAGAGTATTAGCCCCAGTACCACTATTCGCGCCAGTGGTCCAGTCACCCCAGGGGGCGGCGTCGTTCTCTGTCGTGAAGAGAGAGGCCATTTACACCTACCTGCGAGTGGCTTGAAGGCAGTTCCTACGCGCCCGTGTCGCCTTCTACTTTCAAGAAGAAATCATCGTTGTCTAGGGCGGCGGAGTTGGTGGAAGTCCTCCTGACCCATATGGCCCGGCAGTACCCTGCCGCCAGGTTGCCCAGGGATAGCCCTGTGGCCTTCGTGGTCGGCGCGCTGAAGGTCTCGCCCGTGGGCGCGGTGTTCTCGTTCGCCACCTCGTCCGCCTGAGCAGCAGCGGCGGCAATGGCCGAAGCAGCCACGCCATCTACGGCTATGTCTATGTTGGCCCCGCCAGCGACCTGGCTGAGTATCCACGCCACCACGCTCTGCCAGGTCAGCGTGGCGTGGGCGTTGTGGATGAAGATGCAGCGGTACTCTACGTCCGAGGCCGCGTTCTCATCTCCCGACACATCGTCGAACAGGTTGTTGAGCGAGGCGTCCGTGAGCGGGGTGGTACTGATGTACTTGCCCAGCGATTGGTTTACATCCGGCTGGGCGGCTGCGTTGCCTGCTGCCCCCGTCTTGATGGACAGCTTGAATAACACGTCGGTAGCCGTGATTGCCATGTTTCCCTCCCGTTTATTTCTTCCCCATCAGGATTGCCTCGATGGCTGCCAGGCGAGCTTCTATAGGCTCCAATGCCTTGGTAAGGTTCTCCACATACGGGCAGGGGGCGCTATGCCAGGGCTCCTGGCGCCGCTCCTTGCCGTTCCAGGATTCAGGGTTCCTCCTCGACTTGCGCCCGTTGGAACGGAGAATGAGCGCAGCCACCACCGCGCCAACGGTCGTGACATAGGCGCTGACGATTGTTCCCGCCAGCCATACGCTATCCACTGGGAAGCTTCGGCCCCTCTACCTTGGCTCGCAGGAAGTAGCCGGAACCC
>ERZ1292629.1626-Hain-H43-01um-R1-1626-length-21133-cov-5_pt2 | contig 11551 bp, 13 predicted proteins | sample MGYA00564399_ERZ1292629 | MGnify/ENA primary metagenome ERZ1292629 (study PRJEB36523, sample SAMEA6512636) | groundwater metagenome | collected 2019-01-08 | study: AquaDiva: Metagenomics assemblies of 32 groundwater samples | reverse complement strand
GCTCGAGCAGCTTCGGCTTCGCGCGCTTCAGCGCTTCCTTCAGGGCCATCGACCCTGCGACCTTGAACGCGATTTCGCTCGAGTCCACGTCGTGGTACGAACCGTCGACGAGCTCGACCCGGATGTCCACGACGGGGTAGCCGGCAAGGACGCCGGACTCCATCGCTTCCTGGATCCCGAGGTCGATCGACGGGATGTACTCCTTCGGGATCTTGCCGCCGACGATCTTGTCGACGAAGTTACGTACGTCCATGAAACCGAGCTGCTCGACCACCTCGCGCCTGACCTTGTCCCGCATCCACGGTTCCACCGCCGAGAGGCGCTCCGCGATGTCTCCGAGCTCGGCCGCATCCTTCGCGACCAGGTCGGCCGAGAGGTACTGTGAGATCCCCTCGTGCTCCGAGAGTCCGACCGGGATCGTGCCGAACAGGAGCGACTCCCAGATCCTCGGAGTGACGAACCCCGACCGCATGTAACTCCTCTTGGCGAGGAGCGGACAACAGGCGGCTGTCCCGTACGCGTGCCCGAAGTCCCGAGGCGTGATCCGGGGGCAGTACATGATCTTCGGCCACATCTCGCGACACTCGGTGAGGTTCGGCTCACGGGTCCAGTTCCCCCAGAACTCTACCTGGAACGGGAAACGTTCGGACACTGGTTTCACGTACTGCGCGATCACGTCGTCCCGCTCGTACCGCGACCCGACGTACGACATCTTCCGGAGCGGTTCACACGGCACGGTCGGGAACTGGAGGAGATCGTCCGTGACGAACGGCGGCTCGACCCGCGTCCTCTCGAGCAGATACCTCCGTGGGATGACCGACGTCTCGAACACAGCGTCGGGTCGCCAGTACGACTCGTCACGGAAATCGAGCTTGTGGTCGAGGTCCCAGAGGATGACGGTCGTGCCCCTCTCCTTGTACCGACGGAGCAGCTCGGTCTGTCTGTCGAGGTCGGGCTGGAAGTCGAGGCTGGGCCGATCGGCCGCGGTGTTCCGACCGGGGATCGGCCACCGCCACTCGACGAGCAGCACGTCGAGCTCGGGGAGCTGGTCACCGCACATCCCGCCGGCCGGTTCGACCTCGAGGTACGTCTTCACCCGCTTCTCCTGGGAAAACGCCGCGAAGTCGTCCTTACCGAAGAGCTCCCAGGCCTCCTGGTCTCGGTCGTGTTGCATCCAGTACGTGTCCCACCCGCGGCGCTGCGCCTCCCAGAGGATCGACCACGAGTAGGTCGCGTTCCCGTCGGGGGTGGCCACCTCCTTGTCGCGTTCGACCTTGTGGTCCCCGAGGAACCCCCACGCAGAATACCCGAATCGTAGTCTTTCTTTCATGACCCACCTGAACACTTGAGATGTCTTCGAAACAATTCTCGAAGACGCATGAGCATCTTCCCGAGCACGTTCGATCCGCTCCCGTCACCGGGATCTCCCCAGTACGAATCGTTCCGAGAATGCTCGACGAGCTCGTCGTCACCGGTCGCCAGGAGAGCCTCTCGAAGTTCTCGGTTCTGCGAAAACTTCGCGACAAGCCCCCTGCCCATCTTCATCTCTTTCAGAGTATACGGGGCGGCTAACGTGACCGGTCTTTCCCAATCTTCACGGCACCGTATCTTGTAGCGTCCGGCAATCATCGCATCTTTCGGACCTGGCTGGTTCCTCACGAGCTCGTGGTCATCGTCGCATGTCGCCTTCGATGCTTGGTAGAAATGCTCGTTCGTCGCATACGTCTTTCCGTCGACGACGAACGGTGACAACCAGAAGTTGCTGAGGAACCTGTACTTCTCCGCCCCACGACTCTGAAACCTGACGACATTCATCGGCACCTCTCCACGAGCTCGACCAGCACGTCACCGTGGCATGGAGCGTCGGGATCCTTCTTCGTCTTGCACCAACAACCGAGGACCTTGCCCTTCAGTTCAGAGACGATCAGGTCGAACAACGTCGGATCACGTGCGATCTGTCGCTCGATGTCTTCCCTGTACATCACGATCGCCTCCTCGACGGTGTCGACCTTGAACTGCGCGGCGGTGCCCGTACGGTGCGACCACGGGTTCCCCCACGGACCGGGACGTCCGATGTACACGTCGTAGGGCTCGAGCTTGCAGTGGACGACACGGGTCTTCACGGTCGTCGGATGAACCCGATGTCCTCGTCTCCCTTGACGAAGACCTGCCGAGAGTCAAGTTCCTCTCTCATGACCCTGATCCTCTCGGTCTCATCGGCGAGTTTCTTCTCGGGATCACCGACCTTGGTGAGATTCGTCTTCCCACGCCGGATCCTCTCGAGGACGGCCCTCTCCTTGACGGTCGCGATGCACCACATCTCGGTCAGGTGCACCCGCTCCGCCCTCAGGTACCACCACCTCGCCAGCCGAAGCATCAACCTGTGCCACCGGAACCTGAACATCGCGAACCGACCGACCCCCTTCATCTTGTCAAACATCGAAACGTTTCCTCCGCGTGACCGTGTCCCTGTCGATCTCGTTCGCGACGTGACACGACCAGCCCTGTTCCGTACGAGAGATCTCATCCCACGCTTCGTCGATGATCTCGAGCTCCCGATCGATCTGACACTCGATGTCGTCCACGAACATCGTCACGGTGTGGCACTTGGTCCACTCGATGAACTCGACGTACCGCCTGTCGAGCTTCGCGAGCATCTTCGATTTGACGAGCTCGTCCTTCCTGACATTCGAATAGTTCCGACGGCGTGGGATCACGATCAACGTACCGAGTTCAGCGAATCCCTCGTCGACTCGGGCCAGGACCGTGTGGTCGGTCTCTCGACCGTACACATGGGAATAGACGAACTCGGCCGGGAACGCCCGATCACAGATCATGCTGTACCCGGTCTGTCGGAACATGTCGAGAGCCCAGGTCTGGTCGTGTCGGAGAGCCTCGACGAACGAACCATTCCTCCAGTTCTCGACCTCGGTCGACACTTTGAAGTACGGGATGTCCCAGAGTCGAGAGAGAGCCTTTCCAATCTCGGTCTTCCCAGTCGCATCCGGTGAATCGAGGATCACGATCCTCTGTCCTTGCGAGACGTCCAAGCATTCCTCCTTCATCTCTTGCCGGCTCTCTTGAATGCCCGGCTCCTCTTCGTCCTGTCGGACCACTCGACACCCTCGATACCTACCGCCTCCTTGAGCGTCAGTGTCTCGATGTCCGCCTCGGTGACGACCCGAAACATAAGGGGAGGGAGCAGGCCGGCGACGTACGATCGGGCGGCGGCGAACTTCGCCCTGTTCGTCCGTTCGTTGACCCGTTTGCTCCACTTCACCTCGACCAACACGCCCTGTGGCCGCGCGGCGGCGAGCGTCGTCCCTCCGAGCAAGAAGTCGACAACGTACGTCCTCTTCCTCCCGTTCCCGATCCGATACGGGATCTTCACCGTCTCGTATGACGCCGTCTCGCCAAACACGAAACCCTCCCGCTCGAGCTGACGCATGTACGCCAGCTCGAGCAGGGACCGAAACCGCATCGTGCGATAGTGCCCAGAGAACGACATCACTTTCCCGTGAACAGCGAGGTCCACGTGACCATCGCGTCACCGAGCATCTCAAAATAGTCCGGGAACTCGGGGGCTCCACGAAAATCGCGCACCCACCTCCCGAGCTGGTAGTAGAGCTCCACAGGGTCGATGAACGTCGGGTTGGGCCGGAACCGATCCACATGTTCCCAGAACTTCTCGTTGGTCCCGATGCCATTGGCCTCTTTCCGGAGATTGGCGAACGGATCGGACGCCCGATCGTGTCGGACGTATGGAGTGCCCGACGAGCACGACCATCCCAGGTGGTCGAGACACCGTTTCATCAGGACTCCGCACCAGATGTCGCCGAACCTGTCGTACGGGAGGACCTGCAGGCACCTCTCGAGGGCACGGGCGTGATCGTCTCCGGGAATCATGACGACACCCCTCACCGGCCTGTCTGACGTGAACATCCTCCCCATGAGGAGGTGGTACATCAGCACCGTCGCCTCGCGCCGCCACATCAGGTTCATCCCGCACATCGGGAAGTAGCTCCCGTGGGGAACGATCGCGTTCCCGTGGTCGAACTCCTCCTCGACCGGATTCGCCAACTGGTTGCACGCATCGTAATCGACGACGTTCGTCCACAGTCCGTGGTTGACGTAGATGTCGTCGCGGATGCCGAGGTTCCTGTACGGAAGTCCCCTGGGCCGAGCCGTGTTCAATGTCGACCACCACTTCGCCCGACCGTCGAGGGCCCGGCGGTGTTTGACGACCCAGTCGTGGTAGGACGGTTCGCCCGAATCGGGATCGCCGAGCTGTGGGTAACAGTCGTCATCCATCGTGCAGATGTACCTGTACCCTGCTCTCCACGCCCACCAGTACCCGAAGCTGCGGACGGTGTCCGAACGGCGCGGGATGATCCACTCGCGCTCGCCGAGCTCTCGTCCGATGTCCTCCCAACTCAGGTGGGTGGGCGGCCTGGCGTCGGATGGGTCAGAGCCGACCTCGGGGAGGTCGAAAGTTGGAGATGGATTGTCCTCCACCACCACCAGGTCGACCTCACCGAACAGGTCTGGCAGGCCGTCCCACGCGGCGATGAACTTCTTTGCACAGTCTTCTCGGATCGTCGGGACGACGAGGGCGATCTCCTTCATCATCACGCCCCCTTCCGAAGGAGGTAACCCTCCCCGATCAGCTTCAGGATCACCCGGCCGACCCGGTGGTCGAAACGTTCTCTCGTCGGCTTCACGACGAACCCCTCGCGGACGTGACCGCCCGAGACGGTAGTCATGCCCTCGGCGAGTAAGTCGGACCAGGGACCACGGTAGAGGACCGGCACCCGCAGGAAACCGAGCCTATCACAGACCTCGGTGGCCTCGTCGTGGTCGAGGTACCGGAGGGTCGAGGTGTCCATCACGTCGAAGACCATGAGGCACAACGTCCCTTGGCTGCGACCGTACTTCAGGTCCTGGACGTCACCGAAGACCTCTCCGTAGAATGCGAGCCCCGGGACGTCGACGAGGGCGTGGCCGAGGTAACCGTCCGCCACACGTGTCCAGATGTTCGAAGTGCCCTCCTTCCAGAGGCAATTGTGGGACCCGATCCAGAGCCGACCGTCCCTGAATAACCAACGTCCGTTCGCTCCGTGGATCTTCTCGGTGAGCACGACCTCCTCACCGAGTACGAGGACGTCACCGTGCCTCCGCAGTCCCTCGATGTCGGTATACCTCGGGAGGAACGGTTGTTCGGGTTCCTGGTCCTCGGGACGGATCTTCCCGGCGTGTATCGTCGGTTCCCACTTCTCGATCTTCATCTCATTCTGGACATTCTGCCCGGCCGACCAGGTCTTCGAACAGGACCGATCGTGGAATGTTCCATCGACGAGTTTCCACTCTCCGCCGACCTGGGCGTCCCATAACGGTTGACACTCGCACGGCGGGAGGTGGGCGAGCAGTCCCATCGAGAAGATCCCGCGGAGCCGCTTCGCCTTGATCCGCCGGTGACCGCCCAGGAACGCCCACTCGGGGACGTCCGGGACGACCGAGTCGATCGGGACGTAGATCGCCCGGTCAGCCTCAGAGAAATCCCCGGTCCTGACGATCACTGGGTAACCGTCGACCATCGTCACCGAGAGGCTGTCGGCGTTCTCGTGCTTCGCGAGGTGACCGACCTCCACGACCCTGACGTCGAACTCGCTCACTCTTCGACCTCCCTCACGTCGATGATCTCCGACTCGAGGTAATCGTCGTCGGTAAACTGTTCGTTCACCTCGAGCTCGGCCTCCTCGTCACACAGTTCGAGCGCACGTGACGACGCGCTGTCGATGTCTTCGGCATCGACGATGACGCGGATGATCTCCGCCCTCTTGACCCTCACGGCGAATGTCGGCATGATCGTCTCACCTCTCAATCGAGATCACGACTTCCAAGAGTCCCCGGTGCGGGAGGAACCCGAGATCATCGACGAACGAAGTCGCATCGACGAAGCCCCTGAACCTGAAACGAGACACAGTCACCTCGATCAGTTCACCGGCCCGGATGATCATGACAGTCCTGTACTCCTCGAACGGTCGCTCACCGTGATAGATCTTGATCGGCGAGATCCCTCGTCGTGTGACCTTCACGATCACTGCTCGTCTCTTTCCCACGCGTGCCATCCTTTCTATCAGATGCTGTCAAGCCTGATCATATACCCCGCGGCGTCGTTCGCCGAGTGGGCGAAACCGGGCCTTCCGACCACGAGGTCACCGGGCCGGTCCTCCTTCTGGTTGAACGTCGCGAGGTACACCTCGTTCTTCTTCACCAACCTCGAGAGGTGGCGCCACACTCCGGCGAAGCAGGGAGCCTCGAACTCGGTCCCACCCGGCTCCTGGAACTTCACGAACGCCATGATCTGCCCGTTCTTCTTCTGTGGCCGCTCGTGGAACTCGACGACCCGGACGGGGATCACCCCGACCTCACCGCCGCCGGCCGTGAACTCGTGGTAGTCGACCGCGATCCCGGCCGACGTCACGGCCTCGATCTTCTCGGGACGACCGTTCATCGTGAACGGACTGGCGCGGAGGGAGAAACCCATCAGTTCCTGCTCGGCTGTCATGAGCTCGGCCGGATCGTCGTCGAGAGGGACGCAGGTCGACCAGGCCTCCTCAAGCTTCGGACGGCGCTTCTTGGTCCTCATCTTCGGATCGCCGAGGTACAGCTGGTACCGAGCGAGCAAGTAGTCGACCCCCGTCGGCTCCACTTCCAGGAACGCGCCGATCCTGACGAGCGGAAGGGTCGCCGTCTTCCCGACGCCAGAGCGATCCAGGTAATCCAGGAACCCAGAGTACGGTTGACCGGCGACGATCTTCTCGATGGCGGCCGGCCCGATCCCCAACACCGAGGAGAAAGCGAGCCGGATCCCTCCGTCCTCGACCCGGTGTTGGGCCCCCGAACGGTTCACGTCGACCGGGAGCACCCTGATCCCCTGCCGGCGGCAATCGTCGACGGTCGCCTGTAGGTCACCCGACTGGGACTTGGTCAGCACCGACGAGTAGAACTCGAGCGGGTGGTACGTCGCGAGGTGGGCACACTGCATCGTGAGCACCGCGTAGCAGTACGAGTGGGCGACGTTGAACCCGTATCCACCGAAGAACAGGAGGTTCTTCCACCACTCGTCGGCCTTCTCTTCGGTCAATCCGTTCTCCAGGCATCCCGCGACGAACTTTCCACGGAGCTCGTCGTTCTCTCTCTTGAGGAACTCCTCGCTCTTGCTCTTGTCTTTCTTCAAGAGCACTTTTCTGATACGTTGGACGTCCTTGAACGACATCTTTCCGAGGAGTTGGGCGACCTGCATCAGCTGTTCCTGGTAGACCAGACAGCCATAGGTCCTCTTCAGGATCGACTCGAGCACGGGATGGTCGTACGTGATGTCGTCCCGGGCGGCCTTGTTCTTGACGTACAACCTGTGCATCCCGGACCCGAGCGGCCCCGGACGGTAGAGCGACGTGACCGCGCTGACGTCATCGAAACTGTCAGGACGCACCTGCTGGGCGAGTTTTCTGATCCCTTTCTCGGTGAACGAGAAGATCCCGGCGAAGTTACCCTTCCAGAAGATGTGCTCGAGCACCATCTTGTCGTCGAGATCGAGTCGGTGCGGGCGCATTTCTTCTCGGAGCCGCCAGTACTCGGCCTCAGGATCGGACGTAGATCCATCTCGGACGTTCTTCTCGGCGATGAGACGTAATGCGTGGTCGACGACACGTAGGGTCGCGAGGTTCAAGATGTCAAATTTGACATAACCCATGGCAGAAACGTTCTTGTTGACGATGCCCTCGGTGAACGAGGCCTGTACCTCACCCTTGCTCGTGAACAGCGCCGTCTCGCGGGCGAGGTCGTCGCCGATGATCACCCCGCACGCGTGACGCCCGACGTGCCTGTTCCGACCGTACAGCTTCTTCAGATGTTTCCCGACCTGCGGGTACTTCTCGACGAACGCGTTGAACGTCGGACTGACCCGCTCGATGTCTCCGATCTTGATCACGATCGTGCTCTTGTCCTGACCGTGGTACAGGACCCTGAGCTCTTGCTCGATCATCTTGTTGACTCGATTGACCTCGTTGTGGTCGACATCGTAGACTCGACCGAGGTCCTTCAACAGTCCCTTGATCTGGAACGTCCCGTATGTCGAGAGGCTGGCGACGTTGTCCTTCCCGAACATCCGCTGTAACATCTCCTTCGCAGCGTCGCCGTCCTGGAAGTCGATGTCGATGTCGGGAAGCTCGACACGGGCCGGGTCGAGGAACCTCTCGAACATCAGCCCGTGCCTGATCGGATCGAGGTCGGTGATCCCGAGCGCGTAACACACGAGACTCCCTGCAGACGATCCGCGACCGGCGCCGACGAGCATCGACTTCTTCGCCTCGGCGATGATCTGCTGGACTATCAGGAAGTACGCGGCGAAACCCTTCTCCTTGATGACCCCGAGCTCGTGGAGCAACCTCGCCTTGTACCGCTCGTCGTCCGCGAGTCCCAACGCCCTGAGCCCGACGATCGACCTCTGTCCCATCTCGACGAACGGCCGCTCGACCGGAAGGGTCGGGAGCCGTTGGTGGGTATCGGGCTCGTAGTCCTCCACCAGTCCGTCTATCAGGAGCGTGTTCCGAAATGCCTCAATGACGGTGGACGTGTCGAGGCCGGCACCGAACCTCTCGAAACTCTGCCACATCTCGGCCGGACCCTTGATGTAGAGCTGCCTGACGTCGAACCTCCAGTCAGGACCGCGGGTCGCCAACGTCTTGTTCCCGCGGAGCATGTAGAGGATCTCTTGGGCCTCCCACTCGTCCGGACGGGTATAGTGTGAATCCGTGGTCACCGTCAGTGGGATGCCGGTCTCACGAGAGGCCCTCACCATGCACTCGTTGATGTAGGCCTGTCCGTCTGACTCGTTGAACTGTAGCTCGAGGAAGAACCGTCCGCGACCGAAGATCTCGTCGAACTCCCGCGCCTCCCGCACCACGTCGTCCCACGAACACTCGCCACGTTGCAGCTCCCAGCACCTGTTGCTGATCACTCCACCCATGCACGCCGACGAGGCGACGAGTCCGCCGGCATGTGCCGCGAGCATCTTCTTGTCCATCCGCGGCTTCCCGTAAAATCCGACGCGATGGGAATCGTATACGAGCCGGTACAGGTTCGACAGTCCGACGCGGTTGCACGCGAGGAGCACGAGGTGCCCCTTCTTGCGCAACTTCCTCCCGACGTCGGCGGCGACCGGGGCGTCACGATCGTCTCCGATGTCGTTCGAATCGCGGTCTCCCGTCTTCCTCTCGAGATCGACCCTATCTTTCAGGACGTGCCACTCGTCGAGGTCGTGGATGACGTACGCCTCGACCCCGAATATCGTCCGTACACCGTGTCTCTTGCCGGAGAGGTACACGTCGGCGTGGGCGTGGGCGTGTCCGTGATCGGTGATGGCTATCGAACGGAGACCCTTCTCCTTCGCCGTGAGGACCATCTCATCGGGGAGCGAGATACCGTCCATGACCGAGAAATGCGAATGATTGTGGAGCGACGAGAGCTCGGTGAGCGGGGTCAGCATGCCTCTCCGATCATACCACGGATCGTCGACGACGTGTGTCCGTACGGATCAGTAACCGTCTCGCAATCGCTGACGGACCGTCTCGTTCTTCCTGCAGTACTCCGCGAAAAGCTCGGTCGGACCGATCCCGGAGAGGATGCAGACTTCGACGAAGAACGCGAAAGCATCTCCGAGTTCCTCGAGAAAGTGTGCGAAATCGAGAGTCCTATCGTCGGTGATCTTGTGTTGCCTGTTCTTCAACACGAAGCTCGCCTCGGCCATTTCCTCGACGAGGTTCCAGATCATCTCTTTCACGATACGCTGGCCGGGTTTCGTCGTCAGGTCGACTGGAAACTCCGGAAGCCGATCGTGCTCCACGAGCTCTCCCATGAATTCTCGTTGACGATCGAAGATCTCGTAGAGACTGTCAGACCGGTTCATCGTTGGTCCACTCGGTCCCAATCCCTCGCGACGACCACGAGCTCGCCCTCGGTCGTGTTGAGCCACCAGGCCTGGGCGACTGGCTCGGAATCGAGCGTCCTCTGCATCAGGTCGCGACGACCCAGGCTCACCTGCGCGGTCGGGTTGAAGAAGAAACAGGCGAGCCCCCCGGGGGCCACGACTGACCAGATCTTCTTACAGAACTGATCGTCGAGCTCGACGTCCCTCCCGACGAGCACACGGGAGAACACATCCTTCCCGTCGAGCACCCGGTTGATCTGTTTCCCCGTACGCGCCTCGGCGACAGACCGTGCGAACCGGCCGAGGTCCGGAAACGTGGTCATCCCGAGGACCAGGACGTCGTCAGACGGACCGACGTTACACGCCGCGATGTGGTCATCGCACCCTTCCATCCCGTTCAGCATCTACTTGGCCGCCTTTCCCCGGGACTCCTCGTCCCTCTTCTTCCTGTGTTCGTTGAGCCTCTCCACCATCCACTTCGCGCCGGCGGTCTCGAAGCCGTCGGTCGAGATCTCATCGACCTCGCCGGTACGTAGCCGCTCCTCGGCCACGACTAACGACGACAGATCCGTGAGGGAGAACGCCTCCATCCCGGGCGCCTCGGTGAGGTTGATCCTCCGATCGCCCTTGGTGGGCTTCCTCGTGGCACGCCACTTCGGAGATTCGGCGTACTCGGTGAGGATGTCCCTCCCCATCTTCCGGTGGTTCTCGTACAGGTGCAACGACCCGGCGGTGTGGTAGTACTCGCCCAGCTCGAGCTTCCCAAACTTCGCGGGAAAGTCCCGGCGGAGCTCGAGCATCATGCACTCCTGGAAGAGGGTGAACGAGAAGAGGTCGTAGGTGAGTCCCCACACGATGTCGTTGGAACGCATCAGCACGTGGAGATGTAACCGATCCCTCGGGTCGTCCAGGTCACCGTCGTTCCTGACGAAGAACTGGAGACTCAGGGTGCACGGGACATCCTTCGACCCGTTGACGTCGGCGACCAGCTCGTCTTCGGGATGGTTGATCAGCATGACAGCGCGCCGGGACTCCGAGTCCTTCGCCAACGTCCTCTTGCAGGTCTCCCACTGCGAGAGATCGACGTGAGGGTCGTCTCCCGGCCTCGTCTTCGGAGGACTCTTGAGTCGCTTCCCGTATGCCGAGTTGATCGTCTTCCCGTCGTTCGAGAAATCCTTCATCCTCCGGTTGTAGTACGCGATCGACTCGAGATCTTCCGCGCCGCGCCAGTACCAGAGGAACTCTCCGACCGCGAAACCGTAGTTCACGTTACGGGCCACGCTGTTCAGGAGACGCTTCCTCGGATCTCCCAGTGCCGCGTGGTATGCCAAGACCTCGTTGATCTTCATCCCGCGGGGAGAGCAGACGTATTCGGGGCTCTCGATGAGCTCGTACATCGCCCGTTGGTAGAGCTCGTCGAACGTGTGGTTCGCCGTGTACCACCGGTGTGACTGTCTCATTCAGTGCACCTCCGAGATGAGTTCTTCGATCAGTCCAGATGGGAGCCGGTGGCCGGCCGCGGCCGCGTGACCACCGCCGCCGTGGACCCTCGCGATCTCC
>ERZ1292629.3739-Hain-H43-01um-R1-3739-length-11563-cov-16_pt1 | contig 11563 bp, 10 predicted proteins | sample MGYA00564399_ERZ1292629 | MGnify/ENA primary metagenome ERZ1292629 (study PRJEB36523, sample SAMEA6512636) | groundwater metagenome | collected 2019-01-08 | study: AquaDiva: Metagenomics assemblies of 32 groundwater samples | reverse complement strand
TGATAGCCGCGGCTCCCGTAGCCATGTCTGGACACAAAAAAGGCATTACAGTGCGACCGCTTGGAATTTTGTGGACAAGCGATCCGAACTCCGTAAGAGAGCTGAAATTCGGCGATGTGAATCCGTCTGCCTATCTTGAACCAGACAAGATCAAGGAAATGATGCGGGTCATTATCGGCATCGATGATTACTCGACGCTGAAAGGGACGGACAGAAAAGAAACCGCCACTGTGGCTTCGTTCATGCGCGAAGCGACGCTTGAGGGAGTGAAGCTCTTTTTGATCATGATGCGGAACGCCTACACCGGCCACTTCGATCACTGGATTTCAATGATTAAGCAGTTCTGGACAAGGCGTTCCGTTGTGCCGAAAAAAGCCCTTGCCATTATCGATGACTTTGCCGACACGGACTTCACTCCGCTTGAAGAAAGTTGGATTGGCGAGAACGGCGAGCATTTGCTTTTCAATGACGAATACGAACTATCCATTGAGGCATCTTCAACTTTGGCGACATCAACCGAACTTAAAAAAGCGAAAGATTTGGAATTATGGGAATTAGTGAAAGATGCCGGCGACATGATTGACGAAGAGTCCGGCCAGATTTACAGCATCAAAAAATTCAAGATTTTAATGAAAGTTATTGATGATTACGGCTGGGAAGCGGAAAACTATGTCGTGCCAAGACAAATTCCCCAAGAGGTCGTTGATAACCAGATAACACCGCCTGCGATTCCACCTGCGGAATTACCGCCGGCAGAGGTCCCGGCGCCCCGAGCCCCGGCCTTGCCGGGACGGCGAGCAGGAGGAGAATTGGCGGCGGCATTAAGACAATAAAATTTATGGCTCACACACACGAATTAAAAGAAGTAAAAGGAACGAAAACGCCGTCGGTTGAAAAACCAGCCGAACCGAAACGAGAATTGCCTCGCGTGACTTTCACTGCCGAAGATATTCCAGAAATCAAGGATTGGAAGATCGGCGGGAAATATTATCTCGAGCTTGAAGTCGAGCAGGTTGCGGCCGAAAAAGACCGCTATGGATACGAGGGAGAAAAAGAGAGACCGCTTACCGCGACATTCAAAGTGGTGGCGGTAAAAGCCCTCTCACACAAAGAGAACGATGATGATGAAAAGGGCGAGAAGAAGAAAAAGATCGAATTCGGCAATTATAAAAACCCGAATCGAATCAGCTAAATATATGAGCGAGCAAAATTACACAATCAATAAACAAGCCGAGCAGGATTTAGCGAATCTTTATGAGACGAAATATTTTCAAGCCCTGCAAGCGTTGGTGGACGAGGAATTGGACACTACCAAAACCTACATGCTTAATAAAAAGTTGAGCGCGGACGAACTGCGGTTTTATCAAGGCCGCGCCGAAGGGTTGGGGGTCGTTCTTCTGCGGATTCATGTGTTGCACGAAGCGGCCATGAAAGAAACCTAAAAATAAATTATGCCTTACGGACTGCCAAAACAAATAAATACACAGACGAACACCGCCAAGGTCGAACGGTGTGTTGAGGAGAATACGGCAAAAGGGATGGATAAAGAACTTGCCATCCGTATTTGCAAAGCATCGGTTATGGGAACGACCAAGCGCAAAAAGAAAAAATAGGGTTTTGCGTGAGAGGTTCAGCTCGGCGCTTTACGAGAATCGAGCTGAACCTCTCAACAAGGTTCTGCGGACGCCTTCCTTCGAGGTCAAAGGAAGGAAGAAGCAATCCGTAACACATTATTCAAACCTATGTCGAAAGAAATAAACGCGGACGCCGATCCCAAAGAGCCCAAAGAATCCTTTGAGGATCTCGTGGGAAAGGAACAATCCGCACAAAAATCTTCGGACACTCCCAAAGAGGGAGAACAATCCGATAAAAAACCAGACGCCGCGGGTGAAAAGCCCGAGGAGAAATCTGGCGAAACTCCCGGCGAAGAGGGAGAAAGTCCTGAAGGCGAAACGCCCAAAAAAGGCGGGGAACCCGAAGGCGAAAAACTCTTCTGGGACAAGTTTAAGAATGAAGCCGACGCCAAGAAATCTTATGACGAAGCCCAGGGAAAAATTATCGGGCAGGGCAAGGAGTTAAACGAACTCAAAACCAACGCCAAAGAAAATGAAGATTTTCTGGCGACGCTCGATAAAGCTCTGCTCAAGAATCCCGAACTTGCCGAGCAGTTGAAGTCGGCTATTGCCGGCCAAACCAAAGGCGAGGAAGAGGACGAAGAGCCAGAAGAGGGCGCTCAAGAGGATATCGACGCAAAAATCGAGCGCAAGCTTGAGGAGCGCGAGAACAAGGTCAAGATTAAGAAAGATCGAGACGCATGGATTGGAGAGCACCCAGAATTCAAAAAGCCAGAAATTGGCCACAAGGTTCTGGATTTGCTTGAAGAAGAAGGTTTGCCTTTCACCGCTAAAACTTTGGATATCGCATACAACTATGTGACCAAAGACAGCCAAGTGAAAAAGGCAAAAGACGAAACGGCCAAAGAGACGGCAAAAAGAGAAGAAGCGGCCGCCCTTGAGCGAGAAGAGGCGTCAGCCGTTGGCGGCGGGTCACCGCAGTCCAAAGGCAAAGTCCCTAACGAGAACCCATTTGATGATCTCGTGGGGGATGCAGTAAATCCAAACATAGTGCGGAATTAACTCGGCGGAGATTGAGGTCTTCTTACCGGGAGAATCCGCAAAAACTAAACGCATATGGCTGAACCTACCCATATTCAGGGAACGCGAACGACTCTCAACATTGAGCAGTCGCGCCGCATTCCCGATGTAGATGACAAAATCTACATTCTTGAACCGAACGAATCTCCGTTAACCGCTTTCTTGACGCAAGTCGGAAAGATCGGCGATGGGGGCGGAAAATTCAGGGGGCAAGCTCTCCAAAAGAGAACTGTCTACAATCCTGAATTCACCGAATACGAAGATCAGTATTCCGGCGTCTGGTCACAGATTAATAATGTGGCTGGATACACTGCCGGCGATACTGCCCTCGTTGTCGACAACCCCGGCGCAGCAATCTTCACCAAGTATGATCTCGTGAAAGTAACCCGAACGGGTGAAATCATGCGGGTCACTGCGGTGAACTACACGACCAACACCTTGACGGTGACTCGTGGAGCTGGCGCGACGGCGGCCGCGGCCATCGTTGACAACGACTGGCTGCTTGTTATCGGCCCGGCCTTTGAGGAAGGATCGAAATCAGGCGATTCAAACACGACTAAGCTCGTGAAGGTCACGAATTACACCCAAATCTTCAAAACGAAGTTTGGCGTGACGCTTACCCAGGACGCTTCGAAACTCTATCCGGCCGAGGTTGCCAAAGACCTTAAGTATTTGCGAGCCAAATACGGAATTGAGCACGCCAAGAAAATTGAGCGCGCTTACTGGTTTGGCGAGAAGAAAGAGGTTGTCGGTCCAGACAACAAGCCGCTTCGTTTGAGCGGCGGAATCTTGGAGTCGATCAACGCTGCTGGAAATGTTCAGGATGAAGCGAGCTCGGGACTTACCGAGTCCGAATTCCGAAACTTCCTGCGCGACTACGCCTTCAAGTTCGGCTCATCCGAGAAGTACTTCTTCTGCGGCAATATTGTCTTGGGATATCTCGAAAGTTTTTCGGCTGCCAAGCTCCAAGTTGTTCCCGGCGAGAAAACCTTCGGCGTGGAAGTGCGAAGGTGGATTTCCTCCTTCGGCACGCTAAATGTCGTCAAGCATCCAATGTTTGACAATCAGTACGCAGGCATGGGCGTCGCGCTTGATCTTTCAACGATCAAGCACTGCCCGCTTGTTAACCGAGACACGGCATTGGAAACGAGCATTCAGGAAAACGATGCTGACGAACAGGTTGACCAGTACAAATCTGAAGTTGGTCTTCAGAGAGTCAACTCCGAGAAGAACGCGCTCTTGAAAGGAGTCGTGTAATCCGAGAGAGTGTGATCCCGACTCTCTTATTCAACGGGATATCAGGCGTTGCCCTGACCATCTGGCGCTGATGTTTATCGGCGCCAGTGGTTAGGGTGACGCGTTGATGAGGTCGCAACGAACGGTCACTTAAAAAGTCAAAGTCATGCCAACACCGAAATACAACGAAGAGGAGCTTTTGAATCTCATTTTTGATGAGGTCAATCTAGCCATCAAACAGCGAAGGGTGAATCCAAATCTCACCACAGTTTTGCTCGCGTCGGGAGCGCGCACCGCATCAGGCGAAGGCGCGTCCACCGATCTGAGCAACACAAAAGAACTGATTGTGACTTTGGATGTCACTGCCGCAAGCGGCACTACTCCGACGCTTGATGTAAAAATCCAGCATTCTCCTGACGGAGTGAAATGGTCTGATCTGGGCACTGCATTTGCCCAGAAAACGGGCGTCGCAAGAGAGGTTAAGGTGTTCACCCAATATCACCGCTATGTGAAAGTGGTCTACACCATTGCAGGCACATCGCCGAGCTTTACTTTTTCGGTCGAGGCGACGGCGAAAGAATAAATTAACCACACAAATTCCTATGACATTATTTAATTCACGCATTAAAACTCTGCGAATCACGCTCACGCCTTCCCGGCCGATTTTTGAGCAAGGCGTTCGACTTGGCGATACGCAGGGAAAGTACGCTCGGTTTGAAAACGGCCGTTTCCAAACTGACGAGAAGGAAGTCGTCGAGAAGTTAGAAAAACTCCCGACATTCGGGGTTGATTTCTGGCGAGTTCCCGAGGAATCGGCGCAAACAACGCCGAAAGCGGAGTCGCAACAAAATACGGAAAGCGATCTTGAATCGCTGACTAAAGCAGAGCTTCTTGCTCTTGCTAAAGAGAAGAAGATTGAGGTCGAAGAAGGCCTACCAAAGGCAGAAATTATCGAGCGTCTCAAGACGCAATAACCTTATGGAGTACAAAATCGCAAAAATCGAAAAAACAAACGACGGCATCGAAGTAGAGGTGCAGTTCCTCGAGGACGAGGAAGTCGTTGATTCCAGAAAATACCTCTACGAAGCATCGCTCGAACAAGACGAGCTGGAATCAGCGGTCAGGAAAGACGCGGAAGGAGTCATCGCCGATTACGAACTCCGCGCCACGAACGCAGAAAGAGATCGGCGAGAAAAAGAGGTCGATACGAAAGTCGAGGGGCTAAAAGAGTCCTTCGGACTTGAGTAATTCGAGGTCAAATAAATTAATCAAATCACTACCATGACTAATCTTGAAAAAAAAGGATCATTCCGTCTCGAGCAGAATATTGAATATGTTTTGCGAGACAAAAACGGCAAAGTAAAACCACTTTGGAACGAGAACGCTGTTGCCCGATTCTTCAGAGAAGAACTCGGCATCAGCCTTCCTCGCGTTCCTTTGCTCTTTGGTTTCTGGGGCTTGACGCTTAACATTCACAACCTCGTTGTGAATGCAGGCATGGCCGGCGTTGCTTCCCGAATCAATGGAGCTGGCGGCGAAGCGGCATTCACTTTTATCGCTATCGGCACTGGCGCGGTCGCTCCGGCGGCTACTGACACCACGCTTGGCGCGGAGATCACGACCGGCGGCGGCGCTCGAGCGGCCGCAACCGCATCGCGCGTCACCACTGACGTGACAAACGATACGGCCCAGCTCGTGCTTACCTACAACTTCACCCTGAGCTTTGCAGTGACCGAGTCCGGCGCGTTAAACGCGGCCGCGGCCGGCGTACTGCTTGCCCGCCAAACCTTTAGTGCGATCAACGTCGCAAACGGCGACAGCTTGCAGGTCACTTGGAAGTTCGATGTCGACTAACGCTTGAGCCTGAGGTCGGCTGAAGCATTACAAAGCCCGATGAAAGAGTTTGAAAATAGGGCTTTATCATCGTTGATTTGCTGTCCCCGAATGCCAAAAATACGAGCGTTCAAAATTTGGTATAGCGACAAAACCTTTGATTCCACGCAAGCCGTGGCAAAGGATGTTTTTGGCGCGTGGCAAGAAGCCCCTGACCAAGATGTACAGGTGGTTATGTTTTATTTTGATGAAAATGACGGCATGGGTCGTCCAACCAGAAAGTATATGCGGGGAGAAGATTTCTATGCGATGGACGAAACCGAGAACCTCTCCGAACATTTTGACGATATTACAAAAGTGAAAGGCGTGGTGAAGTACGGAAAATATACCACCAATGAAAGTATCACGAAACTTGAGGTTGAATCCTTCGATGATTACGGAGAGGGCTGGCTATGGCAAAATCCGCCAGCTCCCGTTGATACGGTAATAAAACCAGACCCAATTTGATATGGCTACCTATATACTAAAAGCTAAAGTTTCAGACCTTGCTGGCGGCGCTGATTTCAGCCGTGAGATTTCGGTTGATGCCGAAACGGCTGGTTCTGTTACTGTTGCGGTTGCCAATGGTGCATCTGAAACGAGTTATGGATTTACTAAACTACACAAACCAAGCAATGCTGATTGGGAAACTGGCACTATTGTTGTAAAAATTAAAGTAACTACCGCCAATTCTCTGATGTTTTTCAGAGCATCTGTGTCTCGTGTTGATAAAGCAGGTGCAGTACAAGAGACAAGCGCGCAGTCACCAGAAATAAATATAGACCTTATTGGAACGTATAGTGTAACAGTCCCATCAATGAACTGGGCGGTGGGAAACTGTGATGACCGCATTCGCATCAACTATGTTTTCCGAAGCACCAATGGTCACGGAGGCGCTATCTCGGTTGTTCTTGAAACGGGAACTACTACCGATAACGTAACTGTAATTACCGAGCATACTGGTACGTGCAAAGGAACTTTCGTAAAAAAACTTCGTCAATATAAACCAGACCATAAAACCATAATTGCCGAGGGAGGCACTACGGGCGGTGATGGAGTTTCAAATAATATCTATCTTGATTCTTTAATCGCTTCACGCGACAGGGTCGATAAATTGACTCATAAAATTGAGCGTGAAGTAGTGGGAACCGCTTTTGATAATGTGGCGAACGAAACCGCCCGCCAGATTCTTTATGACCCGTCCTCTCCTAAAATCAGGCGTTCAGCATCAATCGTCTATGACAGTATCCACAAACGATATCTTCTTTTCGGCGGGTGGAATGGCGCATCGCCTCGCTACAACGATGTGTGGGAATTATCCGCAGACAAAAAGTTCGGCTCTTCTCCGCCGCAGTGGAGAAAGCTGAATCCGTCCGGGACTCCGCCTTCAGCGAGAACCACTCATATTGCGGTCTTTGACGCGGTAGGAAGCCGAATGATCATTCATGGCGGTTACGATGGCGCAGACCTCAATGACACCTACGCTCTCGATGTCACGACCAGATACAGCGAAGCGTGGTCAACTCTTTCTCCCACCGGCACCGCTCCCGCCGCGCGTTCGGAAGCGGCTGGAGCTTATAAAGCGTCTTCAAGAAAGATGTATGTTCAGGGCGGATTGGTTGGCGCAGGCGATTATCGCAATGACCTTTTTGAACTTGATCTCACCACCACGAACGGAGCGTGGACTCAACTGAAAGCGGAGGATGCCGCAGGCAATCCGCCAAGCCGAAATGGCCATACGATGGTTTTTGATATTACAAACAACCGCCTGCTCATTTTCGGCGGTTATGACGGCACCAATCGCCTCAATGATTTATGGCGGTGGGATGTCGCGGGAGCATCTTTTGCTGAAATAAGCTTAGTTACCAAACCGCCTCTTCGGCAAATGCATGTTGCGGTTTACGATGACGCAAATCCAAGAATGGTTATTTATGGGGGAAGGAACGGCACGGGTTCATCAAACATTTTTAGGGATATTTGGGAACTTAACACCACATCGGGAAGCGAAGGGTGGACTAACAGAAGCCTTGCGCTTGGAAGCGAAAGTGCCGGCGCTCGCAGTGCCGCGGCTTGCTTCAATTCTGACGATAAGCTGATGTGCGTAATGGGCGGAGAAGATTCCGCTCTTGCCCAAAACAAACATGTCAATTTTATTGACCTCGCAACATCCGGCTCTGCGCCAATGTATGGGGCTTCGTTTAATAATTGGCTCTGGGGGCGCGACGCGATGGGCTACGCCTACAATCCTGACCGAGACGAAACCCTCATCTTCGGCGGTTTTGCGCGTCTTGTCGAGGACACGCTTGCGGAAGGCGAGCATGTGAACGAGTTTTGGATTTACGATCACGCCAACGCCGAATGGTATCAGCCGATTCTCAATTCGCAGTTTGGAATGTTCGAGAGAGAAGGGCCGACGGTGATTTATGATACGAACCGAGATCGCTACATTATCTTCGGCGGCTTGACCGGCAACAACACCTTAAACAACACCTATCTCAACGATGTGTGGGAATTAAAAGCTAGCGCCGTTGGAGCGCTTGGAGTTTATACGCTCACCAAACTTAATCCCACTGGCACGAAACCAGCCGCTCGATGGTTGCACGCCGCGGTATACGATGCGACCAACGATCGCATGATTGTTTTTGGCGGAGACGACGGCTCAAACTTTTTGAACGATGTGAAAGCCCTCTCATTTTCTGGCGGTGCAAATGGCGCGTGGTCGGCAATTACGCCTACCGGGACTGCGCCATCTGCCCGCAGACAGCCAGCTTATGCCATAGACACCGGCGAGAATGTGATGCTGATTTCTCACGGCGCTACCGGGGTGAATTCTTTTGCTGGCGATACCTTCAAACTGACGCTTACATCGGGATCAGAAGCGTGGGGAAGCGTTACTGGCACGGGTGCGCCATCCGCTCGCCGCGGCATGACCGCAATCTATCGTTCAACCGATGATGCTTTCTATTTCTACGGCGGATACAACGGCACCGCTAATTTTGATAATCTCTACAAACTTACTTTTGGCGCATCTCCGGCATGGTCAGAGATATCCGACACAGGTCCGCCAGCGCCAAGACGCTCTCATTCCGGGACTTTCTCGACGGTTGGCGGCAAGATGCTGATTTTCGGCGGGCGCGATAGCACGGAAATCTCCTTCAATACTCTGAACGAGACATGGGAATACGATATTGCTGGCAATGCTTGGACGAAAAAAGACCCAAAAATCTACATTCGCGGCGGCGATGATGTCACTGGCCTTGCCGCTTCCAGCTCGTATCATTGGCAATCGTGGGTGACCGGCATATCGGGCGGAGATTCGGACAAGGTTTCGGCGTTCGGGAATTTGGAGAGCGTGGCGGACTTTATCACGGGAGCAGGCCAGAATTTCACTCAAGCTCTTAGTGAAATAGTTTCGGTTATTGATTCCGCGCCGAAGCAGGCCCAGAAAGCCGCCAACGAAGTGCTTTTGATCGTGGATTCTTTGAGCCGTTCTGCGGCGCGCGCATTTTCGGAAATCGTGGCAATAGCCGATTCAATATCAAATCAAGCTCAAAAGACATTTTTGGAAATTATCTCGGTTGCCGATTCGCTTATACGCCAAGCGCAAAAGAATCTGGCCGAAGTCGTTGCTGTGGTTGATACTTTGCTTAAGCAATCAACACTATTCCGAACTTTCTCGGAAATAATCACGATAGCCGATTCTGCGGCGAAACAAACCATCCGAGCATTTAGCGAGATAGTGATCGTGGCGGACACGATATCTCGTCAATCCATTAAAACATTTGCCGAGTCGGTTCTTGTCGTTGACTCCTTGATCCGGCAAACGAGCAGAACATTTGTGGAAGCCATAATCATTGCCGATGCTCTTATAAAACAGGCGGTGAAAACATTCAACGAGGCAATCGTAATCGCCGATTCGTTCACTGCGAAAATTACTGCAAAGATTTTTGAAGAGGCGGTGATTATTGCGGATAGCATTCAGCGAAGCGTAACCAAAACCTTCAGCGAGGTTGTCGCTATTGCCGATGCTAAATTTTTACAGCCGATAAAAAGTTTTGTTGAAGCCATTATTGTCGCCGATGTTTTGTCGGTGGTATTGACGATCAAAAAAGAACTCTCGGAAGCGATTTCAATGGTTGATTCCGCGCTAAAGACCATAGGGAAGTTTATGTCGCCAGAAATCATGCTTGTTGGCGACAGCGCGGCGAGGTTAAGCGGAAAAAATCTGCAAGACACGATCATTGCCGCAGATTCCATTGCCAAAGAAAGCCGGCGGAATATCTTGGAATCCGTGCTGGTGGCGGATACCTCCATTCGGCAAGGAATCAAGACATTCGGAGAAGCATTAACGCTGGCTGATAATTTTCTGCGAACTTGGACGATCCAGAGAGTATTCGGGGAGATCGTCGCCATTGCCGATGCTTTATCGCGGCAAGCTCAAAAAACGTTCAGCGAAGCAGTGGCAATTATAGACGCGACTATTGGGAAAACGACATCCAAAGCTTTATCGGAAATAGTCGCGATAGCGGATGCAATCGTAAAACAGGCAAACAGGATTTTTGGCGAAATCGTGGCGGTGACCGATAGCATCGTTCGTTCCGCCTCAAAACTTTTGAGCGAGGCCGTGATCATCGCCGATATTTTCTCGGCGGTGGCGGTAATTAAAAAAGAACTTGCCGAGGCGGTTTTACTGGCTGACTCGGTGATTAAAAGCGTCACAAAGGCGATGGCAACGGAGATCGTGCTCATCACGGACACTGCGGCAAGGTTAGCCGGGAAAACCTTGCAAGACGCGGTTATCATTGCCGACTCTGTCTTCAAAGAAACCAGACGAGTAATTTCTGAATCGATAGTGCTTGCGGACGCGTCATTCCGGCAAGGAATTAAAACGCTTGGAGAAATCGTGACACTTGCCGACAGCTTTTTGAGAACTTGGACACTGCAGAGAATATTTGCGGAAGCGGTTGTTGTGGTGGACGCATTAGCCAAACAAACCCAGCGATTATTCAGCGAAATAGTGGCAATCGCGGATTCTATCGCCAAGACGCCAGCCAAAATTTTCTCGGAGATAATTTCAATAATCGAAGCCCTGCAAAGGCAGGCGGGCAAGCTTTTAAGCGATGCCGTCTTGATAGCCGACAGCATAGCAAATCAACTGACCGCGAGCAGAACTTTCGCAGAGGTCGTGGCTATAGCCGACATGATTTTGAAGCAAACCGGCAGAAGTTTCGCAGAGGTTGTGGCCATAGCCGACTCTCTTCAGCGGGCCCCGCAAAAGGTTCTTGCCGATGCGGTGGTCATCGCCGACTCCGTCATAAAAACAAGCCAGAAAGCACTCTCTGAGGTCGTGGTTGTGGCTGACGCGCTGGCAAAGCAGGTCATTCGAGCGTTCTCTGAATCAGTGATTATTGCGGATGCCGCTCAAGCCATAAAAACTTTTGTCAGAGATTTGGCAGAAGTTGTCGTTATCGTTGATTCGGTGGTTAAGCAAACCGGCAGAAGTTTGGCAGAAGTGGTTTTGATTATTGATTCGGCGATACGCTCATCCGAGAAACTGATAAGCGAGGCAATTATAGTAGCCGATTCGGTCATCCGGCAAACCGCAAGAACGATAAGCGAAATCGTGACTATTTCGGATGTCCTCATAAGACAGCCCGGGAAGGTTTTGAGCGATGCGGTTGCGTTGTTCGATTCGTTCACGGCCAAAATAACCGCCAAGATTTTTGCGGAAGCAGTGATTATTGCAGATGCCATAGAAAAACAAACAGGGCGAATTTTGAGCGAGATCATAGCAATTGCGG
>ERZ1292629.2941-Hain-H43-01um-R1-2941-length-13693-cov-4_pt1 | contig 11574 bp, 17 predicted proteins | sample MGYA00564399_ERZ1292629 | MGnify/ENA primary metagenome ERZ1292629 (study PRJEB36523, sample SAMEA6512636) | groundwater metagenome | collected 2019-01-08 | study: AquaDiva: Metagenomics assemblies of 32 groundwater samples | reverse complement strand
TCCAGCGATTATGTCGGCATTTATTTCATAAAATGTATTCCATCTTTGAAGTTCCATTTTTTGGTCTGCTGTTACAGCATTCACGATATCATTAACAATCCCTCTTGCCTGCGTAATGTTGCCTTGCCTTGCTTGATATTCAACATTCAAAGCAGAAGCTCTAGCAGTAGCAGTGTTAATTTGTCTATTATATTCATTACTTACCCTTACTGTTTCCTGATTAGCATAATCAACCGAAAAACGAATATCGCCTTTTACCCGTTCTACAGCGAGGTTTTTTTGTTCCTCAAGATTAGCTATCTGCAAATTAGCTTGAGAAATTGTTTCAACTAAAGCACGCTGTTTTTGGATATCTTCCGTTACTCCCAAACGCTCCTGTTCTAAACGGGTTATTTCTTCCGTAGATTTTCTTCCAGTAAAGAAACCAGTGACTTTTTCAACAATTCCCTTTTTTTCTTCTTCAGCTTTCGCTTGCCTAACTTTAATATCTTCTGTCAAGATTTTTATTCCTTCTTCTTGCTCCTTTTGCATTGCTTCATATCTTTGCTGCATTGCCTGTAATTGAGCTTCCAAACTAGCGGAAACTGGTATTGGTTGTTCCGGAGGTAATTTAATCGGCATAGTATCAGCAATTTCAGATGCTTTTATCGGTTCAGAAACAGGTGGTTTTTTAGAAGGAGCTTCAAAAGCAGGCGGTTTGCCAAGAGGAGTTGCAAAAATAGCGGCTTGAATGCTGGCGGGAACAATGCTCTCTGGCGAGAGTTTTAATCGTTCCATTTCCGCTTGCAGCCGTTTTCCTTGTTCTTCATCGGCTTTTTGTACTTGTTCTTGAAAGGTTGGCATATTATGAGGTGCTCACCGAGCTATTGATATTTCCAGCCCTAATCCTTAAACGATTTGAGGTGGAATTTGTTTTTATTATTACTATTGTTCCATTCTTCTGAATTAGCCCAGAAGTAGTATCATAAATCGGCAATCCAATTCTTCCCTCTCTGATTTCCAATAAATCCTTATACTCCAAAATTTCTCCGCCTTCTATTTCTTCGGAAGGAGATTGCTCAATTTTTGTCTCTTTTGTTATTGGATCGTAAATTACTTTCATTAAAAATCGCCTTCAACGAAATCGTAATCTACAATAATTCTGCTGTAAAAAATGCCAGCCGTTGATGATGTTTCATCCGTATCTATATGAATACGGAAATTATTGCAGTGATTTCCCCGAAAGTTAAAACTTTTATATTCCAATCCACTTGTATTGATATTGCCAAGCGTTGTTGTAGAGTTTCCATAATCAAGCTCCAATTTTATATCATCATCAACTCCGCTTGCGGTTGTTTGAAATTCCACTTTCACATAGTTAATTTTTATCTTTTGAGGAAACTCATAAAACATTGATTTCCAAAGAAAACCAGTATCAGCTCCACTTGCAAAACTTTCCCAATAATAAGTAGTTCCTGTTAAACTTCCAGCATAAATAGTTCCTCCCGAAGACACAACAACTCCTCCATCGCCAGTTCCAGTTGTTTTTCCTATTTGATTGAGAGCTTTCGGATATCCTATTTGAGGAGAACCATAAGTAAATAATCTTCCATCCGTTTGCCATAATAACTGATTTTTCCATTCATCTATCTGCCCGAAATCATTGATTGGGTAATTGGTATCATTTCCGTTTATGATATCCGTAATTTTAACAAAATGATTTCCGTCCCATTGTCTTAATACCCCTTTTGCAAAAGCGGATTTGCACCAAATATAAAATTCTCCGTTTAGATTGTATGAAGCCCTAATTTCAGGGTCAGGAACTAAAACTTTTCTTGTAAATTGAGTAGAAACTCCATCCCAAAAAACAACCATACTTCTGCTTCTCCGTCCTGTATAAGTGTTTCCTGGCAAATAAATACCGCAAATTCCGATAAATTCATTAGCATCAAACAAAGAAGTTATCATCCAACCAACTGGAAGCCGAAAGTTGTTTTTTGTAAGTGTTCCTTTGAAAGTTGAATTATCAATTTTATGCACTGCTCTTCCATCGCTTACATATAACATTCCATTTTTTTGCCATTCTAAAAACTGAAAAGATTCCTCATTTGTTCCACTAAGAGAACTTGTATTATTGACAGTCAAGGAAAGATAAGTGTCGTCAAAACTTATTGTTCCAGTCAGATTAACCCTGCCTACATCTCCTCCACCAGAATCTTTCCAAGAATATAAAAGGTAATTTGTGGAATTAAAAGAATAAATTATTAAATCCTGTCCCGCAACAGAAGAATTAGTTGTTCCAATAGCGTGCGGGTAATCACCCGTAGTTGCTAAATTGCCTACATCTGAATCAGCTCTATGCAATCTTCTTCCTTCTTCAAGGGCGTAAATCTTGGCGTTTTGCGGGTCTACAATCGCCTTTCTTATTCTTGCGCCTAAAACAGAACTTCCAGTAGGAGTTGTTAATTTGTTTCCAGGAGTTAAATATCCCAAGATTATATTCGGATTAACCTGCAATCCGTAAGAATAAGAACCTTCTATTCCCTCTCTATCAGATAACGATATTCCTCCCCTCCCTAAATTATCGATAATAAGTTTTGGCATTTTTTATTTCTTGTTTATATCAAAAAATTCCAAATTTAATCCGTATTTCAGCATAATTGGTCTAATATTTATTCCGTGCTTTTCGCACAATTCTTTAAGTTCTTTCTGAAACTCCGTTACCCTTTTTCGGAACTCCGCTTCTTTTTTTTGTTGTTTTTTATTCCAAAGCATAGTTATCTATCTATTATTAAATGACCTTTGTTTTTAACGCATCAACTTCCGCTCTTAATTTCTTAATTTCATTTAAGAGCAAAACCGAAAGCATTTGATATTTAACCCCATTTGGTTTTTCAGTATTCGGTATAGGGACTACTTTCTTTTTTCCGTCTTTTTCATCAACTTTTTTATAATCGGGAAGATAAGAAACTAATTGAGGCAAAAATTGCTCCACCTCTTCGGCAATTAAACCGAAATCGGTTTTTCCATTATCAAGCGTTTTTTCGTTCCATTCAAAAGTCTTAGGCTGGAGTTGATAAATAAGAGAACTATCTATTGCTAAACTCCTGATGTTATTCTTAAATCTTTTAGATGAACTGACTTTATGAAGCTGGTTTGAAGCGTTGATGTTTAAGTCGGTGGACGCTGCGGCCGTTGCAAGGTTATACATAAAAACTACACCGGCGTTATTAATCCTCAATCGTTCTGTTTGAACCGTATCAGCATCTGCAACGGTGTAAAAGGAAAGTCTTGACGGAATATCCGCAGAACCTACTACGCCATCGGCTGCAACTCCTATTGTCGCAAATTGCCTATAAGCAGCACTATCATATCCGACAAAATTGACTTGTCCTAACCAATCTCCATCTACGGTTGCCGTTGGGGAAGCGTTTGTTCCTCGTGAATGAATGAATTGTAATTGAGTGGTATCAGTAGCGCTGTGGGTTTCAAACGCTATAAGCAAGCCAGAATCTTTCTTCCAAGTCCAGTTTGCGGTAATTGTTTCTGCCGCCGCTAATCTTGGAAAAACTGCTCCATTGGCAATATCCGCTTCGGCAATCTGCGCCCAAGCAGGAGCGGCAGATATAGTTCCATCTCCAGTTTGGGAAAGATATTGTTTGGTGGTTGTTGTGTTTCCAGGTAATCTTGCCCAAGCAGGAGTTGTATTGACACTTAAAACATCGCCTAAAATTGGTACTAAAGCTGCAAAAGTAGCTAAATCAGCGTCATAGGCCTCAACATCTGTCCCGATTACAAGCCCAAGATTTGTTCTTGCCGTAGCAGCAGTTGAAGCTCCTGTCCCACCCTTTGTAACCGCTAAAGTCCCAGTTAAATTATCCAAAGTCAAAGCAGCTTCCAAATTAGCGAAGGTTATTTTTTTAGCGGAAGCGGCAGAAATATCAATAATAGCCAATAAATCGTTAGTTGCTACATCTGCCGTTGCTAAAGCCGTTAAATCACTTACTTTTGTATCAGCCATCAATTTTTAGTTAAGTAAGTCCAAATTGGAGCAGAACCAGTCTGCTCTAATAAAAACCTACTTACACCATCTTCTTGTAATAAGAATCCTCCATCCTCTTTTAAGAGAAAATCATAATCGCTTTTATGAGGAACATACCAAGAAGGAATGGTTGATTTTGTTTGATAGGAAGGCGAAGAAGTATTTTTGGTTTGATGCGTCCAGGTTGCCATTAGATATAATTTTCATTAGAAGGATTGATACGCAATTCAAAATCTTCCCGGTGACGCTGGGCATAAAATCTTTGCAACTCCGATTTCATTTCAGCCATTTGAGTTTTAAGATAAACAATTCTGTCTCTCATCTGGTAAGAATCGGCAAAATCAAGAGCAGCTCCATAAGATAAAAGCCGATGGAAATTCTCGGAGAAACCTGGTTGAGTATCGGTAGCCGTAGAGGCAAAAGCGACTATATTTCGGGAAACATAAACTTTTAAGCCAGCAACAAGGGTTACATCAGCCGTTGCAGGAGCGGGATATAATAAAACAGAACGCCCGACTAAATCATAATAAATAGGCATTCCGTTAGTTTCCCAAAATTCTGTCATCGCTTGATTAACTTGCGATTTATCCAATGGGGCTATAAGCATATAATCCCCATCGGAATTTTTAACCTCCACTCTTTCTATTTTTTGGGCGGTTGAAGGAAGTTCGTAATCCTGCTGGCCTGCAGCCAATGCCGTAGTAGCGTTTGGAAGCGTTGTATAGTTTGAGTCGTCCCATTCCCAATCTGCGGAACTTTCCCAAATCCAAGAAGCCGTCCTGCGATACCATTCATTGATATTGCGGGTTTTATCCGCCAATGAATAAGAGGTATTATCGGTTTTCAAGAGGAAATTTATATCTTGAACTAAACCTGTATTAGTGTCATTAAATTCTATGGTAGTTGGTCTCTGCTATCAAGAGACATTTTTAGTTTTTTGATTTCGCTTACATATTTTTCAAGCGAAACATAGATATTTTTTAAGTCCATCGTAACCCAATGTTCGCAGACATAATCAAGGTGGCAAAAAATCTTAAAACCTTCAGCTTTCGCCTTACGACAAAAAGCTAAATCAAGCCCGATTTTTTTAATTCCATCAAGGTCGTATTCATTAAGAAAAGGCGCTCTTATCTTTTCAAGAACTCTGCGGGAAATAAAAATACAACCAGTGCCGACAGCATCAACTTCCACCAATCCTTCGTGTCCCTTGTAATCCAAAGGACTATATTGTCCATCTTTCGCTCTGCGAAGTATCAAGGGAACAATCAGGTGCTTTTGATACATAAAACAAACAGGAGAAATCACATCTTTTTGAAAATCGGCTAGATTGATAATGTCTAAAGGTGGAACTATATCGTTATCAATCATCAAAAGATAATCGCAATCGCTTTGAAGAAAACTCTGGACGATTTTATTGCGATTATTGCTTATCGGCTTTTCCGAAGGATATTCAATTATCAAATCATATTTTCCTTGCTTGTTTATTTCGTTCAAAATTGCAGCAAGTTCAACCCGCATTGAATTTTGATTAAGAACGGCTATAAAGATTTTTTTTCTATTCATAAACCGAATTGTCTTAATATGTTATTTTTTTCATCGCCAAAAAATTCATCTCCCCTAAATTTATTTTCCCAAGTGGTTGAGATATTTCCTTCGTGAACACCGCACATATATCTTCCGTCTGGCAATCTGGTGGCATCAAACACAAGAGGAGTGTATTCGTGGCTTATGAGACCTTTAATGTGTTCAAGGTGCTTTTTAGCGTTAAAAAATGTTTCGTAAGGATAGATAATTGTATATTTGGAGCAACTTGTGTTTCTGTTCCATTGGGCTAATTGCCCCGTGGTCATATTCAAAATATAACCATTAAGATAATAGGTTGCTCCTCTTGGTCTTGGTTCTTCCGCTTTGATTTCCCTTATTGCTTCTCTATGAAACATATCATCAGAACCCAAATCAGTTTTGAAAACCCAATCCGCATATCCTAAATGTTCTTTTAACTCATTAAGAGATTTTTCCATTCTTTGCTCCAAATCCGTATTGTGCCAAACTCCCCTGTCATCGTGCATCATAATTCCGTCAAAAGTGAAAATATAATCAAGTCCAGTTTTTTTAATATCATTTTCAATTTGTTTGGTTATGGGATTTTCTTTTTCCTGCGGTCTAAAAGAAATCCAAATTGTAAAGTTTCTGTCCGTCTGTGCAGTTAAACTTTTAAGAGTATAATCCCTGAAAAGGTTTGCTCTATATTGATACCATTCATCTCCCCCATATTCTTTAATACCCAATCCTGTAAATGGAATATAAATTAAATGCAATTTCTTCATACTATATTTCCTACTTCATCAATCGCATAATAGTTAGAAAATAATTTTTTGAAAATCTCAATATCCTCTTTATTCGCTACCGAATCGTGGAATAAACTATGATTAGCGATTCCGAAATAATCGTTTTTATTTTCTTCCGTAATTCCCAATCGTTTCCAAACTTCCCTAAATTCCCCTTCCCAAATTTCAGCATTATCGGTGATAATCTGAAATTGCGGTATAAATCCGATATTAGTGTTAATCCCTTCCCTAAATTTTTGTATCCCTATATATTTTTTATGGTCTTTGAATAAAATCTGCTGGACTCCGAAAGAACATCCAACATCAACTACTATTTTATCCTTCGGGATTTTTAGGGCTAATTCTGTATAATCCTTAAAATAGCAAACGGCCCCATATCTAACGTTTGCATCTGTCAGCCGATAAATATAATCAAGATATTCAAATAATTTGATTATTTCATTCACACCAGGGGAACCTATTAAGCTGATTTTTCCAATACTTATATCCTTCTTTATTCATTTCCTTTTTGTTTTCCAATTCGGTCATTAAATGTTCTAATTCTTCCTCATTATGAAATTGCCACATTTTTTCAAAAGGTATATGGGTAATCGCATAACCGCCGCACAATATCGCTTTGATTGGAACTTCTGAAAACCCTTCGTGTTCATTGCCTCTAAAACCACAATGAAATTTGGAAATTTCCTCATTAAGTTGAGTGTTTGAAACTTGTCCGTGATAAATAACATTATCCGTTTTTTCCATTCCTACCCAATCGTAAATTCCGTAAATATGAAATCGCATTTGAGGAAATTTCCTCGCCATTTTAAGAAACAAATCAACTCCGTATTCTTCTTCCCTGCCAGAATGCGCACACATCCATAAATGCTTTTCACCTTCCCAACTCAAATTAAAATCAAAATCATTCACATCCTCCAAAAAAGAAGGGACGATTTTTGGTTTAATGCCTAATTTCCGCAGATTTTCCGCTTCAACTTCAGTCTCGCAGTAATGTTCAGCATTGGGAAAAAGTCGCAAACGCCTTTGAAATTCGGGACTATTCAATGTATTCAAAATATCAGAACCACACCAAAATACAATTCTATCTCCTTCAAAATACCAATATGCATCGTAGTCGTGCAAGGTATACATTCCAAAAAACAATACATATTTCACGGGGTCATCTATACCTTGCCATTCTTCCAATCCCCAAGTCTTTAATGCTTTCTCCTTAAAATTTATTACAGAAAGAGAAACTCTTAATTTAGGCTTTTGCATTTTCTCTATGCCATAAATAATGACATTTTATACATAGGGTAATACCATTATCTATTGCAAATCTTAATTCAGGGTAGGAAGCAAAAAATTTAATATGATGAGGATGCAAATATCCACCCCTAACTTGACATCGCTGACAAGTCCAATTATCCCTTGCGAAAACTGCTTCCCGCCATAAACGATATTCAATTCTATGCCTTAATCTTTTATTGATTAAAGAAATTCCACCTTTCCAAGCTGGATTTTTATTACCTCGTTTTGATTCACTTAATTTTATCTTCGCTTCCAATACCATAGGTTTTAATAAATGATAATGTTTTCCTTTATTCCAAGCATATCTTCCTTTTGAAATTGTATTTCCTATCATTCTATTCCTTGTTTTTTGTTTATTCTCTTCTGACCATTTTATCCCTTTACTAAAAGTATTTCCCTTTTGAAATCCTAATTTTTCTCCATTTTTTCTAAAACCTTTGGGCATCTTTATGCTTTCAAAAGGGTTTTAAGCCGTTCTTCCCAAGTAAATTGAGAAACAAACTCTTTACCCTTTTTAGCTATTTGTTTTCTTGCTTCTTCCGCTTCTGGTTTCAGAAAGCTCTCAATAGCAAATTCCAAATCTTCAATGCTGGAATAATCTATGTAATGTTCGCCAGCGATAAATCCTTCCTCTATTAGACCCTGCAATCGGGGATGGATAAGAAAGCCCCCGCAAGCCAATGTCTGATAAATTCTGTTAGTCCAATAAAAATCGTTTGAAGGAAATTTTGGGTCAATGATAATTTTTGCCGTTGCGCATAAATCAGCGAAGTCTTGTTCCCAGATATTATTGAATATCCTAAATTTTCTCCCCAATTTCTGTTTAAGAGAATTGAAAACAAAACTTCTTATTCCGTAAATCTGTCCCGTAAAGGCAACATCGCACTCCAATTCTTTATTGTATTTTCCTTCTCGCAATTCCGCACCTACTGGAAGAAAAGTAAAATCTTCCTGATTTTGTCTGATAAATGTTCCGTCTGTTAAATATATTTTATCAACGAACGATTTTATTTCATCAAGATAGGGTTCGTTTAATCCCCATACTCTTTCCATAAACCAGAGAACTTTTTTGCATTTAATCCGTTCAAGAATATTTTGAAATCGGGCAAGCGTTACCTGAAAATCAAAATGACCCTCTGCTTTTACTCCTTTATGAAAAAGGAATAAATCGCTTTTATTGGCAATATCTATAATGTTTTGGACATCGGCATCTTCATTCAAAACAATAACTTTATGACCTAAATTTTTAAGAGCTTTTTCAATCTCCTTACCAAGAAAGCTATTTTGAAGATATAGAATTTTCATTGTATTAACCTGCTATCCTATCTCGTTCCAATCCCTCGGATAGCGTTGGGTTGGAGCGAGAAGGCTAACACACAAGGATAGTGTTATGTATCGGAAATTATACGGACACCTTCATTGCTTTTGCCAGGTGCAGCAGTCCCATACATAATATCCCCCGCAATTCTGGTAGCAAGATTTCCACCAGCAAGCGCAGAAGATGTTTGTAATCTTGGGCCTACTCCCATTCCATCAATGTTCCCCAGAGCATAAACGATTGCCCGTTTGTGAATCAAAAGATTCCTATGGGAAGTTGAGGGGTAACCATCGCCACCAATTCCAGTGCAAGCGCCAACCTGCGGAGTTACGTAAACTGGTCTCCCGTAAATAAAGGATATTGGCAATAAGTCTCCTGCTTGCGTTGCGGCAACCGCTTTACCAAATTGGGAAGCATCATAGAATATCTGCTTTCTCAATAATTCGCCATAAAAAGCATTCGGATGAAGCCAGAAAGCACAATCTTCAAGCGGTATGCTGTATGACTCGGCAATTCTGATAGCTTCAAGCACAGATGTATTGTTTAACTGCGTAACTGATGTTCCGGTATGAAGTTGGACATTGCTGGATTGACCTGATTGACCAATCAAAGCGGTATCTAAATCTTTTGCCAGAACATAAGCAATATCATTATTCAGATACATTGCTTGAAGGTTGTAATTGTCCTTAATCCTCGCCATCTCAAAATCGGAAAATGCCTTTGACATTCCTTTCCAATTATTGATTGTCATTACGGTTCGGGTTTCTGAAACCACATAATCAGTCAAAGCACCAGTAGTAGTTGTAAGAGTTACAGCAGAAGGGCCTTCAGCCAAATGCGGTATTGTTACCATATCCCCGCCTCCTTTCAAATCAGACGAAAAATCCATAAAGAACTTTGCGGCATATAAACGATTCTTGAAAAAAACTTTGACGAAGGGCGACCACACCTCGGGCGCAAATATCCGATAGTTCGTTCCTAAAACAGCCATTATTATATTCCTCCGCCTCTCTCCCTAGCTTCCAACTCCGCAACTTTTTTAGCTACGGATTCGGCAATAGAGCGTTCTCCTTCTTTAACTATTTTTGTGACATCTATTGAAGATGCTGTTCCAGAAGGAGCAGAGGGCGCAGGAATTTTTTGTTCCTTTGCGACCTTTTCCCTCCTTGCCTGAATTGCGTCCTTTACCCACTCATCTTGACTAGCCTTGATAATCCCTTCGGGGGATTTATCTTGGGCGTTGCGTATAATGAAATCTACTTCTGTTTCATCATACTTATTCAACGCCTTTCCCAGCTTAACAATATCAAGCGGGCTTTGAGGCGTTTCCCCTTTGGAAAATGGCTCGTTGGGATTTGCCTTTTCTTCCAATTCTTTAACCCTCGCTTCAAACTTTTCCGCTTTTTCTCGGAAATGTTCTTTTTGGGCTAAAGCGGACTGCAATTCCTTTGATTTTTCAGCGGTTTTCTCCGCATCGGCTAATTTTGTTAATTCTTCCAGCCGATTTAGCTGTATTTCGTCCCGTTCAGCTTCGGAGAGTTTTTGGAGTTCCTCTAACTCATTTTGGATTTGTTTATCCATAAAAATTCATTTTAAGGAGTTTTGTCTCCGTTTGATTTATTTTTTTATGGAGCTTTTCTGCTCCAACGACCTTTGATAACATTCGCAACAAATTTCCTGGTCTGTAAATTTTTTCTTCCCACAAACGCAAATATCAACTTCCCGTTCTTTATGTATTGAAAATAATGCTTTCAGTCTCCAATTATATGGCAAAAACATTTTTTCAAATCCCTTTCCTGGTTTGAAATTATCCGATAACTTTTTATTCGGAATAACAATCTGCTTCATATAAAATTGTCTCGTTTCATTTTGGTTTCACCACTTGCAATCCCAATGTCAATAAGCCATCTTTGAAATTCAAGAATAAGCTCCCGAATTTTACTTCTTTCTTTCTCGTCATTTTCTTCAACCATCATATCTTTCAATTCTTCTTTTCTCGCTAAAAATAATTCAGATAGAATTTCTTTATTGTTTTTAATGAATTGTTCTTGTTGAGAATTTAATTTCATAGACGAGTGGCTGCTGGAAGCATAGCGGGCGTTCCTATTGGCATTGGTCTGGCTATTGAACCGCCTCTTTGAGCCAAAGGCGATTGCATCATAGTTTCCGAAATATCAGCTGTTTCTTCCAACTGAAAATCAATAGGCGAAAATCCAGTTAAATCAAGAAGTTTGTAAAATATCTTTCTGGTTCTTGGCTCTTGCAATATCATAGGATTTGAACCGATAATCTGCAAAATAGTCTGCAATGTGCTCAGACGGGAAGCCATATCTATCTGTTCGTTAGTAATTATAATATCTATTTTATATTTAATGTCATCGTAATAATCAGCAGGAATTTCAATTTCTTTTTTAGTCTTTAATCCTTCTTTGATTACGCTTTGGATAAGTTTAGCCTCCTCGCTGCTTGGGATTCTTTTAGTTTTTCCCATAAATTCCACCAGTTTTTTATTTGTTCTATTTTTAAGCAATAGCCCTCTTAATCTATCAAGTTCTTCTTCATCAAATTCGCCAAGCATTAAGTTTCCTTTCTTTTCT
>ERZ1292629.3738-Hain-H43-01um-R1-3738-length-11575-cov-5_pt1 | contig 11575 bp, 12 predicted proteins | sample MGYA00564399_ERZ1292629 | MGnify/ENA primary metagenome ERZ1292629 (study PRJEB36523, sample SAMEA6512636) | groundwater metagenome | collected 2019-01-08 | study: AquaDiva: Metagenomics assemblies of 32 groundwater samples | reverse complement strand
CTCTAATATTTCGCACTAAGAATGGTTTACCCGTTTTTGTAATAAAAATATGATAGAATTTATCCATTTAGATAGAGATAAGAAAGCACGGAAAAAATTCTTAAAAACCCCCGCAGGTAAAAGCCCAGACTTTATATGTCAAAAAAACAACAAAAATATTTTTGTTGAAATAAAAACTCACACACTTTTAACTAATGAAGCAAGAAACAAAACAATGATTCAAACGATACAAGCAAAAAAAGCTGCGGGACTTAGTGGTACTACAATATTCTCTCCGTTTGATCCAACGCCTGAATTAAAAATACCATTTGAAGGATATTTAAGGGATGCTAGTAAAAAATTTAAAAATATTAAAGATGAATATAGTTTTCCAAGGGTTTTGTTATTGGATGGAATTCAAATAGTAAAAACTGATATTTGTAGAATTTTTTTGGGAAAGAATTTGTGTGTTGATAATGGTGAATATATAAAGGAATGTAGAGGGCTTTTGGATTCAACAGGGAGCAATGTTAGCGCCATAGTTTATTGGGACGAATATTCAAATATGTATTGTGGTATAGAAAATCCGAAAGCAAAAATTATCTTCTCAAAAGAGGATTTTAAAGAGTTTTTTGAAATGCGTAATAATTAATCAAAATAATTTATGCCACTAAAAAATCTTGAACAAATTTTTGAAGCGTTTAAGGCGGGCAGTTCAGCAGAAATAAAAGAAGCCAGAAAAGCTGTCAAAAAGTTGTGGAATAAAGATACAAAAATATTTCACAAAGATATTGAGTTGATTTTCCAAATTATTAAAGATTTTGATTTGATTACTGATGATAAACACAAAGCCGCTGTTATTTCCGGATTATCTTTGGCTTATCTTTCTTTGGCAGATGAGTATTTTGAAGAATTAAAAAATTTTATTGTTAAAAATCTGCAAAATCAGAATGGTCAGATTCGTGAAGTGGCGGTTGATGTTAGCAGTTGGCTTTATATGTCTTTAAGCGAAAGGGTCGAGCCGTTTGTTTTCCCAGAAGGGAAAACACTCACTGAAAAACAAAAAGAGGAACAGGTTGTGGCTACCAAGCAATATGTGGATTTTGTCTCGGAACTTGAAGCACTTATGGATAAATATCCAGCGCTAAATGAAGATACGGAATATATAGATGATATGAAGCCGTCAATAAATAAAAGTTTGCAAAAAGTCTGGAGCAAGATAGCTAATGGCAGATTTTATCCAAAAATTTTGGAAAGGACTCGACCGATACCGATTGATGTTTTTATGAAAAGAAAGGAGATTGAAAAGGAATTAATTGAAATGCTTGAAGGAACAAGCAGTGATTTTGGTTTGGATGATATTAAAGAGATTATTTATAATGAAGAAAGCCAAGATGATTTGACTGATATTGTGATGATGTTTGATAACGGGCAAGGGTTGATTGAGATGGAAAATATTTTGGACACAATTAATGATGCTTGGAACTATTTTCCGCACAAACTGCTTGGTGGATTATCCCCAGCCGAAAAATTATTGGAATATAGTGGGGGTTGTAAAAAAGGGCAATAAAGTATATTATTATGCATATGACTCAAACAATGACAAAAACTCCAGTATTTTTTGTAGCAACTAGGGCAAGAAATAAGCCTATGTTGGTTAATTTCTATACCAAAACAGGAAAACTTGTTGCCTTTAATGCTGTTAAGAAGGTAAAAACAAAAGAGGGAATTCATTTTTACACTAAGCCGTCTAAAGTAAAAAGTGGAAGATAGTAATAATGTCAAAAAATAAAGCAAAAATTACTCCAATAGATTTTGATACAGGCGTTGGTGCAATTATTCCAGCAACTCAAGAAGCATACACAAGCGATAGTTTCGAGGGTCAAGTTAGAAAGACTGAGAAAGAATCTCTCATATCTTTTAAGCAAATAATTGGTGATCAATTAGATTCTCAACTTATACAAAATGAAACTTTCCCCACAGACGGGGAAGTTTTTGTTTTTATTATGCAGTATTTCGGATCCGAGAAAGAATACTTAAGGCGTGATATTGATAATATGGCAAAGACAATTCTCGATCTTTTAAGAAACAGGTTCTATAGAGATGACAGTCAGGTAAAGACTTTATTGGTGGGTAAGAAGATTGAAGCACGAGTTCCACAAAATTTTGCATACATTGCGGTTAAGAAACTCAATTCTACTCAAGATGTAGATGCTCTAAAAATTTCTGGTTTGGAACGCTCAGTGACAATGTTTCAAGAGCTCAAAAGTAAAAAATTTCTTTAGAAAATTTTAATTCCCTCTCACTTTGAGGCGGGTTTGGCGGTTTTTGTCCAACTTGGGCAGGCGGATGATGAGCAGACCGTGTTTTTCAACGGCTTCGGCGGCGTCCACATCTATTTCCTGGGGCAAAACGACGGTGCGGGAAAAGGCGCCCCAATAAAGTTCCTTATGAAAATAATCGTCATCGGCGATAGTTCTTTCATTCTCTCTTTTGCCCTTAACGGTAACCATGTCGCGCGAAATGGAAACATCCAAATCCTCCGGCTTTACTCCGGCCACCATGGTTTTAATAATAATTTCGTTTGGATTTTGATAAACATCAACAGTTAGTTCACCCTCTTCGGGAGCATTGTTAATCCAGTTGTCTGATTTTTCTCTCTCAATATTTATATTTCCCTCCTCTGGCAGAGAGATCGAACCAGTCAACCGTTCAAAAAAAGATCTTTTATTTGCCATATGATAACGAAAATTATTAAGACCTTACATTTTTAATTTTCTCAATCACTACCAATAACAGAACGATTAAAACCCAAACTCCGGCAAAAACAAAAAATAAATCATTTTCAAGTTTAATTATAAGCAAATTGAAAATAGTATGCAATAGAATGGAAAGAGCGATACCTGTGCATAAGAAAATTTTCTTAATCAGAGGTTTTCTGTAGTAAGCCAGGCCCATCATTACGCCGACAGCGGCAGAAGAAGCGACATGGAGCAGAGTGGCGCCCAAAAATCTGGAATTGCCGGTTATGACGCTTTGGGTGAAAGAATTGGCGCTTATTAAATTAGACAGAAACAAAGAATTTTCAAGAGCGGAAAATCCTAAAGCGGCGGTAATCATATAAATAACCGCATCAATCGGCTCATTCATTTCTTTGCCTCTTAGGGCGGCGAAATACGAGGCGATATATTTTATAATTTCTTCTATGCCGGCCCAAAGCAGAACGGTGATGATTGAAATGCTTGAAAAAATTGAAAATGCAAATTTTTCCAAAGGCAGAACCAAAAAAACAGCGGCCATGCCAGTCAAAAATACAACCATAATTCTGACTTTTGGCTCGGGATGCAAGCGGTCTTCTTTTAACCAAAACCAAAGCCAAAGCAAGGCCGGCAAGACACCGCCAGCGAGTGAAAGAGCAACAGTGTTAAAAGATGACATTAAAAATTATTCTAATTATTATAAATTTGGCCAACGTTCAACCATAAGCAGTCCTTTTGAATCGGGAAGCATTGACCATATTTTTTCGGTTATAAACGGCATAAAAGGATGCAAAAGTTTTAATTGCTCTTTGAGCAAATAATAAAGCAATTTTTTAGCCGACTCAACTTCCTTACCCTGAGCCTGTCGAAGGGTTTTTTTGCAGTCCTCAATTATTATATCAGCAAATGTGTGCCAAAAATAGTGATAAATTTTTTCAGCCGCCAAATAAAATCTGTAATTTTCCATATCATTCGTTATATCTTTCATAAATTCTTCAAATTCCCCCATCGTTTTTTGGTCTTGGGTTGTCAAGGGGAACCCTTTGGAACCGGGGCATTTTAAGGGTTCCCCTTGACAACAATTTTCCAAAACAAAGCGCGAAGCGTTCCAGATTTTATTGGCGAAATTTTTATAGGCCTTTACTTTGGTGAAATCAAATTTACTGTCATTACCCGGTCCGATGCCGACGGTAAGAGCCATACGTAAGGCGTCTGTGCCATATTGGTTTATGACATTTATGGGATCAATACCATTATCCAGAGATTTGCTGAATTTTCTTCCTTTGGCGTCACGTACTATTCCGTGGAAATATACATTTTTGAATGGTATTTGCCCAACAGCATAAGTGGTCATAAGTATCATTCTGGCAACCCAGAAAAATATGAGTTCGTATCCTGGACACATGAGCGTTGTGGGATGATAATTTTTCAAATCATCAGTTTTTTCCGGCCAGCCCAGTGTGGAAAAGGTCCATGTGCCGGATGAAAACCAAGTGTCTAAAGTGTCCGAATCTTGTTCCCAACCCTCTCCCCTTGGCTCCTCAATTCCACAATAAATTTCTTCACCTTTGTAATAAACTGGCACCCTGTGTCCATACCAAATCTGTCGACTGATGCACCAATCTCTCAAATTTTCTATCCAATTTGCATATACTTTTTCAAATCTATCTGGTGTTATGATTATCTGCTTGTTCTCCACCACAGACAGCATCAATTTTTTTAATGTTACTTTTTCCCCTTTCTTTATGTTCGGCAGAGTATCAAAAGGATATATAAATTCTTTATTAATATCAATAAACCATTGCAGTTTTGGCAATGGCTCAACTATCCCCTTGGAGCGGTCGGCAACGGAAACATTTTGAGAAATTTCTTCCTCTTTTTCCATAAGATTATTTTTTCGCAACCACTCCGCTACTAATTCTCTCGCCTCAGCCACTTTCTTATCTTTAAGCAAAGCTGACTCAACCGACATTCTTGCATATTCGTTTATAACTGGTTTTAGCGGCAGATTGTGCCTCTGTGCGATTTCCCAGTCAATTTGGCTGTGAGCGGGAGTGACCCCCAAGGCTCCTGTACCAAACTCCGGATCAACTGATTTATCGGCCACTATTTTGATGTCAAGTTTTTCTCCGGCAAAATCTGCAATTTCAAAAGTTTGACCGACATATTTTTTGTACCTCTTATCATCGGGGTGTACTGCTACCGCGGTATCGCCTATTTTTGTTTCCGGTCTGGTGGTTGAAATAGCGATAGGGAAGTCGTGAGAATATTTAAATGTATACATCATTGCCTTTCTTTCCTCATACTCAACCTCATCATCAGAAATTGTTGTCTGGCCTTTTGGATCCCAATTGACAACTTTATACGCTCTGTAAATTAATCCATCGTGATACATTTTTTTGAAAATGGTTTTTATGACCAAATTTCTTTTTTCATCAAGAGTAAACGCTTCTCTCGACCAGTCAAGAGATGACCCTATACTTCTAAGTTGTTTCAGTATTGTTCCACGACTTTCTTCAACAAATTTTTCAACTCTTTTTACAAACTCCTCTTTTCCCAAATCATGTCTATTTTTACCTTCTTCTTTTTGAATCATTTTTTCAACTTTTGAATGCGTGGCAGTGGCGGCGTGATCAGTGCCCGGCACCCATAAAGTTCTTTTACCGGTCATTCTTTGATATCTGACTATTGAGTCTTGTATTGTGGCTTCAAAAGTATGGCCTATGTGAAGTGTGCCGGTGGCGTTTGGCGGAGGCAGGACTATAGAAAAATAATCAGCATTTTTATCCGTTATTCCCTTTTTAATACAAACATCCGGATTAAAAAATCCGCTTTCTTCCCATTTTTTATAAATGGCATCTTCGTGCTCGGTCGGATTATACGGTTTTTTTAACTCTTCGTTATTATTCATCTTCTCACTAATAATACATCAAAAACGAATTTATTATAAATAAGACAAAACAGAACTCTTTTATAAAGGACAACTTTTGTTTATCTTTTTGTCTTTTATAGAGCAGTCCTGTCTTTATTGGCTTAAAATAAAACACATAAAAGACATTCTTTAAATTTGTTATTTTTGCTTGATTTTTTCCTAATTAGTGAGAGTATGCTTAATTATGAGATAAACTCATTTTTATGTTTTCAAAAACAAAAAATTACAAAAAGAAAATCAAAACACTATCGTCCACATTGCTCACTTTTTTGATAGTTTTTTCTTCTATTTTTCCGGCGGGGATTGCTTTTGCTGGCGAACTTGTAACGGAGGGAGAAAATCCAAATATTGACATACAGCTTCCGGATGATTTGTCTAATAACACCGGTATAACAGGGGAGCAAATACAAAAAGAATCACCACAGAATGATTTCGTTTTTTCTGGCGATTTGGTCGGTTATATTGACCCAAACAATCAGGGTAAAGCAATAATTTGGGCGCCGCCAGCTTCTCAAACAGACGTTTTAGACTTAACGGAAGACATAATCACACCTTCCCTTATTGTTTCTCCTACAACCACTACTCAGCCAACAATAACTTCAAGTTTCTTAAACATTTACTGTCCGGACGGCGACAACTTATCTTATGGGAAATTTATTGAAGCTAAAAATGCCGGTCTTATAAATTTTAGTATTGCAGTGAATGCAAACCTCGATTCGGCCGTCGTCAATTTTTTGAACCAAACGGGATGTTCCGTCCCGATGAGTTTGTCTGCTTATAAAGTGTTTGTAAACCCGGGAGAGCAAAACTGGCTCTCAACTCAACAGCTTTTTGATAATACCGGAATCATAAATGCCACATCATTAACCATTTACAAAGTGAACCTGCCAAATTGCAAAGCCCAGATAGATTTGTGGTACGGTTTGGCCCCAACAACTCTGCTTGATTCAAATCCCTATGGGGGTCCAACTCCTCCGGTAGTTGTTGATTGGAAATTTACAGATAATAATTTATGTTCAAACATTCCAGAAAACACTCCTCCCTCCATCACACTTCTCGGGGCCAACCCGTTCGATATTATTGTCGGAAATGTTTTTACTGATCCGGGCGCTACTGCCACTGACACCGAAGATGGCAACCTCACTTCTCAAATTATCAAAACGGGCGCAGTTGACGCTTCCACTACCGGTTCTTACATCTTAACTTATTCAGTCACTGACTCTGGGGGACTTTTGGCCAGCACTACTAGGACAGTTAATGTTATTAATATGTATCTGCCAAAAATGCCGTCTTGCAATGGAAATTTTGGAAAAGTAACCTCATCTGTTGATAGTTGGGGATTTCACATTAGCGATATACCAAAAAACTATATATGGTACGGACAAAACAAACCATCGCACGGCGATACATTAGACAATTCATGGGTTTGGTCAGGTTCTGTTGGAAGAAATATAGAATGGGATTTAGATCAATCTACCCAAAAAGTTCGCGTCTATCCATCGCAAGATCATGGTGGATATCCAGCAGAATTTAATGAATATGATGTGCAAGTAAGTCTAGATAATATTACATGGGTCAGTGCTTCTTCAACAGCGATTTATGTTGATGACATATCCAATGTCCGTGTTCATGATGGAGTACAAGATTTTACATCTCCAAATGAATTTCGTTATGTCAGAATTGCGCCGAATACTATTGGCGGCGGTGATTATGAAATTGACGCCGCGCAAGCATGTGTTAAAAATATCCCCCCAGCCAATACTCCCCCCTCCATCACGCTTCTCGGGGCCAACCCCTTCAATCTCACAGTCAATACATTGTTTGTTGATCCGGGAGCTACTGCCACAGATTTGGAAGATGGTAATGCCACGACCACCTCACACATTATTGTTTCCGGAACCGTAAACGCTTCAACTACTGGCGCTTACATACTCACTTATTCGGTAACTGATTCTGGCGGGCTTTCGGCTAGCACCACAAGAAATGTGATTGTTTCTGCCACAACAACCCCCCCAATTGATCCGCCGATAAATCTTCCCGTCAATCCGCCAGATGGTCCCTCTGGCGGCGGCGGCAGCACTGGCGGCCGCAGACATCCGGTGGTAGTTGGCGAAATACTTGGCGCCACAAGCTGTTTGTATCTCAGAGACCACCTGAAAATTGATTGGAATAATGATTCTATAGAAGTTTTGAAATTGCAATCCTTCTTAAATGTGTTTGAAAAAGAAAACCTTTCTCTCACGGGAATTTTTGACCAGGCTACTTTTGAGGCAGTCCAAAGATTCCAAATAAAATACAAAGAAGATATTCTGAAACCATGGGGGGACAAAGTTACTACTGGCTTTGTTTATATTTTGACCAAAAAGAAAGTAAATGAAATTTATTGCAACTCTCCACTTTCTGTTACCCAAGCCGAACAAAATGAAATAGACACTTTCAGAAATATGACAGAGAGCAATCTAAATGCTGGTGCTTCCGGTCAAGTTGGGTCCTTATCTAGCCCCGGGGGTGTATCTATATCAGACAACATACGGGGTATACAAGGCGTGCCCAAGGACAATGTCCTTAATGATTCTCCGATCGTAGAGCTAAAAGACAATTCATTGAGCCAATCAGCAGTAAAAAATGTCGCTATTTCTTTGTTCGCCTTGCCTCAAAAAATATTCAGCAATTGGAAATACTTTTTAGCTTTTATTATATTGTTAGCCATTGCAGTTGCCATTATAAGATTTTTTATCGGTTCAAAAGAAAATTTAAATGATGATTCTAATTCCGATAATAACTTTGTAATGCCGTCAGCCGAAGAAGTGCCCATTACAGAAATACCAGTTGAAAAAGAAGAATCTCCGGTTATAATTCTGCCCAGCGCCAACATCTTGCCTGATGAAGAAATAGTGGTTGAAAATCCGGAAGAAAATCCGGAAGAAGATATAATAACTACACCAGATCTGCGTAATGAAAATAAAACTAATTAATGTTCAAATTTCCTGAGGCCCTCAACTTCGAGTTTAATTTTCCACTCCTTAAATATTCGATATAGCCGGCGGCGGCAATCATGGTGGCATTGTCGGTAGTTAAAGATTTTTCCGGAATGAGAATTTCCGTTTCTAGATAATTTTCTTTCAACTTCAAAAAATTTTCTCGCAATGCCTTATTGGCAATCACCCCGCCGCCTATAATTAAAGTTTTTGGTAAATATTTGTCAAGGGCCTTTTTGGTTTTTGATATTAGTGTTTCTATTACAGAATCTTCAAATTCGCGGGCAATTTCCATTTTTTCTTTTTCTTCTAATTCACCAATCTTTTTTATGTAATAAAGAACTGCTGTTTTAAGGCCAGAGAACGAAAAGTTCAAATCTCCAGATTTTAACATCGGTCTTGGAAATTTTATGTTTCGGATTTCGATATTCGAATTTCGTGCTTTCTCTGCTAATGCAGAGATTTCCGGCCCGCCCGGATAGGGAAGTCCGAGCATCCTTGCCACCTTATCAAAGGCCTCTCCCACTGCGTCATCCTGTGTCTCGCCGATTTTTTCTTTTTCTACCCAGCTTTTGAGGAGCACTAGTTCCGTATGGCCGCCTGATATTAAAAGTGCCAATGCGGGGAATTCAATTTTTTTATTTGAAAATTGAGAATTGGAAATTGAAAATTCATCAGTTTTGAATAAAACTGATGCAATATGTCCTTCCATATGATTTGCTCCAATTACTGGGATATTCAACTTTTTACCAAGTTCTTCGGCAAAATTTATACCCGTCCACAAAGCCGGTTCAAGCCCCGGTCCCACCGTTACTGCGATCAAATCAACTTTATCTAAACCTAAACCCGCTCTTTTTAATGCCTCTTCCAAAACGAACGGCAAATTTTTCTGATGCTCGCGCTTAGCCAAAGTGGGGAAAACTCCGCCATATTGTTTATGAATTTCTATCTGACTGTTGACGGCGCTTCCAAGCAGCTTAAAATCAAGCGAGTTTAAATCTCCATTCGCTTCCACCACACTCACCGCCGTCTCATCACAAGATGTCTCAATGCTTAATATAACCATGCGGAGGGTATTAGACGAAGTTAGAACCTCACTCATGCTCTCAGATTACACTAAATTCAGGATTGTGGAAACTTGGTAAATAGAAACCGCCCGCCGAGACGAGTGGTCTCTGACGAGCGGGTGTGGGCCTAAAAGCCCATTCGGAGTCGCATATCACGCTGGCTTTCGGCATGAATGAGGGGTTCCTCAACCATCTCACGAATCTCGCCTGCGGCGATTTTGGCCATCTTCACCAGGGTAATGGGCGGTTCTTGATGATTATCTTTGTATGCCCCCCGAAGTATTGAAACGAGGTTGTGATGGCTTAATCGCTGACGATGAGTGAATGTCTTTCCATCCATCGTCACTTTGATTTCTACTGTTATGCTCTGCATAGGGCCTCCTACCTATAAGGATAGCATACTACACATTAAAAGTCAACTTAAATCAAGAGCTACTTATTCTAGCAATTTACTCAATGCCCCTAGCTTGTCTACAAACTCACGAATGAGGTTATTAGATATTATGACTCCTAAACTTTCAGTCTCGTCGCTACTCACCATTGATGGTATGCCAATCATACACCCGTGCTGGTCTACAGCTAACCCCCCAGAATTTCCACTACTGATTTTTGCTGAAGTGACTATCAAACCATCCCCAGGAAAACTGCTTACTATTCCATCCGTGATAGTTAGCGAGTAGCCACCACTCAAAGCTGGGTATCCGAATATCCTTACCGATTCTCCCAATTTTACATCTTCATCAAGGCATCTGTTTGTATCATCAAATTCTGGAAATACTCTGGAATAACTACCTTGAACCACACCTTCTTCATCAACATATGGCCCATCAATCTCTATCGCTGCTAAATCATATTCAGAGATAAGAAACGGAACTACAAATGGAACCCCTGTGTAAATCTCTTCTGGTTCTCCAGTAATAGGATTAGGTAAGACAACCAAACATTTCTCTGGAATAGGGTTCTCTTCCGAATCCTGGGGAATTATGTGGGCATTGGTAAGCACAATGCCATCGCTTGTGATTATTGTGCCAGAACCGCCTGTGGCATCACTCAAATCATCCTCTGCACCTGGACAGAGAATGTTCACAACGGAAGCTGTTACATCTTCTTGTTTATATTTAACGCTGGAGGAAACATTTGAATTTGAACTATCTTCCCCAGAATAAGCCCAAATAATAAACATTAAAACTACAGCAGAAATTAGTATGGCTTTTTTGTGTCGCTTTACCCGTGTCATTATTGAAGGCTTGTTAGGTGTAGTTTGGTGTATAGAGGTTCCACATCCTTCACAGAATGACAAATCAGGTTTTAAGTTTTTGCCACAATTTCTACAAAACATAATCTAAGTTTTTTTAAATTTATAGTAATTGATTGAATAGCGAATTATATTATTCAATAAAATAAATGGTGTGATTATAAATGATATTACTCCCCACCACCCCAAAAACAATGTCTTTAATGTGAATCTCCAAAATACAAATTTCTGACAATCAAAACACAACTTCCCTTTTATTTGCTTGTTATACCTTACAACAAGAGCACCTACATTTTCATATAAATCTATGTAATGCGTGGATTTATTTTGTAAACAAATTTCGCATATTGAATTTGGGTCAGTTTGAACTTCAACTTTTTGACTGTAATTTTGGTAAGAAATAGCCCCTGTTTCAATTTTTGTTCCGCAATTTCCGCAAAAAGCAGCTCCTTCTGATATTTGTTTGCCACAATTTCTACAAAACATAGAATTTAAATTAACAATCAATTTTTGTATTTACCACAATATCCTGAATAAAAAGACCACTTCTGTCGTAATACTGATATTTAAGAATGGCTCCGTTTCTAACATAGATTTCCATATCT
>ERZ1292629.3737-Hain-H43-01um-R1-3737-length-11575-cov-6_pt1 | contig 11575 bp, 19 predicted proteins | sample MGYA00564399_ERZ1292629 | MGnify/ENA primary metagenome ERZ1292629 (study PRJEB36523, sample SAMEA6512636) | groundwater metagenome | collected 2019-01-08 | study: AquaDiva: Metagenomics assemblies of 32 groundwater samples | reverse complement strand
GGGTTTGTAATGTGGTTATGTGTTAGTGCCACGTCTTTAGACGTGGGTATCTACTGTTAGCAAAATATTCTCCCACTCTTTTTGTTCCCATTCCTGTTTGGTAAATTGACTGATCGACATAGCCTCGGAGCAAGATTGCCATAGGGTATATGCCATATGTTTTAGGGATATTGACAAGGCCTGTTACCTTTTTGGGTTCATTTCCCTTTTTGTATTCTAATGTAGGATCAAATTCAAAGTTAAAAATATTATCCTCAATATTAATTTTACAGGTTTAACCTCAGTTTTTGAAAGATTTTCAACTGTATATTTTTCCAAAGGTTTCGGTTTAATAATAGAAATAGGATCAGGATAACTGATTAATTTTGAATTATAATAATCATTTCCCCACCAACCAATCATAAAGAAGAACAAAGAATATAGAATTGTGTATAACGATTTTTTAATTGACAAATTAACCATTTCTGTGTTATGATTACTAATCATTGAGGGAGTTGTGAATCCGCGGTACTCAGTCCGAGGTGCAGCAGCTCCTCTTTGTTTTTACATCTTTAACATTTGTAATACTAATTTTTCCAATTCTAATCTATTAACTAAATAATTAGGTTTAACTTTTTTCTTGAATACTTTGTATGCTGAATCGTGTGCCGGAGATTTTTTGCCTATACTTGAAAACCTGAACTCAAGATTTTGATTTAGGTGCTTATTTAGCTCTCTATGAATAAGACTGTTGTAACCATAATATTCTAAATCGATAATTACAGTTGTATTTTTAAGTTTGGTTTGCTTGATAAGCAAAATAAGTCCAGATGTAAATACATAGACGGCAAACAATTTAGGTTTCTTGATTTTATTAAAATATTTTTGAAGCGATTGTTTAATTTTTGAATTTATTTTAAGTGTATAAAATAAGTCTTTATTGGCAATAGAAATAATAGTATCTTTGTTTGTTTGTTCTGTTTTGGCAGATTGATCAACTTCATATTTCATATATTTATTATATAATAAATTAATATGCAAACGTTGATTCTTCCGGGATACTCAGCATCAAACAAAGAGTGGGTTGATGAAACTGTAAGGAATTTAAAAGTAGAAGGTACAACGAGCTCAACTGGCGTTATTAGGCCTTTTTACTGGATGCACTGGACAGACAAAAACAGTAAATTTGATGTACAGGAAAAAGCAGAGCTTATTGCAAAACATTTAAGAGGTGAAAAGGCAAATATTGTTGCTAAAGATGAAGGCCTTGAAGTTGCAAATATTCTAAAATCTCTACTCCCTGATCAAATCATTTCAATAAATAGTCAAAAATCTCAGCCCTTTTGATAGCATTTGACCATAGTGTCTGAGTTTCTTCTGAACAACCTAAGGATAGAAGTCTAGACATGTTTGACAAAACAAGATTTTCAGGTCCGCCAGACTCTAAAAGTTCTCTAAGAAGATGTTCTTTTGTAAAATTTACATACTCTTTTAAGAAAAATACAGCATCCTCTTCTTTGTGAAGTCTATCAATGCTGTTTGTTCAATCCTTGAATCAGGCATTAACCTTTTTAATTCTATTACAGGGTTCTTCTGGAACTCATCAGGATCAAGTTCTATTCTTTGTCTTTTGCGTTTTTCCGACATGTTGATATTTTATATACTTTTATATGCAAGTCAATCACTTATTGACTCTGGTAAAACTTCGGCATATATTTAATATTGTATATGCAAACAATATCCGAAAAGGTAGACGTAGTTTTGGCTAATAATATTCCCCTATCTGTTTGTTGGAGAAACAGGGATTACAAAATTACTAAAGTTGGACTTCGTCACACTTATCTAGAAGGAAAAACATTAATTCATATTTTTTCTGTTCTTTCTAATGACTTGTTTTTAAAACTAAAGCTTAATACTAAACATCTATCATGGGTTCTGTTAGAAACTTTTGAGAGTATATAATATAAATTATGTCATATATTTTTATTGATGAATCGGGAGACTTAGGATTTGATAAAGAAAAATATAATTCTAAATATTTTATAATTACAGCACTTTTTATACCAGAAAAGAAACCTTTAGAGAAAATAGTTAAAAAGGTTTATTCAACTTTACGAAAGAAAATCAAAGCAATAGGAGGTGGAGTTTTACATTCTGTAAAAGAAAAACCAGCAACAAGGAAAAGACTGTTGAAATTACTTTTAAAACTAGAGTTATCAATCATGGTAATCTGTCTTGATAAGTCAAAAGTTTATACAGATCTACAAAATGAAAAGCATATTTTATATAACTATATTACAAATATCTTAATAAATAGGATATTTACTAAAAAGTTAATAGATAAAGATAAAAACATAACCTTGATAGCTTCTAAGAGGGAAACAAATAAATATCTAAACTTAAACTTTAGAGATTATTTAAAAAGTGTAATTAAAAATAACCACAAATTAGATATTGATGTCTTAATTAAAACTCCGTCAGAGGAAAAATCTCTCCAAGTTGTAGACTTTGTTAGTTGGGCTATTTTTAGGAAATATGAATTTGGAGATTTTGAATACTACAGGGTAATTAAAGATTTAGTAGTTGAGGAAAACAAGTTATATAAATAACAAAACCCCGTATGCTATTTACGAGCAACCATCCGGAAGCCCACATACGAGGAATTATTTGTTAATTGTATTATACCAGAAGTTGTCAATATACGCCATGATTTTTAATCAAATTACACCAAGAATAGTTCATCTTGATATCAACTCTTGCTTTGCAACTATTGAACAGCAGGCAAATCCGATATTGCGCGATAAACCTGTGGTTGTTGCAGCTTATACTACTAACTCTGGTTGTGTTTTGGCTGCTTCTGTAACAGCTAAAAGGCTTGGAATTAAAACTGGAATGAGAGTAATGGATGTAAAACTAATTTACCCTAAAGTAGTAGTTCTTCCTCCTGATCCTCCAAAATATAGATATGTTCATAATAAAATTAAAAAGATACTAAAAAGTTACTCCTTCGATGTTACGCCAAAATCTATAGATGAGTTTGTGTTTCACCTCGACTTGCCAAGCGAAGCTTGTCCAAGGCAGGTTTCTATGGATATTAAAAAGCGTATTAAAAATGAAGTTGGGGAATATATAACTGTATCTATTGGCATATCAACAAATAGATATCTTGCAAAAGTAGCCAGTAATTTACAAAAACCTGACGGTCTCTCTGAGATAAACAAAGATAATATCAAAAATATTTTTTCCAAGCTTAAATTGACTGATTTAACAGGAATAAAATCAGGAAATTCAAAAAGACTTAATTTATATGGAATTAAAACTACTTCAGACTTTCTTGATGCCCCAGTTTCTAAACTTAAACTCGCCTTTGGTGGTATTGGTGGTTTATATTGGTACCTTAGACTTCATGGAATGGAAATAGGCCCGCCTAGACTCGACGAGGCTGGCGATTTTAAATCAAAAAGGGGTATGTATGGTAATTCGTTTGCTCCACCTCCAAATAAAGCAAATATGACCTTAGAAATACTATCTAAGTTATCAGAAAAAACTGGATTAAGACTTAGAAACGCAAACCTCAAAGCTTCTGGTGTACATTTATTTTTGCAGGATAGAGATGATAACTCTTGGCATATGGGAAGAAAATTAGACAGAGATATTTTTAACTCCAATGATATATATAAAGAAATGAATAATTTACTTTCAATTAGCCCAATTAAAGACAACCTCCGTCATGTGGCTATTTCAACTTTCAATCTAAAACCAAAGAATAGTTTGCAACTTGAGATATTCAGTAATGTTTTAAAAAAGGATAAACTAACAAATTCTTTGGACTTTATTAATACTAAATATGGGGACTACACAATTTACCCTGCAAGGATGATTAACACGAAAGATATCGTTAAAGATCGGATAGCTTTTGGACTGTAGAACCTGCCTTTATTCCATGTTTGTCACTAAAGCCTCCATTTACCTCTAAAACATAATCAATCTCAGATGGAGCTGGGTATTTTTTAAGCTGACTATCCTTTTTGTTAGGTTCTGGTTCTACATTTTTATTGATAGAAACAATTTTGTCGTCATTAATCCATATAATATCAAGTGGAACTTTAGTGTCTTTCATCCAAAATGAAGGTTTACTGTTTATGTTAAATACAAAAATCATGCCAGAATTTTCATCCAAGCTGTTTCTATTTGAAAGTCCTTTAGCTCGTTCCTCATTTGTTTTTGCCACTTCAACTTTGATTTCCTTGTCGTTAATAACAATCATTTTGTCAGTTGTGCTATTTGTATCTTCTGTTTTTATAAATCTATTTAGTTTTCCTTGATTTAGGAGACCTACTAAAATTATGAAGGCGCAAACTGCGATAATAGGAAGGAAAATTGACTTAAACATTAATTTAATTCTGTTTGAATATTAGTTAACTCAATGTCAAGATTATCTAGTTCTGTTTGATCTAAGTCTTCTTCAATTGAATCGAGATCATCAGAATTTGATGCTTTTTCAACTTTTGAAATTTCAGCCTCATAGTTTTCAGGAGAAACAATATTTCTATCCGATAAAATAACAGCCAGAAAACCTAAAACAATTGCTAAAACTGCCAAAAGTGAAATTACTAATCTGTTTTTCATTTAGTACTCCTTAATCCTTTAATGTCCCCAATTATTTTAACAAGCAATTGATGTACTTCTTTTAATCCTTCCTTTATTTTATCAAGTGAGATTTTAACCTTCTCAAAAACAAGCTTTGGACTATCTGATTCAACCATTTTGAGAACATCATCTTTAAGAGTATTAATTTCAATTTTAATTAAGGCCAGTTTTTGTTTTGCACTGTCAAGTGATTCTTTAGCTTCCTCAACATTTATGTTTTTGCTATCTGTTTCTATTTTTTTAATTCTTGTCTCAATTCTTGTTATAAGTTTTTCGATTCGCTCGACTGTAGCTTCTAAACGAACAATCATTTTATTTGAAAAGTTTAAAATCTTCTCCCTTTTGACTGCACTTATTCTTTCTTTTTGTTCTAGTTTTCGATTCTCTCGTATAGGTTCTGAGGCTTTGACATTTGAAGTTACAGCCTGTGTAAAAAACAAAAAACTAACTACACAAAATAATTTAACAAACTGCATATAACTTATACTATATAATCTCGATTAAAATTGCAAGAGTTGTGAAAAAAACTACAATTGGGATAAAAAGCAAAAAGACAGTCAAAACATCTCTATCCTTTTTCTTGAGTGTATGGATTGCCTGCATAATATAATAATACTACAAAATTTGTTTTGTGTCGGGAACAGGAATCGAACCTGCAAGGATTGCTCCACAAGTTCCTAAAACTTGCGCGTCTACCAATTTCGCCATCCCGACATTTATAGTCTATTTTTTATATATTTTCTTCCAAATCCTGTTTTCAATGTTTTCTCTCTTGTTATTGCTTTGTCTTTATTTTTACATACTTCATAGTAAATTAAATCTAAAGGACGTCTGTTTTTGGTTGATTCAACTTTTCCTAAATTATGTTTTTGAACACGTAATTTTAAATTATTTGTCCAACCTATGTACAAATTATTGTCTTTTAAACTTTTTAATACGTACGTATAGAAAAACATAATCCAATTTCGCCCGCCTGCATTAGCTATGCTAAAAGCATTGCGGGCAGGCCATCCCGACTCGTCTAGGCTCGTTATACGAGACTGACTAATATTTCAAGGCTTGCCTAATTTACAATACTTACCTATTCTACTAAATATATTTCTTTTAATCCATTTTCTGCCGGCAGAGGATTTTAGATACTTCTCTCTTTTTCTAGCCTGTATAGAATTTTCTGATAATTCAGAGTATATAATTTCCCAAGGTTTATACCTTTGGGTGTATTTTCCTGAACCACCTGAATTATGTGCCTTTATTCTTTTAGTTAAATCAAATGTTATTCCAGTATAAGTCTTTTGGAAATTAATGCTTCGTAATATATAAACGTAGAACATTATCAAATAATATCAAAATAACATCAATCCGTCTGCTTATGATAATCTGCCTCATAAAATGAGTTAAGGTAACCCGTCTGCTATGAGCAGCCGAGGTAAAAAAAAGCCCCCTCTTGCGAGGGGACTTGTAAAAATTCTAACGCCTTACACTGCAAGCAGTGAAAGCCTCGGAACGTAATTAGTACTATAGCAAGTAATTATAGGATTGTCAAGTTTTATTAATATCTATCCCCTTTTTCTAGCTAGTACAAAAAAAGAAGGCCCAAAGTTGACCTTTGCAAGAGGTACTTGCAATATGTTCTCTATATCAATTAAAGTATTTATAGGAAATAATCTCTTAAGAAATGTAGACCTAATGTTTGAAACAGATCTAACTTCGATAATTTCAAAATTATATTCTTTTAACTTTTCTATAATTTGGTAAGGATGATAATTTATGAAAGGAAGTACTCCCCTTTTGATTGATTTCTTGCTTCTTAAATCAAGCGGGAAAATATTAATAGGAAATGTTAAATCACCTTTTAAAATATGTCTGATACTTGCCTTAAGATGACTTTTATTTGGAAACTCAAGTATAAAATAGCCCTTTTTTGTTAGTAGTTTAGATATTATTTTAAACGCCTCATCAATATCTTCAATGTGATGCAACGCTCTAACCATAATACATAAATCGAAGTTTCTAAATTCTCGCCTATCATTTAAATTTTGGAGTTTTAGTTGAACAGTTTCTACATTTTTAAATCTAGAGTATTTTTTTGAGGCTTTTGAGAGTAATTTTGCAGATGGATCAGTTAAGACAACTTTTTTGCTTCTGAAGTGATATGAAGGAAGAAGCCTTCCAAAGCCTGCACCGATTTCAATAACTTTTCCAATCTGGGATATTTTTGAAATAAGTTTTCTTATTGCCAAAAATTCTGATTTATGTTCATAGTCTCTACCCTTCCAAAAGACAGGGTAATCATAGCTATCATATGCTGCTGGCATTGTAGAAGATATTATACAGCATTAGTATCACTGCATTGCGGTCATAAACTGATTGACACCTTTTGCCCATGCGCCGTCAGGAGAATTTGGAGTATATTTAGTCCAAATAGTGTCAGGTGTTGTTAATCCTTTATCTATATACTCTTTTTTTAGTCCTGTCATAACAGTATCAATTGCTTCTTCATATGATTGAAATCCAAGAGTTCCTTTACTGTGTATTCCCCAGCCCCAACAATTGTATGTCTTTGGTGGAATTATCTTACAAAGATTTGATTCTTGTTGAGCTATTGCAGGTATCAGTCTGTAATCTAACCCATACTCATCTGCCTTATAAACCATATAATTTTCAAGTCCCAATAATGGCGAATTATATCTGATTAAGTACTGACGAATTAGTTCAGGTCTTGCGTCTTGTGCAGTGAATTGACCAGATATTTGTGGTAGTTCACTAGGAAGTGATGCGAAAATTTTTACACCACCATAAATTGGATTTGTAATATTAGTTACATTACTTTTTTGAAGTGAAAAAATTGAAAATAAACTAATACCTAGTGTAATTGGTGTAATTGTAAAAAAAACAACAACTAAAAAGAGATTTTTCCAAAATTCAAATGAGGGACGAGCCTCATAATCTAATTCAGTTAACATAAATTATTATGACTTAAGAATGACATACTAAAAGTTTTAAGTCAAGTTTGATATACTACTAATTACGGATCGAGAGAGATACCTGCCGAGATGCTGGAATTGGTATACAGGCACGTCTCAGAAGCGTGTGGCGCAAGCTGTGAGAGTTCAAGTCTCTCTCTCGGCACAACTATAGGTTTGGTATTTTAGCGGGGGTGGCGAAATTGGTAGACGCGCAAGTTTAAGGAACTTGTGGAGAAATCCTTGCAGGTTCAAGTCCTGTTCCCCGCACAAACTATAGGTTGTATAAAAATAAGGTCAGTTGGCGCAGCTGGTAGCGCACTTCGTTTACATCGAAGGGGTCACACGTTCGAGTCGTGTACTGACCACTATAGGCTTGCACATTTAAATAATACTTTACATTCATTCGGGTTTTATTCATAATGAATATATTATGAAACACTGCTCAAGATTTGCTGAATTAATTGGTATTTATATTGGTGATGGAAATTTAGGCAGGTACCCTAAATGTGATTATCTGCGTATTTATTTTAATCCTAATCAAAAACAGTATATTAGTTATGTAACTGATATTTTAGTTAAACAATTTGGCAAGAGACCATATGAGAGATTCCGGAAAGACTCTGGAAACATAGGTGTGGTTTATTTAGAAATTTCACTAAAAAATTTAGACGATTATTTTGGGCTTCCAATAGGTAATAAAATTAAAAACAAAATTAAAATTCCAAGTTGGATTTGGAAGAAGGACTCATATTTAAAGTCGTGTATTAGAGGAATTTTTGATACAGATGGTAGTATTTATATAACTGGAGGTAAATATAGAATTGTTAATTTTACATCACATAACATTGAATTGTTGGAAGATATCTATAATGCGTTGGTAATACTTGGATTTAATCCATACGCTAGACATGCAGGTATAGAATTAGGTAGAATAGCTGAAGTTAAAAAATTCTTTGAAATAATAAAACCAAAGAATAGAAATCACTATAGATTTGATATATAAGCTAAGGTAGCCAAGGTAGTCAAGGCACGTGTCTGAAGAACACGCCATATAGGTGCAATTCCTATCCTTAGCACAAAAATACGTCACATATTATGACAATTGAGTAATTTAAGTGCTTAATATATTAATATTTGCGGGTATAGCTTAGTGGTAGAGCATCTGGTTGCCAATCAGATGATGGGGGTCCGATTCCCCCTACCCGCTCACTGAAGAAAAAGGTCGAAAATACGGTATTATTTACATACTCCTGGAGGTTTTGTAGCACTTGGTCTGCCTTCTGCAACCCAAATACCAGTTTTACAAACCCACTTGCCTGAAGTTCTAGTTGCAAAATATATTCCAAAAAATGCAATGGTCGCCAGTATTCCTAAAAATATGAATTTATTTCTTTCATTTAAAGCATTCATGTATTAATAATCATACATCAACTTTTTCTTTATACCAATCATCAAGTGGTGTTTGATCATCTGGGTAGTAATTATAATTAAATAATATTTCTTCCCCCTTTTTAATACCCTTAATTGCCACTATTTTAAAATGTTTATTTTTATAATTATATAAATATCTTGCATTTGGTCTATATGAATGGTTATACAAACTACCATAACCTAGTGCAATTGCAAAATGTTTGTTTGTATACTCAAAAAAGTAATAATATAGTTTTGTCTTTTTGATATGCTCAAACTCTTTCACAGACATCAAAAGAAGTGGAGCCTTTTCAATAAGTTCACCCTTTTCGATATCTTCATCTGCAAAAATACCAAGCCCTTTTGCTACTTTAGATTGTTGTATTGTTATTCTCTGCATCTTTAAGTGTATTAACAAAAATTCTTTTTAAAGTTTCAGTAAAATCAATTCCATACATCTCAAGAATTATAGAATAAGTTGCGTGAGTTTCTTTAGTAGGTCCAAAAAATGGATTACAGTTAGGGTCAATTATATAAATTCTTCCGGATGCATCAATTCTGGAATCAATTCTGGCGTAGTCTGACATTTTAAGAACATCAAAAGTTTTTCTAATATATTCTTTTAGATTAGGTAAATCATATTTTTGGTAAATTATGTTATCCCAGTTTTTCCATTTTTTATCAAAGGTCATGATATCCTCTTTAGTATCAACGCCTGTTTTTCTTTGTACTGAATATACTTTTGTATTAATACTATCTAGTACCGAGGACGTGACTTCAATACCTGCAATAAATTCATCAATTAAAATCGGTTGATTATATTTTTCAATCAGTTCTTTTAATTTAATTCTTAGTTGTTTTTCATTTTCACAAATACTTTTTTCATCTATTCCAATACTACTATGCTCATTGTTTAATTTTGGAAACAAGGGATACCTAAGTTCTGGGTTTATCATCTCAGAGTAGTTTGAAATTAGTTGGTGAGTTGGTACAGGAATACCATTTGCTTGCATAAGTTGATACATTAAATATTTATTGGTTCCAATTGACCAACCCAATGTTCCTGCTCCTGTATATGGAATACTTAATATCTCAAGTAGCCCAATAACAGAAGCTCCAAGATTTGACTGACCATGAACACTATCTACTAAATTTAAAGCCATACACGGTTTGTATTTCTTGAGATTATCTGCAATGTGTTCATCACATGCAAAACTTACTACATCAATCCTTAGTTTATTAACATATTTGGCAATATCATTTGCGTAGATATCAGCTCCAACTTCTGAAATATATTCTTCCTGAGTTTTAAAATATTTTTCTCTAACATCAGAATAAATAATTGCAAGTTTTTTTGGTAACATTTTAATATCCCCACTCTCTCATTGTGTTTTGAAGCATTCTTCGAAGAAGTAATTTAAATGGAACACCATAACTTTCCATAGTTTTAACCATTTCACAGTCCCATGCAGGTGGACCAAAATGACAATTTGCATTTGCATCTATAAAATAATATTTACCCATTCTGTCCATTCTTAAATCAAATTTGCCATAGTCCCCCATTCTATTTATTTTAAATGCTTTTTTGACAAGTGCATCAAGAAGGGGGTCGTGATACTTTTCATATTTTAGATGTTTTTTATACTCCTCAGGTGTATACATCCAACATAGATCATAATCTAAAAATTCGTGTCCTGTTTTATTGTTAGGAAGTTTAATTTTTCTTTCAGTTGCATATATTTTTTTATTCACAGATTCAAAAATAAAACAGGCAAATTCTCGTCCATCTATAAACTCTGAAACAAGAACGTCTTGCTCATAATATTTTTTAAGTAAATATTTTAATTGTTTTCTTAATTCTTTTTCATTTTCAACAACAGACTTTCTTGTAATTTCTACATTACTATGCTCCTCGTTTAATTTTAAAATTAGAGGAAATTTAAGAGATGGATCGAGTGGAGTTTTGTAAGACGTCATCAGTTGGAATGGAGGAACAGGAATTCCATGTTGGGATAGCAAAGCATACATCAGATATTTATTGCAACCCAACGAAAAACCTAAAATATCAGCTCCTGTATAGGGGATTTCAAGTAGTTCTAAAGTTGCTGGAATTGTTGCTCCTAAATAATCATAGCCTTTAACAGTAGTTACAAGGTTTATTGCCATATCAGGTTTTCCCTTTTGTAAATTTTTGGCAATATCAGAATCCCCTTTTATAAAACATACTTCAACTCCAAGTGATTTAAGATAGGGACCAAAAGCATATGCTTCCTGATCTGATCCGTCAACTGTATAAAATTCCTCATCTGTATAGTAATACTCTCGTCTTGCATCTGTATAAATTACTGCAACTTTTTTAGGAAGCTTTCCTCCATTGTGGTTTTTTTTGGCAATCAAGCCTCTTGTGTTTGGTGAGTTAACTATATCTTTCATATATATTTATTATTATATGCATTAAATATAGTTAATATAGTATAATATGCAAGTATTAAATACGCTTCCATAGTTCAATGGATAGAACAGCTCCCTTCTAAGGAGTAGATCTAAGTTCGATTCTTAGTGGAAGCACT
>ERZ1292629.3736-Hain-H43-01um-R1-3736-length-11576-cov-5_pt1 | contig 11576 bp, 7 predicted proteins | sample MGYA00564399_ERZ1292629 | MGnify/ENA primary metagenome ERZ1292629 (study PRJEB36523, sample SAMEA6512636) | groundwater metagenome | collected 2019-01-08 | study: AquaDiva: Metagenomics assemblies of 32 groundwater samples | reverse complement strand
GTCCAATCTCCGCCAAGCATGCTCAAGCTTCACGATTTTTGCAACAGAGCCCGCAGGGCGAACTCAGCTTTCTCCGGCAGGCATGCCAAATCGGCTGAGCAAATCGAAGGGATTCGATCGTTTCAGGCCGTAATGATTCATCTTGCGATAGAGCGTACTGCGCGAAATGCCCAATATGGCTGCAGCAGCCGACAGGTTCCCGCCCGCCACCCGCATGGCCCGATTGATCGCAGCCTGATCGGGTCCGCCAGCATCCTGTGACGCGGGGTCATTGGGATAAACGGGAATCGGCAGCTCCACTGCCTGTTCTCCAAAGGCGATCTCCCTGGGCAGGCAAGCAAGGTCGGCAATACCATCCTGTGCGAAGAGGATCCCGCGCTCGACGACGTTGCGGAGTTCGCGGACGTTGCCCGGCCAGGAATAGGCTTTGAGCCGGGCCATCGCTTCCGCCGTAAACCGCACAGGTTCACGGTCGTGGCGGTCGGCGACACGCGGATTGAAATAGTCGATCAGGCATTCCAGGTCGCCGGTCCGCTGGCGCAGCGGCGGAACTTCGATCGCCGTCACGCTAAGGCGGTGATAGAGGTCAAGCCGGAAACGCCCCGCGGCAACCTCGGCGCGGAGATCGCGATTGGTCATCGCCAGGATACGCACATTAACGCGGCGCGGGACATTGTCGCCGACCCGATAGATCACGCCCTCTTCTAGGACACGCAAGAGATAGGGTTGAAGCTCCAGCTGAAGTTCACCGATCTCATCGAGGCAAAGCGTGCCGCCATCGGCCTGCTCGAAGCGGCCGATGCGCCCTTCAGTGTTTGCGCCGGTAAATGCGCCTTTCGCATAACCGAACAGTTCGCTTGCCAGCATCTCCCTGGAAACCGCGCCGCAGTTGAACGGCACGAACGGGCCACGGGCGACCGCGCTCTGCCCGTGGATCGCGCGCGCGAACAATTCCTTGCCCACGCCGGTTTCGCCTTCGATGAGCACCGGCACGTTAAGCGCGGCAATCTGCTTAGCCTGGGCAATGGTGTGCCTAATACCGTCGCTCACGCCGACAATGCTGTCGAATTGGGATCGGGCAGGATCTGCCTCGTCTGCGACGGCACGTGTTGCCGGGACGGGACGGGCGACGGAGCGCGCGGGTATGACGAGCAGGTGTCCGGTAACATCGCCGTCAGCGAGCAACGGACGAAGCCAATCACGCGGAAGATCCGGAACGAGTTCCCGCATCGGTCGACCGGAACTGTCGAGCAAGCGCATCCCACGCTTGAGTTCGGGCAAGGCACTGTCGATGCGCTCGCCCAGCATGCGCTGCGCAAGGCGGCTCATATAGGCGATCCGCCCCTTGGCATCGATAGCAATCAGGCCATCGCCGGAATGGCGCTGGCTGTGCTCCAGCCCCATTTCCATCAGGCGAAGCTGCTGCGCTTCGGTCTGCCGCATCAGGGCCTGCTCGATCTGGCTCGCCGCCACGACGGCGAGCGCGAGCATCTGCGTACTCGATTCCTGCTTCTTCGCCGAGATATCGAGGATGCCGATGATACTGCCATCCACCGGGTCGTGTATCGGTGCGCCCGCACAACTCCAGCCTTTGATGCCTTCGCAATAATGCTCGCCGGCATGGACCATCACAGCCTGACCGATCGCTAATGCCGTGCCGATACCGTTCGTCCCGGCATTGCCTTCCTGCCACTGTCCTCCCTGTGAAAGCGCAATATCCATACCGGCGTGAACCGCCTTCCGGTCGCCCACGGAATCAAGCACGATGCCTTTCGGGTCGGTGATCAACATGAGTGAGTTCGTGCCGGCCAGGACGTCGGCGGCTTCGGAGAGCGTCGGCGCGGCAGCCTGAAGAAGCTCGCGATTTTTGCGGCGGAGTGATCCAAGGATGTCACTGTCCAGTTGCGGCGCCACGTCGACAGCGAGGTTGACCTTGGAATGACGACATCGCTGCCAGGATTTGATGACGACTTCTCGAACCGGCGAGCGATCCAGCGTTGATCCGGAAACGAAATGTTCCCACGCCTTGCTGACCTCGAAGTCCCGTGCATCCAGGACCTGGAAGGTCGTCCGGAGCTTTCTTTCATCCATTGATAAATGATCGGTCATGCCGCCCACTCCCTCGCTGGCCGCAATTGCTGCGAGAGTTGAAATTGGTCTGTAGGACGGCCATCGCACTGCTTCGGGAAAGGCCAGGCCGTGTCGGTCACCTTCGGGGCGAAGCGCGGCCACGTCACGCTCTTTACGTCGCTTTTCAACGCGAACTCCTCTCACTCGTCGCGAGTCTCTCTTTGCCGGAGACTTCCGCTTTTGATATTCGTCAAAGATACACCGCGCAGCGGCAATGTGGTAGTAATCTGCTACCCCCCTCTCCTCATTCCTTCATCGACCAGATAGGCCAGCGACCGGTAGGATATGCCGGCATGGTCGGCGAGGCCGATTTCGCAAGTCCTGCTGGTCGAATAGCCGCCGCCACATTGTTCCGGTACAGCGTCGGCAAGATGCCGCAGCGCGTGGTCGTTCAGTTCCGGCGTTGTGAAGCCCTTGTCGCCCGCGAAACCGCAGCAGCCGACATCCTCTGGTATCACAACCTGAGAGGCGCAGGCGCGCGCCACGGCCGCAAGCTTGGCTTCGAGGCCCATGCGGCGGCTGCTACAGGTGATGTGAAGCATGACCGGCCCATCCACGGGCGTGATGTCCACCCGTGGGAGGACCAGGTCGTGCAGGAAGTCCGCGATGTCGAGGATCATGAGAGGGCGATCCGTCGCCGCGATCCGGCGGCGCAGCCGGAACGCGCATGGGCTGGTGTCCATCAGGACGGCGCGTGCATCGCCGACGCCGTTCGCCATGATGTCCAGCATCCGGTCCGCCATCTCGTCGGCGGTTTCGATCAGCCCCTTGCTCTCCCACGGCATTCCACAGCACAGGGCATCCGCGCCGGCGGGACAATGAAGCGCGAGGCCAGCGCGCTTGCCCAGCGAACGCACGACATCGGGAAGCTGCCGGGCATCATGGTCCCCGGCAGCAGGTCCCATCACGCGGCTGACGCAGCTCGGGACATAGAGCAGGCTTTCGGGTCCGGACGGCGCGGCGCTTGCGTCGAAGCGCGCGGGCCGCGGCATGTTCCGGGGCATTTGCGGCAGTCTATCACCCGACAGGCTGCGCACGCCGTTGGAGAGCCGGCGCACCGTCTCGCGCCCGACCAGGCGTCCGGCGAGGTCGGCCGCACCAAGGGCGGCACGCACCGTGGCCATGGCCATGTCCATATGACCGGCGATGACGCTGCCGGTGCTGCGCGCCAAAGCGCCGCGGCGCTCGCCCCGATCCTGTTTCATCAGCAGACCGGTTTCTATGCCCACCGGGCAGGCATTAGCACACAGGCCGCAGGCGGCGCAGGTGTCAACGCCGGCATAGGCGAAGAGCCTTTCGAGCTCCTCGGCGTCTTCGCCTGTCTTGCGGCGCCTTGCGATCTCACGCTGACCGACGATCCGCTGTCGCGGCGACAGCGTGAAACCATGCGAAGGGCAGCTCGGTTCGCAAAAGCCGCACTCCATGCATTGATCGACCAGAATGTCGGTCGCCGGCAGCGGTTTCAGGTCCTTCAGGTGGACGTGGGGATCATCGTTGAGGATGACGCCCGGGTTGAGCAGGAATTCAGGGTCGAACAGCGCCTTGATATCCTGCATCAGCGCGTAAGCGCGAAACCCCCATTCCGCTTCGACAAAGGGAGCCATATTGCGCCCCGTGCCATGCTCGGCCTTGAGCGAGCCATCGAAGCGGACGACCATCGAAACCACCTCGTCCATGAACCGACGATAGCGTTCGATTTCAGCGGGCGTGGCGAAATCCTGGGTGAAAACGAAGTGTAGATTGCCCTCCAGGGCATGGCCGAAGACGATCGCCTCGTCATAGCCATGGACGGCGAAGAGACGCTGTAGCTCTCCAGTGGCAGCGGCGAGATGCTCGATGGGGAAGGCGACATCCTCGATGATGACGGTGGTTCCCGGCCGCCGCATCGCGCCCACCGCCGGAAACAGGCCCTTGCGTACTTTCCAGTAGGCATCGGTGATCGCAGGATCGCTTTCGAACTGGATCGGCACGATCGTGTCATGACCGGCAAGGGCTTCGGTGAGGGTCTCTAACTGAGCCGCGAGATTCACGGCATCGTCGGCGCGGGTTTCGACGAGCAACGCAGCCGCATCCGGCCCCACTCCTGCGATATGCGCCGGAATGCCTGGCTTGCCGTCGACCGCACGCAGGGAGGCACGATCCATGAGCTCGACGGCCGCCACCGGCAGCGCCTTCAAAGTGATGACCGCGCGGGCTGCGGCATCGATATCGGCGAACAATAGGAGGGCGCTCGCCTTGAAACTTGCGTCTGCGACGGTGGCGAGCGTCACTTCTGCGATGAAGCCGAGCGTCCCCTCCGATCCGATCATCAGATGCTGGAGGATATCGATCGGATCGGTGAAATCGGTCAGTGCATTGAGGGCGTATCCGGTGGTGTTCTTGATCGCAAATTTGTGCGCGATGCGATCGGCCAGCGCGGTGTTCCCCCGCACCTGCTCTCCCATCTGCCGCAACTCTATCAGCATCGCGCCGTGACTGCGGGTAAAGGCGGCGCGGCTCTCGGCATCACTGGTGTCGAGCAGCGTGCCGTCAGCCAGGATGATCCGCATCGCGATGAGCGTGTGGTAGCTGTTCTGCGTGGTGCCGCAACACATGCCGCTGGCGTTGTTCGCGGCGATGCCGCCGATTTTCGCCGTGGCGATGGAAGCGGGATCCGGGCCGATCTTGCGGCCGTGACGCGCGAGCAGACGGTTGGCGGTGGCGCCGATGACACCGGGCTGCAGCCGGATGGTCGAGCCGTCCGCCGCGACGTCGCTTGTCCGCCAGCCGTCCCCCAACACCATCAATATGCTGTCGCTGATCGCCTGGCCCGAAAGGCTGGTGCCCGCCGCGCGAAAGGTAACGGGTGTCGCGTTCGCCCGCGCGACCGACAGCAGGTGGCACACTTCGTTTTCACTCTCCACGATTGCCACGATCTTGGGGATCAGCCGATAAAAGCTCGCGTCGGTCCCATAGGCAAGCGTGCGGAGCGGATCGGTGATAAGCCGCGTCCGGGGGATGACCCTGGCAAGCTGCCTGTAGGCGTTGTCGTAGCGATCAGACGTCATATCCATCCTGTCCTGGCCACTCGCCATTCAGTGAAATGGGGTGCTTTCCGCGCCGCTCACGAAAAGCACCCCTCGGCAGCGGAGTGGGCGCGATGGCGCTCGCCGATCCGCGCCGATCAGGCCCGGCCGTAGACTTCCGCGCCGCCACCCCGCGCGGGTCCGGCGGTCGGATCGACGCCTTCGGGAAGGTCCACCACGAGCGAATGCGTCGTCAGGATCAGCTTCGCCACCGATATCGCATTTTCAAGCGCCGTGCATGTCACCTTCACCGGATCGATGACACCAGCCTCGAACATGTCGGCGAACGTGCCGTTCCTGGCATCAAAGCCGAACCCGTGCCCCTCCCCGGCGACCCGCGCGACGACGGCGGCACCGTCCTGGCCAGCATTGGTGGCGATGATCGCGAGCGGCTGCTTGATCGCGTCGCGCACCAGCATGACCCCGACCTGCGCGCCGTCGATCGTCTCCTCCACCAGCGGGTCGAGCCGCGCAGCGGCCTGCACGAGCGCGGTGCCGCCCCCGGCCACGACACCTTCGTCGCGCGCGGCGCGGGCCGCGTTCAGACCATCCTCCAGAAGTTGTGCGGTGCGTTTCTGTTCGACCGGCGTGGCGCCGCCGGCGAGCAGCAGGGCGGTGCCGCGCGTGAGCTTGGCCAGCCGGTCGGCAAACTTGTCCCGTTCGATATTCTGCGGCGCCTCGTCCCAAAGCCGCTGGACCAGTTTGCGCCGTCCGTCGATCAGGGCCTTTTCACCGTTGCCGCCCAGGATCACCGTGGAGGATGCGGAGATGCGGGCGCGGGTCGCGTTGCCGAGATCGTCGAGCGTCACATCCTCGATCCGGCCGCCCAAGTCCCGGGCGATCACCCGTCCACCGGTCATGATCGCGAGATCCTCCATCATCGCCTTTCGCCAATGACCGAATTCCGGCGGATTGATCGCGACCACCGTGCCGCGCCCCTGAAGGCGGGCCTGCATCACAGCGGCGATGACGTCCGGGGCGATCTCGTCCGCCACGAGCAGCAACGGCCGTCCGCTCGCCTTGAGCTGATCAAGAATGCGCAGGATCGGTTCGGCTGCGGGTACCTTATGGTCGGTCAACAGGATGGCGGGATTGTCGAGTTCGGCAGCGAGGCTCGAACTGTCGGTTGCCATATGGTGGGATACGAAGCCGCGATCGAGGACGAGCCCTTCATCCACCTCCAGCCGCGTCGGTGAACCGGCAAGGGCATATTCGATATGGACGACGCCCTCGGAGCCAACCCGTTCCAAGGCTTCGGCGATCAGCTCACCCAGCGCCGCTTCGGTGGCGGCGACATTGGCGACCATTCGCAGTTCGCCCTGCCGCACCGGGCGCGCACTGTCGCGCAGCGCCTTGAGGACGACGTCGCGCGCCTGGTCGATACCCGCTATGACATCGACCGCCTTATGGTCGCGCTCGACCAGCTTGACGCCGTCCTGAACGAGCGCGTTGGCGAGTGCGGTCGCGGTCGTAGTGCCGTCGCCTGCAGTTTCGTTGGTCTGGGCCGAGACTTCGCGAACGACCTGCGCGCCCAGATTCTCGAACCGGCACGGCAATTCGATCTCGGCCGCGATGCTGACGCCGTCGCGCGATACAAGCGGCGTTCCGATCGGCCGGTCCATGATAACATTGGTTCCCTTGGGTCCGAGCGTGCCGACGACGGCGCGGGAAAGCTGGTCTACGCCGCGCGCGAGCGCGGCGCGGGCTTCGGCATCGTAAAGCATGATCTTGGCCATCTATCTTCTCCTGTACGCCCCGCCGTCCATTGGCGTGGGGTCGCTTATCGTGGGGCAGTGAGCGCCGGCGGAGCGGCCGCCGATGCGATATCGCTTCATTCAAATCGGCGGTTCACTCGTATTGGAGCGCCTCATCCATGTCGCCGAACAGGATGACGGTGTTCTCGTCGACCATCACCATCCGGCCATAATGGGTGGAGGTGGATATCTCGAAGATGTGCGGGGTCATCTCGCGACCGAGCGCCTCACTGATCTCGGCCATATCGAAGACGATCTTGCCCTCCCCATCGACGCGGATCATCGCGGGGAGATAGGTCACCTTGATCCCCGGACGCTGTTCCAGGATTTCGGCGATGCAGCGCGCCTCGACGCTGTCGTTCATCGTCACGCCGCACTGGTGCGATATAGTGCGTTCCTGTGTGATGTCCTTCAGAGGCGTGAAGAGTTGCTGTTCGGTGGTAACGGCCATGTCCTGTGTTCCTTTCCTGGAGCGATTATTCGGCGGGCTCGGCGATCTGGAGTTCCGGCATCGGAATCTGCGTGGAAAAGACGCCGATCTCCGATACGATCGCCTGCAGGCGGTTGATCGCCGAAGCGTAGGCTTCGGCGAATTGGGCAGCCTTCACACGCGGCTGCGACCAGATCGGCTGAAGATCCAGCGCGGCCTGAGTGGCGATCGGCGAATATTTGTCGAACCAGCCCTGCAGCAGCTGTCGGTTAGCCTCGCCATAAGCGGGATCGCGCACCAGGAGAGCAAACAGTTCGACCGTGTTGGCGAGATTGCGCTCATAGTCCGCTTCCGCCGCGGAGATCACGGCAGGAGAGGAATAGTCGTTCTGGGCCGCGGCGAGCTGCATGACGAAGCCGGAGCGGAACAGCTCGCCGACCAGCGGCTCGAACAGCACGTTGACGATGAAATACTGCTCAAGGAAATCGCCGGCGCCGCGCGCGGATTCAACAAGTTCGCGCGCCTTCTGCCAGACCGGATTTTCCAGCCAGTTGCGCTTGCCCGCGTCGACGTCGAAGCCTTCGATATCGAGCCCGATCTCGCCCAGATACAGCGTCAGATCCTGCGCCAACCTCAGCTTGTAGGACGAGTTGGTCAGGATCGCATTGTTGACCATCTGGGTATAGCCGTAGCGCTGAGCGTGCATCAGAGCGGTGCCGAGACCATATTCGGCGTGCTTGAAGGCTCCCAGATGATCCTGCAGCACCTTCACCCAGGCCTTGTCGAAACGCTTGGGTGCGCCAGCGCGGCGGGCATTGTCGATCACATTCTTGACCATGCCGCAGATGGTGGACTGGCGCTGATAGTGCGTGCGTTCCCATTCCTGATCGGGCGCGCGGTACTGGTGCCAGTCGCTGCTCTTGATGGACGTCCAGTCCTTGGAATAAGTCGGCGTGCCATCTCCAAAGGAAATGATCCAGTCCTGGAGCAAATAGCGCTCAGGGTCCGGCTGGACGTCGACGGTGACGTCTTCATAATGGGTCGCCTTGCGACCCTTGGGCTCATAATAATTATAAGCCCGGCTATCGGACCCCGGAAAGGTCTTCGCGCCCGCGGCCGCGGACTTCTGCTCAGGTTCAAGCACTTGTACAGACATCGTCATCTCCCTTTCTGTCAGGCATTGCGCCTCATGGTTGCGTCGCGGGTGTGAACTTGTCGAAATAGATCCGTGCCGGATCGACGTCGGCCATCTGCAGGATAGGCAGCGCCGCATCGATCATCGGCGGCGGGCCGCAGCTATAGGCGTCCGCTTCCTCGGTATCGTCCATTTCGAGCAGGTGACGGCGAAGGACGTCGTGGATGAAGCCCGTCTCACCGGCCCATCCGTCGCCATCCTCGGGGTGCGACAGGGCCGGAATGAATTTGAAGTCGGGCATGCGCGCCTCAAGATCGGCGAAGATCTCGAGCGCGAACAGATCCTGTACGGTACGGGCGCCATAGAAGAAGCGCACCGGTCGCGTTTCGCCACTTGCCGCCTGATCGAGCAGGATCGACATCAGCGGCGCCATCCCCGAACCGCCGCCGACGAGGACCATCGGTCCGGTGCGTTGCTCGCGGCGGAAGCAGGAACCATAAGGCCCCTTGACCGTGATCGTGTCACCGATCTTCGCTTGCGCGATCGCGGTGGAAAAGGCGCCGCCGGGATATTTCTTGATGATGAATTCCAGACGGTCGGGTTCGCTGGGCGCGTTGCCCATCGAATAGGAGCGCGTGATTTGCGCGCCGTGGAGCGTCAGGTCGGCGAACTGGCCGGCCCAGAATTTCATCGGCTCTTCGAGATCTATGGCGATGCGCACAATATCGTGCGTGAGCGGTTCGACGCCGGCAAGCCGGCCAGGGAACGCCCTGACCGCAATCGAGCGCGACAGGAGATCCTCGTCATAGTTGAGCAGCTCGACTTCGATATCGCTGTAGACGAGGGTCCGGCACAGCAGCACCTGGCCGCTTTCCTTTTCCGGGTCGGACAGGGCGAAGGTCGAATATTTGAGCAGCTCCACATCCCCTTCATTGAGGATGCATTTGCAGGCGGAGCATTGCCCTTCCTTGCAGCCGTGCGGCAGGGCGACGCCCTGGCGGAAGGCGGCGTCAAGCACGGTCTCGCCCTCCTCCACCTCCATCTCGATGCCGACCGGCTCCAGGCGCACCTTATGCACCGCTGGCCTGGGCTGAAGCATTTCCTGTCCCATTTTTGTTCTCCACGAGGTAGTCGCTAAGGGGCTCGGAGAGGCGGGACATACCCGCCTCCCCGGTCCGCGGCCGAGAGATCAGATCCGGCGGATCGTGAATCCCTTGCGATAGTCCTCGACATGCCTGGCCCGCGCCTCGGGCGTCAGTTCGCGCAGCGCCAGCAACGGGCTGCGGATGGTGTGACCGCGGACATGGTCGAGGGTCCACATGTCCTTCTCCTCGAACGACATGTGCGGCTGCGCGATCAGCGTCTTGCCGTCGGGCCGCACGAAGCCCATGTCGACGATGGCGTCGGCGACGTCCCACCCGTCATAGACTTCCTCCCACTGGCGGCGACCGGAAAAGCGGCCCATCGCCGGTGTCGGGCGCCCCTGATACTCGCCCGCAAAGGCTTCCTTGTGGGTCCAGCGGTCCACTTCGCTGGCATAGGTGAAGAGCTCGCCGTCTACCTCGTCGACGCAGAAATCCTCGCGGATGACGGCCGGCACGAGGCTTGACCAGCAGCGATGCGGATAGACGTAGCCGGTGTCGGCGAAGGTGATCAGTTCGCTGCCGGGCTTGGAGAGCTTTTCGTAATTCTCCCACCAGGCGCCGAATTCATTGTACCAGCCCGGATATTTCGCCTCGAACCATTCGAAGTCGCGCTCGGTCTGCGCCTCGATCCGCCAGAAATTGGCCCACCAGCCGGCCGAGAAGAACTGCGCGACCTTGTGGACATAGCCCTTCTTGACGATCGAATCGAACGCCTCGTGGACATCGTCGTGATGAATCTTGATGCCGTATTTCTCCAACGGCAGCATGTAGGTGCGATAATAGTCCTCGAAGATCCAGCGGTGCCAAAGCTCCGCATAGCTCTCCTTGTTCTTGTCGCGATTCTTGGTGCCATATTCGATGATCGTGCCGATCGCGGCGTCGACAATCATGTGGTTCTGCCAGAAGGAATAGCGGATATCGCGCTCCAGCAGCAGGTGGTTGTCAGGCTCCTTGAGCACCGACATCAGCATCGAGTGACCGTTGCCGATATGGCGGCTCTCGTCGCTCTGGACCGACAGGAACACTGTCGGCAACGCATAATCACCGTTGCGCGCGGCCTCCGACGGCATGGCGACGAACAGGGTGTTGGTGAAGGCCGTTTCGGCCGCGACCTGGAGATAGATGTTCGACGCGGTGATCGCATCGCCGGTCAGGAAGGCCTCGCCGAACTGGCGGCCGATCGTAGTGGCGTAGCATTTGCCGAACGCCTTTTCGGTGATGTCGAACCCGGCGGGATCGATATAATTCTCCATGTACCATTTTTTGAGGTTCATCTGGATGGTGGAGTGGCGGAACTCGTCCACCATTTGCATCGTGAACCCGGTACGAAGATGATCGCCCGGGGCAAGCTGTCCGAGCGTCGCCATCGAGCGGGCGGCCGAAATTTCGGGAAACGGGATGATCGCCAGGAACAGCTTCATCCACTCGATCCAGCGCGGCTCGACATTGCGGAACATGTCGCCGCGCAGCGCCGCGTCGAGCGCGCCATAGACGCGATTGTCCTTTTCCTCCTGCATGGGGAAATAGGAGCGAAGCACCTGCTTCATCGGATCACGGGGGGGCTTGCTGATCTTGTAGTCGGTCGGGAACGCCATCGCGTCCTGGACATAGGACGGCGTCCAGCCCAGATCGGCGATCAGGCGGGTGGCCTCGCTGATACTGATGCCTTTCTGGCTCGTAATCTTGTTGAGTGTCAGTGCCTCGGTCATCTTTGATCTCCTTTCCCTTGCCCGATCGGCCGGCGGGCATGTGCAGCGCGGTTGCGGCGGCGCGCTTCCGTCGAGCGCAGCGTCCACTTGGGGCTGTCTCGCAATGTGCGTGCCAACTCGTCGGATTGTTGATTTTGCGGCGATCTCGAGATGGATCAGCTGAGCGCGCGTTCCACGATGCGACAGCTCGTGACACATTTGTGTCGCG
>ERZ1292629.3733-Hain-H43-01um-R1-3733-length-11586-cov-4_pt1 | contig 11586 bp, 9 predicted proteins | sample MGYA00564399_ERZ1292629 | MGnify/ENA primary metagenome ERZ1292629 (study PRJEB36523, sample SAMEA6512636) | groundwater metagenome | collected 2019-01-08 | study: AquaDiva: Metagenomics assemblies of 32 groundwater samples | reverse complement strand
GTCCTAAAGTCAAGCCGATTATGGGGCCGAGATTAATTTTAAGGATGGGTTTCACACCCCAGTTTAAAAGCTTGAGACCCAGAGCGATTATGGCGAGATTTCTGACGTCCGCCGTAAGCTCAAATCCGGGAATGATGCGAGCGGCGAGGAGCAGGGCCGCGCCGTTTAGAACCACGGCGATGATTAATTTAGCCAGCCAGCGCATAAGAGTAGTATAGCATTGATTAGTAAGTGGTAAGTAGTAGGTAGTAAGTAGCGAGTAAGAAGAGAGCGTTATATTAAGTGCGACAACAAGCTCTTGCCGGTCATCTCCGGGGCCGGCGGCAATTCCATAAGTTCCAAAATGGTCGGAGCAACGTCGGACAAAATACCCAATGTTTCATTGCGCATGTTTTGCCAGTTCGGGAATTTTTTGCCTTTGAATTCCGGGGCGATGAGATGAAACGGTACCGGATTGGAGTCGTGCTGGCTTTCGAGTTCACCGGTGATCGGGCTTATAACCTGCTCAATGTTGCCGTGGTCGGAGGTGATTATAAGAGTTGTGCCGGCCTCCTCCACGGCTTGGACCACGCGGCTGACCTCCCGGTCCATTACGCGCACCGCTTCCAAACACGCGTTGTAATTGCCGGTGTGGCCGATGGTGTCCGGATTGGAATAGTTCACCAGAATGAAATCGAAGCCGGGGTTATGGACGGCTTCCAGCAGGCGGTCGGTTACGGCCGAGGCCATAAGCTCCGGCTTTTCGTCCGGATGAGTGATGTTTAGGGACGGGACCAGGACCCGATACTCTTTTTTGGCCGGCGGCTCGCGGTAGCCGTTGAAGAAATAAGTAACATGCGCGTATTTATAGGTCTCCGCCAGGCGCAGCTGGGTTTTGTCGGCCTCGCTTAAAATCTGTCCAAGTGGCTGCTCCACCGCGTCCGCCGGGAAAGCGAAAAGAACGGCCGAATCTTCTTTGTATTTGGTGAGGGTTACGAAGTGGAGATTCTTGAAGTCCGGACGCGGGAATTTATCAAAACTCTTGGCGGCAAAGGCCGTGAGCAGCTCGCGCATGCTGTCCTCGCGGAAATTAAAGAATATGACCGCGTCCCCGTCCTTAATCGGTTCGGCTCCAAGCCGCAGGGGCGGCAGAAACTCCTCGGATTGGTTTTTGGCGTAAAAGCTGTCCAGAGTTGCCTTGAGGTCAGAGGCCGCCGCGCCTCCGGAACCGACCATGCAATCGTAAGCTCTTTGGACCAGAGACCAGTTTTGATTGCGGTCCATGGCGTAGTAGCGGCCGGTAAGGGAAGCCAGTTTATCCGCCGGGATTTTTTTGAGTATTTCCAAAAGCGACCCCGGGGGGCTGTCCAGACCGTCGGCAAAAAGATGAAGTTTGACGTTGGAAACACCCTCGCCCTCGGCCATCTTTATAAGCGCCTGGAGATGACCCAGGGAAGCATGGGTATTGGCCTGGCTTAGGAGGCCGACCAGGTTTATGCCGGAGTTGTTCTTCTTGGCATGGGCAAAAGCGGATTTTAACGCCGCGTTTTCAAAAAAGGTTCGGTCCTGTATGGCCATGGTTATTTTGGGATAGTACTGATAAATGACCTTACCCGCGCCCAAAGTAAGATGGCCCACCTCGCTGTTCCCGGTTTCGCCCCAGGGCAGACCTACGGAAATCCCGGAGGCCTGCAAACTGGTTACCGGGTAATTCTCTGTGAGGTATTCGAAAATCGCCGGTTTTGCCACATAAATGACATTGGCGTCGTTTTGGGGCCCGACACCCCAGCCATCCAGGATGATTAGCACGACATTTTTAGCCATTGCCCTAATTGTACGGGATTGAAACCGGTAATAAAACCCGCTAGTGGGGGGTTGATCCCGTTAGAAGTAGCCCGTCCCCAAAGGCCCCTCCGGGGCGCGCAGTCCCGTTAGAAAGTTCGCAATGTCTAGGATTAGACCAACCGCTCGCCAGAACCAGCTTAACCCGGGCCTTTCTAACGGGACGGGCGCGACTTCTAACGGGATTGACTTTGATCGCGGCCAGCCATATAATTAGAACAATTAAAACGTCATTAATATTCGTTTCCTAAAAAACTCATAAAGCCGGAGAAGCCCGATGAAGAATTTAGGAATAAAACACAATGGACAATACTTCGCTCGCGCTTTTAGCGGTGAGCTTGGTTGTGGGCGCGGCCGTCGGATACTTTGTTCGGCGACTTCGAGTTCTACAAGGCAGTGATTCTGTAGAAGAGACGAATCGCAGGAAGATTGCGGAAGCCGAGTCCAAGGCCAAAGAAATAGTTTTAGAGGCCAAAGAAAAAGCCGCGGCTTTTTTGGCGGATGCGCAGAAAGAAGAAAAGCGGCGGGAGGATAAAATTACCGCGCTGGAAACGCGGCTTCTGGAGCGCGAAGAAACGCTGGACAAAAAACTTACCCATCTAAGTCAAGAGGAAGCGTCGCTTAAGGGCCAAGAGGAAAAACTTAAGACCAGGGAGGCGGAGATAAGCGAAATAAAAGACAGGGCGGAGATAGAACTCACGCGGGTGAGCGGTTTGTCGCGGGAATCGGCCAAGGAAGAACTTTTACGTAACATCCGGGAGAAAAATTCCCAGGAACTGGCGCAAATTCTCCAAAAGATCGATAAGGAACGGCACGATGAGATTGAGAAAAAGGGCATGGAGATAATTACCGGCGCCCTGCAGCGTTATGCCCGCTCCCACGTTTCCGAGGTGACTACCAGCATTTTCCCGTTAGGCGATGAAGAGATAAAAGGCAAAATTATCGGACGGGAGGGCCGCAACATCCGGGCCCTGGAGCGGGCCACCGGAGTGGAGCTGGTAATCGACGAGACCCCGGACTCGGTGGTCATATCTTCTTTTGACCCCTATCGTCGGGAACTGGCGCGGATAGCCCTGCAAAAACTTATCAAAGACGGGCGCATCCAGCCGGCGAAAATAGAAGAGAAAGTGGAGGAAGCCAAACAGGAACTTCAGAAGCGCGTTCAGGAAATAGGCGAGGCCGCAGCGATGGAGGTGGGTGTCTATGACCTGCCCAAAGAGATACTCCAGCTTCTGGGGCGGCTGCACTTCCGTACCAGCTATGGGCAGAACGTGCTCACCCACTCCATCGAGATGGCCTTCGTGGCCGCGATGATGGCCGCGGAACTAGGATTGAACGTAGAGGTGGCCAGGAAGGGCGCCCTGCTTCATGACATCGGCAAAGCCATCGACCATGAAGTAGAGGGAACACACGTGGAGCTGGGCCGGAAAATTTTGAAAAAATACGGCATCAGCGAACCGATAATCCAGGCCATGCAGTCGCACCACGAGGATTATCCGTATGCCAGCCCGGAGGCGTACGTGGTCACTGCCGCCGACGTTTTGTCCGCGGCCCGGCCGGGAGCCAGGCGCGATTCGGTGGAAAATTACATCAAGCGTTTAGCTGATTTGGAACGCATTGCCATGGAATTCCCCGGAGTTAAGCAGGCCTATGCCATTTCTGCGGGACGGGAACTACGCATCTTCGTCGTTCCGGAAAAAATTGACGACTTTAGGGCGCTAGAACTGGCGCGGGAGATAGCCAATCGCATCCAGTCCGAACTTAAATACCCCGGCGAGATCAAAGTCAACGTCATTCGTGAGATTCGGGCAGTGGAATACGCCAGATAGCTACGAAATACGAATGTTTTACGAATGTACGAAAAGTATAAAATCAGTCCGCAATAATCTTGACTAGAGCCAAAATAATGGGCGCTAGAAAACATAGATTACATACTCATTCGCAGGACGCGGCGTTGTCCGCGGATTTTTTGCGCCGCTTGGCCAAAGTTTTTATTTATCTTTCGGCTTTTGCGGTGTGGGTGGTCATGCCCTCCACTTTTTTCCCGTATATCGGCGGCAAGTATTACTTTTTTCGCTTTACGGTAGAGTTGGCGGCGATATGTTTGCTCACCTACTGGGCCTTTGAGCCGGCGGCGGCGGAGTATCTGCGGGAACGTTTCCGCTGGCTTAAGCGCCAGCCGCTTTTCTGGGCGGTAAGCGCTTTTGCCGCGGCGTTCGTTTTGGCCGCAATTTTTGCCTACAACCCCGGTGCCGCATTTTGGTCCAACTACGAGCGCGGTGAGGGCGGCTTTCAGATGATCCATTACTATGTGTTTTTCGTCCTTTTACTGGTGCTCTTAGATTCGGCAAGCGATTGGCGGGTGTTTTTTGCCCTTTTGGTGGTCGCGGGTCTGGGCATGGTGGGCTACGGTTTATTGGCTAACGTCTTTACCGGTGATGCGACGAGCGGCTTCCGCAATCCGTTCGACTTCGTTGGACCATATATGAACACCAACACCGGCGTGCCCGCCCCGCCTGGTTTTTGGGAAAGGATATTTGCCCATCGTTTTCAAGGGTCACTGGGCAACCCCGCCTATGTCGCGCCCTATCTTCTATTCTCCATATTTTATGCGGTGTGGCTCTGGCTCACGGCCAGGAAGGATTGGCTGAAGCATATTTTGTTCGGCGCGGCTACGGCCCTCTTCCTTTTCTTTTTCATAATGAGTCAGACCCGTGGCGCGTTTTTGGGACTTATCGCCGCCACCTTCATTTTCTTTTTGGGGCTTTTGATCTCGGCCAGCGTAAAGGCGCGCAAGGTCGGCGCCATCGGACTTATGGCCATACTCATCGCGGGCGGGGCAACGTTTTATTTCCGAGACGCCCAACTGGTTAAAAATATTCCCGGTAGCCGCGTGCTTAACCTGGATTTTGGCGAAAGCACCGCGCAGACCCGCTTCTGGACCTGGGGCTCGGCCTGGCAGGGATTCAAAGAGCGCCCCGTCTTTGGCTGGGGCCCGGAGAATTTCAGCCCGGTGTTTGATAAGTATTTTGACACCCGCCACTTTGTTCCGGGTACGCCGACCGAGACCTGGTTCGACCGCGCCCACAGTATAATCTTTGACTACCTGGTTGAGACCGGACTGGTCGGCTTTTTAAGCTACGTGTCCATTTTCGTCTTGGTCGGCTGGGCTGTTTTCAAAAATGCGATTGACCGGCGCCGGCCCGGGCCGATTCCTTTTAAAACGGCGGTCCTGGTGTTCCTCTTCGCGGCAGTTCTGGTTGGTTATCTGGTGCAGGGCTTGATCCTCTTCGATGTTCTGCCGATATATATCAATCTTTTCGCGCTTGTAGCTTTCGGCGCATTCCTTTTCGGGAGTAGCGAGGGGCACAATGAACTTGGTATACATCATGAGCCATAATACTTTCCGTAAAATCGTTGCGGTTGTGGGTTCGGCGGCAATAATAAGCATTGCCATCTACGGCAATTATCTGCCGCTTAAGAAATCCAAGACGTACCTGGTGGCGGTGCGCGCGGCCGATGAACTGGCCGCCGAAGCCCTGCAAGCCAAAGACATCAAAAAAGTGGAAGAAGCGCTGAATATGGCCGCCCTGCCGCTTTTGATACCCTCACCCATCGGTCAGGACGAGCTGGTCCGGAACGTCGTCGGCGACCATTTTCTGGGGTTTATTTCTGCCGGCCTGCCGCCCGAGCCATTGATAAAATTTACGGAAAGGTTTTATACTCCAATTATTGAGCGCGGCCGGAGCTTGAACTTTTCCCAGGACCTATATGTTCTGGGCCTGCTAATGGAAACGGTCTTCGTCAAGACCGGGAATCCGGAGTATCTTGAAGCGGCGGAGGCCTATTTTGAAAAAGGTCATGAAGTCGGCCCGCGCCGTCCCCAATTTCTCTACAGACTTTTTGAAGTCAATGTCAATCAACGGGACTACGCCCAAGCTAAAAAATTCGGCGAAGAAATTTTGAGTTATTGGCCAGATAAGTCTGTAGAGTCCGCGCTCCGGGCCATAACCAAGAACCAACAACCGACAAGCAATGACTAACGACCAACAACCAACAACCATAAAAAAGGCCTTGATCTTCGGCGTGACCGGACAAGACGGGAGCTATCTCGCGGAGTTGTTGCTCAAAAAGGGCTACGAAGTCCATGGGGTTATGCGCCGCGCCTCCACCTTTAACACCGGGCGGGTTGAGCACATTTATCAGGACCCGCACGCGGAAAATTACATGTTCCGCTTGCACTATGGTGACCTGTCCGACGCCAGCACCATCCACAAGCTGATATATAAAATTCAGCCGGACGAGATTTATAATCTTGGCGCTCAATCCCACGTCCGGGTGTCGTTTGATATCCCGGAATACACCGCGAACATCACCGGTTTGGGTGTGCTCCGGATTTTGGAAGCGATTAAGGACTACGAGGAACACACCGGCAAAAAAGTTAAATTTTACCAGGCTAGTTCTTCGGAAATGTATGGAGGTGCGCCGGCGCCCCAAAGCGAATCCACGCCCTTTGAGCCGCGCAGTCCCTATGGCGCCGCCAAGGTTTTTGCTTTCAATGTCACCAAAAACTACCGCGAGGGTTACGGTATTTTTGCGGTGAACGGAATACTTTTTAATCACGAGTCGAGCCGCCGCGGCGAGACGTTCGTCACCCGGAAAATAACCCGTGGCATCGCGCGTATCAAAGCTGGACTGGACAAAAAAATATTTCTGGGGAATCTGGATGCGCGCCGCGATTGGGGTTACTCTCCGGAATATGTAGAAGCAATGTGGCTTATGCTGCAGCAGCCCCAACCGGATGATTTTGTGATCGGCACCGGCGAGAGCCACAGCGTCCGGGAGTTTGTGGAAAAGGCCTTTGCTCACGCCGGCATGCCCAACTGGCAGGACTATGTCGGCACCGACCCGCGCTACTTTAGGCCGACGGAAGTGGAAAATCTGGTGGCTGACCCGCGTAAGGCCAAAGAAAAATTGGGCTGGCAAGCCAAGACCAAATTCGGTGAATTGGTGAAGATCATGGTGAACGCGGACCTGCGCAACTATGGAATTAAAGGGTAAAAAAATACTTTTGACCGGCGGGCGCGGTTTTTTGGGCAGGGAGGTTCATGAAAAACTTCTGTCTCGGGGTGCGCGCGCGGAAGACGTTTTTATACCGACCGCCGAGGAATATGATTTGCGCAAACGCGAGAACTGCGAGCAGGTGGTTGTGGGTAAAGACCTGATAATTCATCTGGCAGCCAAAGTGGGCGGCATCGGCTTTAATCAGGAGCATCCCGGCGAGCTTTTTTACGACAATCTGGTAATGGGCGTGGAGTTAATGGAAGCGGCGCGTAAGGCGAGGGTGGAGAAATTCTTGGCGGTGGCGACCATCTGCAGCTATCCCAAGTTCACTCCGGTTCCGTTTAAAGAGGACGATTTGTGGAATGGCTATCCGGAGGAGACCAACGCCTCCTATGGTCTGGCCAAAAAAATGCTTTTGGTTCAAGCCCAAGCCTATCGGCAACAGTACGGTTTTAACGGCGCGGTACTCTTTCCGACTAACTTGTACGGACCGGGTGATAACTTTGACCCCAAAAGTTCCCACGTCATCCCCGCGCTTATAAAAAAAGTTGCGGATACCAAGAGAAATGGAAAAAGTTTTATAGAGGCCTGGGGTACGGGCAAACCAACCCGGGAGTTTTTGTATGTGGAGGATGCGGCAGAAGGGATAGTTTTAGCCGCGGAAAAATACGATAAATCCGAGCCGGTCAATTTGGGTTCCGGCCAAGAGATTTCCATAAAAGTCCTGGCCGAGCTTATTGCCAAGCTGATGGATTTTCACGGTGAGATTCGCTGGGATACTTCCAAGCCGGACGGCCAGCCGCGGCGGCTCCTAGACGTAAGCCGGGCGGAGCGGGAGTTTGATTTTAAGGCAAAAACGAAACTTGCAGACGGGCTTCGTCAAACAGTCGACTGGTACCTGGCGGATCCAAAATAATCGGATTTAACTTAGTTCTGGGTTAATCAGTTCAATGGTTACGATTAACATTCGTGGCGGCGCCGGCAATCAAATGTTCCAGTATGCTTTTGCCAAAGCGCTGGCCCGGGCGAAAAACACCGATTTTCGATTAGACCTAACCCAACTTCTTGACCGGACGCCGCGTTCAATAACCTTCAGAAATTACGAGCTGGGTGCTTTTCGTATTGCGCCATGTTTCACTCTCCTTTCCAGGTTGGCGATGAAACTGTCGGCACCTTTGATTTATCTGGGGGTAAGCTATGCACTTACTCGAGCCAAAGACATTGCCGGTATTCAAAAACGCGTGGTAGAAAGAAAGATAGGTTTTCATCCGGAGATATTTTCCATAAAAGGCGACGTTTATTTAGACGGCTGGTGGCAGAGCGAAAAATATTTCAAATCCATCGAGAGAGAGGTTCGCGAGGACTTCTCTTTCCGTGCGCCGCTTACGAGCGAGCTCAAAGTGATAGGGGAGAGGATGGGTCAGGATGACTCGGTGTGCCTGCATGTGCGGCGCGGGGATTATGTCACTAACCCGAATGCCAGCCGGGAAATCGGTTTTGTCGGCAAAAATTATTATGAACGGGCGTTGGAATTTATTGTCAAGCGCGTTCCGAGCCCCCGTTTTTTTGTTTTCTCCGACGATATTCCTTGGTGCCGAGAAAATCTTCGCACCGGATTCCTAACCGAGTTCATCGGCGCGGATTACGCCGGCGGCAGATGGTACGAACACCTGGAACTCATGACTCTGTGCAAGCATTTTGTTATCGCCAACAGCAGTTTTTCCTGGTGGGCGGCCTGGCTGGGCTCCCGCCCCGGGAAAATAGTGATTGCGCCAAAGAGGTGGTTCAACGACCCCGATTTGTCTTCTAAAGACGTGGTTCCGGAGAGTTGGATACGGGTGTAAATTTAAACCCATGGATACCTCCAGCTTGGCGCATAGGACCATAAAGAATTCCTGGTATAACCTCCTGGCTTTCATCTGGCCAGTCGTCTTGTCTTTGGTAGCCACACCGATAATCGTTCATGGCTTGGGGGTGCATGACTACGGCGTATACGTGCTGGCGTTGGTTATAGTGTCGTTTCTGTCTCTTTTAGAGATGGGCTGGGGCTACGGCTTTATCAAGTCGCTGGCTGACTTATCAGCCAGAAACGACCATGCGAGAATAAACGTTCTTGTTAGTTCGTTTTTCTGGCTAACGACTTTCTTGGGTACGGTCGGGCTCATAATTGCCTATCTTTTTGCCGATACCCTTGTCGCTCTTTTTAAACTAGGTGTGGCGGGGTCATCTCCGGCCGTGGGTGCAATATATTTTGCCGGCTGGATATTCCTGTCAGCCATGGTCAGTGCGGTTTTTTCCTTGATACCAACTGCCCTACAGCGCTTTGACGTACCCGCTAAGTGGGGGATTTTTAGCGCAACCCTCATGAACGCACTGATGGTGGCCGCAGTTTGGCAGGGATTTTCGGTGGTAGCTTTGCTCGCAGTGTACTTACTTATATCAGCTGCTTCTTTCGTTTTCTATTTTTTTTATTCTAAACACCTCCTGCCCCTTCTTAAAGTAGAATGCCGCTTTGACTACCAGGCTGTTAAACCGGCAGCGAAGTTCGGCTTCTTCGTTTTTTTAAACAACATCGCCAGCACCGCGCTCATTCAAATTGACCGTTTTTTTATAAGCGCCTTTTTAGGACCGGCTTTCATTACTTTTTATACCCTGCCTGGCAACGTTGCCCAAAAAATACATGGTTTTGTGTCCAGCATCTCCAACGTGTTTTTCCCGCTGTCCTCGGATTTAGTGGCTCGTGGCGACCTGGATAGATTGCAGAGAATTTACCGGAAGGTGGTCAGAATCACAACCATTCTGTCTTTTGCTTCGGCAATCACGCTGTGGCTGTTCGGATACAAAATACTGTTTTACTGGCTTGGACAAGAGATAGCCAACAACAGCATTTCGGTTCTCTATTATTTGGTTCCGACGTATTTTCTCCTGAGCATCTTTGTTCCGTTGACTAACTTCCTGCTTGGTCTGGGCAAGCCGAAAATCCTGGCATTTTCCTCTATTTTTATGGCCGCACTGAACGTTATACTGGTTTTGATTCTTGTGCCGCGATACTCGATTGAGGGAGCGGCGCTGGCGTATCTTCTAAGCGTTACACCGGTTATCTTTCTGCTTTTCTTTCTGGAGAGAAAGGAACTCATGTTTCAGGGGTCATTAAATTTTTACCTTAAGATTTTTGTTAAACTGATGGCCACCGGCGCAGTTTTCTACCTCGTTGTTGGGTATACCATATTCAACTTGGCGGTGGGTTTAATTTCTTTGATTACCGTTCTACCGTTTGCATTCGCGTCGTTCTTGGTATTGTATAAGCTGATGGGATTTGTTGAGAAAGAAGACTGGGACTTAATTGTCGGTATCTGGCTAAATTTCAAAAATAAATTTTCTAATGTCTCTTAAAGGAAAAAGAATATTAGTGACTGGCGGCGCCGGATTCATCGGTTCTCACTTAGTTGACGCCTTGCTGAGCGAAGATGCGGTTGTGTCGGTAATTGACGACTTGAGCACGGGCCGGCGGGAAAACTTGAATAAACAAGCGGTTTTTTATGAAATAGATATAAATAGTTCGCAGGTTAGCGAGGTTTTAAACAAAGAAAAACCGGAAATTATTTATTCCCTGGCTTTCAACACTAACGTGCCCAAAGCGGTAAAGGACCCTCTTTTTGATATGAGAAGCTTGAGCGGGAACTTAAACGTGATGGTTGCAGCCAAGGATGCCGGAGTCAGGAAAATTATTTTGGCATCGTCCGGCTTCGTTTACGGGAATACCGCCGTGTTTCCTACCCCCGAAACCGAACCCGTAATTCCGGACAATCCCTACATCATTACTAAATTCGGAAGCGAGAATTATTTGTACTTTTTCAAGAAAGCCTACGGCTTGGATTTCGTGGTCTTTCGGTACGCAACAGTTTACGGTCCGCGCCAGGCAATGGGAGCGATGGCGGACTATATCCGTTCCATTGCTGCTGGTTCGCAGGCGGTAATCTATGGCCATGGCACCAAGACCAGAGATTATGTTTTCGTTTCGGACATAATTCGGGCTAATTTAATGGCAGCGGAGTTTAACTGCCCACCTGGTATCTCTCCAATTTTCAACTTAGGCACCTCCGAGGAAACTGCCTTGAATGACCTATATTCCAGGCTCGCAACTTTACTGGACAGGCCAGAGAGTAAACCGTTTTATCAGGCGGATCGCCCCGGCGAGCTGATGCGCTTCAACTTATCTTACGAGAAAGCTAAAAGATGCTTGGGTTGGGAGCCGACGGTGGATTTGGATAAAGGCCTACAGGAGATAGTTAAGTACTTTCGACTAAAAACTCCGACTTAGCTTAATGCGGAAAATTTCGGTAAGTTGCATTGTGCCCTACTTCCGTGGCGAGCGTTATCTCCCGGGATTTTTGAACAACGTTTTGAAACAATCCATGTTGAGCCAGATGGAGATAGTCTTGGCTCACAATGAACCCACCTCCACCGAACTCGAAACTGTTGAGAAGTTTAAGCGTGCACACCCCGGAGTTATTAATCACCTGATAGTAAAGACGGTGGAAGCAATCAGTGTTTCTATGAACCGTTGTATTAAAAACGCAAACGGCAGGTATGTAGCGATTTGGAATGTAGACGACCTAAGAACACCTAATTCACTTGAGTTGCAAGCCGCGTTTTTAGACAAGAATAGTGGGCCAGTGCTTGTCTATGGTGATTATCTTA
>ERZ1292629.2407-Hain-H43-01um-R1-2407-length-15806-cov-5_pt2 | contig 11587 bp, 17 predicted proteins | sample MGYA00564399_ERZ1292629 | MGnify/ENA primary metagenome ERZ1292629 (study PRJEB36523, sample SAMEA6512636) | groundwater metagenome | collected 2019-01-08 | study: AquaDiva: Metagenomics assemblies of 32 groundwater samples | reverse complement strand
TTCATAAATTCGCCCGACGGCCATCCGACCCAAGAAATTATCATAAGCCAGATTGAAAGGTTGAAGTCGGAGCGGAACACTCGCCGAAGCGGAAGAAGCTACCGGCACGTATTCGAGAATAGCATCAAGCAATGGTGTCAGATCTTTGGACTCATCAGTGAGCGCGCGCTTGGCGACACCGGTCCGACCAACAGCGTAGACAACCGGAAAATTAGCTTGAGCCTCACTCGCCCCCAATTCGAAAAAGAGTTCTAAAACTTCGTCGTGGCAGCGCGCCGGATCAGCCGCCGATTTATCAATTTTATTTATTACAACAATCGGCTTCAGTCCAAGTTCAAGAGATTTTTTCAAAACAAATCGCGTTTGCGGCATCGGCCCTTCTTGCGCATCGACGACTAGGAGCACTGCGTCCACGGAGCGGAGCACGCGTTCGACCTCCGAGCCGAAATCGGCGTGGCCGGGGGTATCAACGATATTAATTTTCGTCTCCTTATACGAAATCGCCGCGTTCTTAGCGTAAATCGTGATCCCGCGCTCGAGCTCGAGCGCGTTGGAGTCCATCGACACACCTTCACCGATCGCCAGCGTTTGGCGCATTAAAGCATCGGTCAAGGTCGTCTTACCGTGGTCAACGTGAGCGATAATCGCGATATTTCTAATTTCCATAATGAGAAGAAAAAAGTCCCGCAGCCGCCGAGACAGTGTTTATATAGTACAGGAGAACGTGAAAGTGGTCAAGATATTTGCCAAAAATAATGAAAGTAGTATTATTAAAACTATGAAAAAAATAATTATTGCGATCGTTGTTATTATTGTTATTATTCTAGTTTGGTTCTATAGCCAGAGCACTCCGCCAGACACCAATGTCACACCAACGCCAATCACCACTGACACGACACCCGTGGGTGAAGGAACACTTACTACCCTTCCGGCCTCAACGACCGATGCTTCACCAACCGGCCCAGTGAAAGAATTTACAGTTATCAGTAGTAACTTCTCCTTCACCCCCAACACCTTAGAAGTGAAGCAGGGTGATATAGTAAAAATAACTTTTAAGAACGCCAACGGCTTTCACGATTTCAAAATCGATGAGCTTCAGGTGGCAACCAAACAAATTAAATCCGGTGAGTCCGAGACCGTTCAATTTGTTGTTAACAAAACCGGCACCTTCGAATACTACTGCTCCGTCGGCAACCACCGCGCGATGGGGATGAAGGGGACATTAACCGTCAAATAGTATAGGCTAGCTGAATGCGCATCAATCGTTATCTCGCTCTTAATAAATACGCCACGCGGCGCGGGGCTGATAAGCTAATCGAAGCCGGCCTGGTTTCAGTCAACGGCCGATTGGCAAAAATCGGCGAGACGGTTGCCGAGACTGACCGCGTCGAAGTGCGGCAAACGAAAAAACCTAAAACTTACACTTATCTCGCTTATCACAAGCCCAAAGGCGAAGTGACTCATTCCCCCGTCTCCGGCCTCTTCCCGCTTGGCCGGCTCGATAAAGATTCCAGTGGCTTGCTTCTTCTCACTGACGACGGCCGCGTTACCGATCGTCTACTTAATCCGGAACACCCACATGAAAAAGAATATGTGGTCACTTCTCGCGAACCACTGCGCTCCAATTTCCCCCGACAAATGTCTGGCGGTGTGGACATCGGCGATTGTGTGACGCTCCCCTGCCAAGTCGAGGCAATCAACGACCAGACTTTCCGCATCATCTTAACTGAAGGGAAAAAACACCAGATCCGGCGCATGTGCGCCGCCCTGCGCACGGACGTCACCGATTTAACCCGTGTCCGCATTATGAATATCCGGTTGGGGAAACTTGCCCAAGGCACTCACCGCCCGCTCACTGCCACTGAACTATCCACTTTCTTGAAAAGCTTGGGGTTATAAAATTTTTAAACTTCTATTTTGCGGTGAAAGAAATCTTGTCCACTTAGGTTAGATTATAATGCCATTTTTATATTCCAACAATTTTTCGGCGGGAGATAATCCATCCAATACCCGATGTGGAAAATAATTCCAAGCATCACTAATTATTTCCAAAACATTGCTTAAATTTTCTAAATTTCCATCATCAAGCATCGCAATAACTTCTTGTAGGTCATCCGTATTTTCTTCTTCATAAATAGCCCTCCTAATGTCCTCGATTTCAAAATCACTTCCAGTGAGATACAAAAGTTCTAATATTTCTGTTTCAATCTCCAACTTTTTGTCAGAAATTTTCCGACGAGCAATTATCCTCTCGGCTTCTTCGGCGATATCATTAGAATTGCAAAACACGTCCTTCCCTCTCAAAAATTTTTGATACGCCACCTCTGTATCTATCACCCTAAGAAGTTCTTTGGTTATTAAATATTGGATACTTTTGTAAACACCGGTTGGCAAATCTGAAATGTATTCGCATTTACGAAATTTGGGCTCATCATATTTCTCAAGTAATTTCTCGGCGGCTTGAACAATTTTAAAATATAACTGTTGGTGATTATTTATTTCTATTAAATCTTTCTCCGAAAACTTTTCTTTACACCAAGAATGTTCATTCAAAGTCACAGACATAGAAAGGTAAGCGGCAAGTCTGATGATAGCTTGTCTTACTTTGGCTGAAGGATGCTGAATGTGTTTAAGTATAAAATCACCGAAAAATTCAATCTGGCGATCAGCGAGAGCTAAGAATGGCCAGATCAAAACTTGAATAAAATGGATTTGATTATCTGAGTTTTTTATTTGATCAAAAGTTTTTATTTCATCAACGAAGACTTCGAATTTTTGATTATCTTTTTCGGCCATTCTAGTAATTCCATGCCAAAAACTATGAATGCCTTCTTTGGCTTTTTTGATTTCGTTTTTATTCCCGCTGTTTTTTATTATCTCAATAAATTTTTTCATACGTCTGTTAGTGAAGTGTTACCTTGCCAATAACGAACTTGTGGATAATCTCCTCTTGTTTTTTCCATAACTTTGTGCATATAATGTATCCGATCGCAAGATCACGGATTCTAGAGCTTGGGGGCCCCTTCATCGGGGTCCCCTTTGAGTTTCAACTCCTTTTTCCAACATATAAAATCTTGTATTTTCTGAATATCAAAAATCAACAACCCTTTACCGACTAAAGCCGCGAGTTCCTTTGACACTTTTCGAACAGTAGCGAACAAAACCACTTTCTCACCAAAACCAACTATTCAATAACTTCTTGGCATACTCTTTGGTGCCCTTCTAATAGTGTACACGAGTAATTTCAAAGACGCCTCTACCTGGGTAATATCACAAGCATTCCCTTCGCGGGGTTTGTTGAGATGAAGTGTATTGCGTAGATTGTTGATTTTTAAAATTTCTTCTGCTGTTTCTTCTTTCATAAACTTTTTCTCTTTGAAGAACGAGACTAGCTCAAACATCCCAATTTGATGTTCAACTTTTTCAACGGTCTTTTGAACAGCAATAATTACAGGAGATTCACGATCACTCGCATGTTGATAATCTTCATGGAGCGGATTAATAAACTTATAATCAGTATATGTTATCTTGTCGCTCTGTCTTTTATAGAGGTACAATAAAATCGCCTCGATAATTGAAGCAATGTACAGAATTATCACCCGATATGTTTCCTCTTTGTATAAGGCGCTTCTATCTTCCTTCTTCTTTGACTCCTCTGTTAATACATAAACATACTCTATTGAATCTTCGATAGTTTTTCGAAGAGTATTGTCAGTTATAAAATCGAGTTCATCCTCATTCATATTGGCGACGCCGTTAAACTTACTTCCGTGTCATCTTTAATAGCTTAGATAATGAGGGGAGCCCTTCTTTCTTAAGTACAGTATGAAGTTTAGCGTCTGAACGATAACCCAAATCAACACCATATTTTCTTTCAATGGTCTTTACAAGAGTATCACTTCTTTTTTGATGAATGGTTTTAGCCATGATTTTATATTAGCATGGTCTATGAATTTTCTACAATTTTTATCTCCTCCTCTGTCAATCCATAGAGTTTATAAACTTCCCCGTCAATTTTTTTGATCTCCTTCATGCCAAGATCGTTCATGGCAAGGTCGAACCTTGCCGGTGAGCAACATTGCTTTTTACATCGCCTCTAATTGGGTGCCCAATAAAAACCGTTTTCTTGGTCATAATGGAGTATTGAAAATTAAATTTTTCAAATCTTTTAACGAATAAATTTCAATTACAACTTTTTTATTCCAAACCTGTAAAATCTTTCCGTCCCATTCCAAAAAATCAAAGGGGTCGGTAGTAGTTTTGAAATAGGAATAAATTTTATCATCTTGAGATTGTAAAATTTTATAGTTCATCGTTTTATGAAATCTATCTTTCTTTCTAAAATTGTGAGTTAGTAATTTTTTCTAGAAAACCTTTTGCCATAAGTTGAAGTGTTTCCTCATTTAGATTTTGAAGATTTTCCCATAATTGAAACGTTTGATAATTTTCGTCTTCTGAAATCATTTGCCACTCATTCGGTTCAATTTCAACAAAATCATCATCCTCTTCGGTATACTCTTTATTCATAACTAGAAACGGAAAATAAAATTCCTTGTGTTCAGCCAAATACTTTAAAATTTTAAAAGCTAATTCTCTACTGATATCCATACTCGATCATTGATCAAGGAGAGAATAAAGTCAACTATCTAACTCGATATACTCCTCTACCAACAAATCCTAGATAACCCTTATCGCGCAAAACTTGCAACTGCTGGCGAATTTTATCTTTGATGTGTTTATTTTCCGGATGAAGTTTACTCAGCTCGTTTTCAAATATATAAACATCGTCAAGCGTAAACTCATGCTTACCGAGTTTTTCAATACTTCGCATAACATCAAGCAACCACCCTTTTGCGAATACCTCTCTTTCTTCCCGCAAGAATAGCGTCTTCTTCCATTCGGCAAGCACTTTTTCTTTTGATTCAACCTGTTTATCGCGAACAAAAAATATTTTGCCAGTTTGCGGAATACTATTAAGTAATATATTGCAACCAATCCAACCAGCGCGGCGCGCTGTTATCGCAAGCGGTTTTCGTTTCTCGATAATTACGGGAACAAAAAAGTGTTTTGGAATAACAAGAAAACTTATTACTTCGAGATTTGATAGGTCGTAGTTTAGCAGGAAAAAATTCGGATTGTTGTTCCCTGTAAGTCGTTCAAGCATCGTGCTATACGCGCCATCAACAATTTTCGTACCGATTGTGTTTTGCTTACTTTTCAATTCATAATCCTCGCGACAGTTGTTGCAATAAAAATCTCCAACGGGTTTGTTATGTTGATACTTTTCTAAATCAACATGCCCGCAATTCGGACAAAAAATTTGGCTATCAACCCACGCTTCCGTTAAAACACGGACTCTTTGCGATGGGCTTTTGTAGTTTGTCGCAAGTTGTTGGTCAAAAGTTAATTTCATACAGTACCTCCATGCACCTTTATCTTTGAAAATATCGATTCGGCATCTTTAATTGATGCTTGAGCGCATCCAGAAATATTCGCTATCGTTTTTTGATAGTCGCAATCAGCTCTCCGATATCTTAGACGAGTTTGCACTGAACCAAGTGCCCTTAAATCAGCATCTATGTTTTGGTTTAGAAAATCGATTATTTCTTTATGAACTCTAGCATCAGGTGCGAAAGTCGTTCTCGTTAACTTTTCGGCATAACCCTTAACAAGATGAAAACAGGCATAATATGCTCGACTGACCGCGGAACGCAAACGGGCTTCGTCCTTATCGGAAGCCAATTTTTTCGCCAGCGCCAAATATCCATCGTAAGGAAACATAATTAGGAAAAATCTATATCCACATTAAACTTTGAAGCATCCCTACCGACAACGGGGACGATCCATTCTCTAGTCAAATCATTTAGTTTTGACCACGCCGTCTTGATACTTTCACTCGTGGCAATATTCACAAATAAAATACCCGGATCATCATCTACTTCTGGATCAATCGACACTGCTAAGCTTAATTTCGGATTTTTAAAATACTTTTTGATCTGTGATGGAGCTTCTTTAAGATATTTCTCAATTGAAGGATTGCTCGCCAAAAAACTTTCTACCATGAACTGATTACTGCATTTATATTCGCTAAGAAGGACTGGTTTGTCTAGTTTAATTAAACGCCCTTTGAAACGTAAAATATCAGCATCACTCAAAGTTATAGTGCGGTTTCGTGGTGCTCTTTGTTTGTTAATTATCTGATTCATGTTTTACGCTAACTTACAATTTTTCTTTTCACTCAAACTCATATGGTTACTTTAAAAATTTCGTTATCATAAGCGTAATGATAGACCCTATAATACTTCCCATTGCTCCAACAAAAATTTCGCGAATTAGTGTCTTGCGTTTAATATCCCTGATTGTAAAACCTGATTGATTACTTACAGCAGAGTTAGTAAGTGATGTGATGTTAATGGAATTGACCTCAACACCACTATCTAAATTTTTATTCAAAGTCGAATCATTACCAATGACTTTTCCCTTATTGGTATCGTTAATCTCTTTGTTGAAAGAATTATTTATATTGATTTCAATGAAACTCATTTTATTTTACTTCCACCCCTGACCAATAATTTTAAATCCGACCTGTTCTATATTATTTACCTGTTGTTTCCGGTACTCAACGGAGATATCGTAATAGTTTGAAAGTTGGGAACTTTCAATGTAGGCGATTTTATAATCCTTCTTGTTTTGCATCGCGTTCGCTCCCAACTCATTTTCCGGATTCCACATTTTGCCGAAATCTAATTCTTTATTGTATTCCTCATAGAGATCCGTCAGCGCTTTGGTCAGCGATTCGTTCGCCTCCACCACAGTTTTCACCCCCAAATCCTCTTTGGCTTCTTTGCGGCCGATAAAATATTGATGAGAATATAATTTTTCCGTAAAATAATCAACCAGTTTTTCGATCTCGTCTTCTTTCATCGGGGCTTTATGGCTTTTCAACAGCCGTTTCGCCAGCATCCGAATCAAATTATGGATACGGTTCACATTGCCGAGCGCGAGTGGATGGATTTGCGGATTAGCCTCAACAAATTTCGTGAAGACGTGCGAGAGTTCCTCATCATTCTTAATGCCAAATTTATTTTTCGCCAAGTCAAAATAAGCCATCACATCCTCGACTGAAATCGGAATTCGGTTTTGCGGATTAGCTGGGTCAACCGGATTAAACACATTAGCGGTGGACGGATCAATCGGTGAAATCTCCGACAAATTGCTCATTATAATTTCATCCGCGCCAAGCGCAATCATTGTCGCGGCACTATGCGCTTTATAAGGAATGAGGACAGCAAATTTGTCACAATACTCGCGGATCATCGAGACCAGTCGCCACGGCACCATCGTATCGCCCCCACTACTATAGAGAAACAAGTCAATATTTTGCGTCTTCTTGATGGCTTGAAGTTGTTTGCTTACCAGTGGGATAACATCCATCGCAATCCGCGCGTTAAACGGTCCCTGCCGGTCGCTGGTCACATAGGTAATCACCCGTGATTTTCGCAAGCCCTCAATTTGTTGGATCAGTTGTTTCTTGTCCATAATGTTATTATCTTACTTCATTTTGCTTAATTTTTCAAATCAACGAATGATTATACATTTCGGCTATGGCATTACCCCGCTTGCCACTGTTTGAGCCACTCCACAGGGTGAAGCAACATAACCCAATGCTATCAACGATCAGTTGCGGTAGGATGTCCATATTTTGTTATACCCACACTTACCCATTGACTTAATATGTTAACTTGCTAGACTTCTAATGTTCACCACGGAAAGGACCCTTGCAGAGCTCGTCTCCGCCGGGGGCCTTTTCATTTTTATACTCCAAAACATTTCTTTTGTCTTTGAGATAAACAATTTTGGCTTCAGTTCGTTTCAGCAAAACCGAACATTTTTCAGTTGATGAGGGAGAGAGAATAACTTGAAGCTGGTCTCGATGTTGCCAAAATTTCACTAACGGAACGTAATCTCCGTCGCTCGAGACCAAAATCGACTTGATCGAATTTTCTTCATAAGAATCTTTCATCGCTATTACCAAAAAACCACTGTGAGGCAAATGGACTTTCATACGGGAATTATGCATGAACACAGTAAAATAACAAATTTCTAAAATTCCCGTAGGTTTAAGCCATATTTTAGCTAATTACCCCGCTTGCCACTGTTTGAGCCACTCCACCGGATGAAGCAACATAATGATATTGATTGTTAAATTATCGCGGATGTAAAATGTGAGCATCACTTCGAATACAATAACCAGAGCGACCGAGAGCCAGACACGGAGTCGTGAGGCCAAGAAAAATCCGATGATCATCGCTGTGATATCGGACAGAGAATTAATAATGCTGTCGCCGAAGTAATCAAGCGAGATGGTCACTTCGCGATAACGATTGATAATAAAGTCAGAATTCTCGATCACTTCCCAAACGCCTTCGAGAGTAATGGCCGCCAACAAGCGAATCGGGAAAGGCCAACGTGGAAATAAAATTTTGAGTAAAAGATAAAAAACGAAACCATGAATGATGTGAGTAAAAGTGTACCAATCCGAGAGGTGTTGCGAGTTCTCGGCACTGTAGACGACACCATGCCAAAGCTTAATCACGCCACATTTGCACCATGGCACGCGCCCCATTGAATACAGAATGGCCGCGACGAGCGACACAATGCCCAGAGCGATGAAAAAGCAAGCCCAAGGTGACAAACGGTTAGGCCATTTTGTTTTATCCATTTTTTTACAAATCTAAAACCGGTTGGTAAGTTGGGGTGAATTTAATTTTTTGCGATTCGACTTGATCGAGCTTTTTATTTTTTACCGTTACCTTCAATATTATACCAGTGCGGGTATCAGCCGAGAAATTCTGGTCAAAAACGAAATTGCCTAGACTGTAGGCAATGTAGCCAGCTTTATATTTTTCCACTTCTTGCGCCACGTGCGGATGGTGACCGATAACCAAATCGGCGCCGGTGTCGATCAAAGTGTGAGCAATTTTTTCCTGTGTCTGATTATGTTTTGTTTCATATTCAGTGCCCCAGTGGATAGAGACGACCACCAGATCGACCAGCGTTTTGGCGCGCGCAATATCGGGAATTATTTTTTCCAAATCTAAGTAGCCGACCGCCGGCGCTGACTGCTCACCGGTGATCCCGCGAGGCACGAGATCGGTGTAACCCAAGAAAGCGATCTTGGCCCCCTTCACGTCTTTGATCACCGGCTCATGCGCTTCGGCATAATTCGTGCCCGCGCCGATATAATTTATTCCGGCAGTTTTTAAAATATCAAACGTCTCGTTAAGCGCTTCGCGCCCGTAATCCCAAACGTGATTGTTGGCCAGCGAGACGATACTGATGCCCGCAGACGAGAGGCCGGCCACCGCACGCGGATCAGCACGGAAAGAATAAATGCTTCCCATTTTTATCCCCTTGGTTGAAATCGGGCTTTCGAGATTGGCAACAACTAAATCGGCTTTTTTAAGTTCATCATTAATTTGAAGAAATGGATAAGCCCAATCATTTTTTTCTACCATAATTGCGCCGATTTTCCGTGACAGCATAATATCACCGGTAAAAATAAGCGTCACCGGCGGGGGCAAACGTTGGATCATTGAGAACAAGCTAAGAGCCAGTAAGAGTGAGGTAATTTTCATGGGGGTTGCGCGAACTTGAAATGATTATAGCATTCTGTGCTAGAATCTGGACATGCTTAATACTGTTGTAAAACAAGGCCCGTTTGTCTTCCTGAAAAACGTTCTGGTAATGGAATTGATCGCTTTTGTTCTTATTTTTCTGGCCTCATTCGTAGAAAATTATGGGGAGCTCTACCAAGACTGGAATCTTAATAACTACTTCCATTACGAAATTTTTGTTCTGATTACCGCTTCTCTCTTCCAACTTTTCTATTTGATTGCTCTATTTATTAATTGGTATTTCACCTATTTCGAAATTAGTGATAAAGAAATTACTCGGAAATCCGGCATCTTCTTTCGCCGTCAGAAGTCGGTAAATCTATCGAGCATTGTTTCAATCGAAACTTATCAATCCCCTTTTGCTCGTCGCATCCGCCACGCAACAATCATTATCGAGCACGACAATGGGCGAGTAACAAAAATAAAAAACATCGCCAACTTCGACGAGTACGCGAAAATTATTAAAAGAGCGGTGGCTAATTTGGCCGAACATCAATCCGTGCGCGATATCGCCAGTTTACTGAAACAGGGCGAGGGACCGAAACTAGAATTCAAAGAAACTCTCCGCTTTGACACCCATCGCAATGAAGTGAATAAGGAATTGGAAAAAGTAATTATGAAAACGATTGTTGGTTTCTTGAACGCGGCCGGCGGGATAATCTTGATCGGCGTTAATGATGAAAGTCTGATTACCGGTCTTAAACATGATTATCACGGTTTACCGAAGAAGAATCGCGACGGCTTCGAAAATCACTTATCACTCCTGCTTAAAACTATGATTGGTTTACCCTTCGCCAAATATGTGCAAATTTATTTCGAAAATATTTCTAGCGATGATGTCTGCCTGATTAACGTTCAGAGCAGTCACAAACCGGCCTATTTGAAAAATCTGGACAACAAAGAAGAATTCTTCGTTCGCGTTGGCAATTCCACCCAACCCTTCTCAATGAGTGACACGGCCGAGTATATCAAAACCCGATTTGCCTAAACTTTAGACTAGAGTTACAATGAGACCATGCTTAATTTCTTTTTTACCGTTTTTGTTTTTGTAATTTTATACATTAGGATTTCAAATCTGCAGGCAAAAGTAGAAGAGGCCAAGCGAGATAAGAAAATTTCACCAACCCCGCCACCGCCGCAAACCATACCTACGACCCTCGACACCCTTCCCGCAGAGAAGGAAAGCGAGATCGCCAGACCAGAACCAAAAACTAACGCTCAAACCGAATTCGCCGTCGGTGGTAAAATATTTACCGCGGTTGGAGCTCTCGCCGTCATTCTAGCTATTGGTTTCTTTTTACGCTACGCGTTTACAAACAATCTTATTTCTGAAACCACTCGCGTGGTCGCCGGGGGAATTTTTGGCTTGCTTATCTCTGCGGTTGGCCATTTTTTAAGAAAAAAGTACCAAACTTACGGCAGCACCTTGATCGGCACAGGGATTGGCGTCTTATATTTGTCCACTTACGTAGCCTACAGCTTCTACGAATTAATCGGTATACCAACAGCCTTCGTCCTCCTATCTGGCGTCACCATTCTTGGCGTGGCCCTAGCGCTTTTTCACAATTCTAAACCACTCATCATCTGGTCTCTCGTTGGCGCTTTTCTGATCCCACTTGTTTTACCTATCAATGACTCTGTTCATATTTTATTCACTTATTTATTAATTGTTAATGCTGGCATTATTTTAATTTCCCGCTTCAAGAGCTGGCCCGAAATTGGTCTCGGTAGTCTAATTGCCTCTTCGCTTATTTACTTAGAGTGGGTCTTTGGCTCTTACACCACAAGTCTTTTTACTTTGACTCTCACTTATGCGACAATCCTTTTCGCTATTTACTTCATTTCGAGCTTACTAAGTTTTGCCTTCCAAAATAAAAATCGCAGCGACATTGACGGTTTTATGGTTGGCG
>ERZ1292629.3732-Hain-H43-01um-R1-3732-length-11589-cov-6_pt1 | contig 11589 bp, 20 predicted proteins | sample MGYA00564399_ERZ1292629 | MGnify/ENA primary metagenome ERZ1292629 (study PRJEB36523, sample SAMEA6512636) | groundwater metagenome | collected 2019-01-08 | study: AquaDiva: Metagenomics assemblies of 32 groundwater samples | reverse complement strand
TAGCTCTATTTAAAGTACCACCCAGAAGCCATTCTTACCCTTTTCTTTGGGTTGAAATAGACCAACAACGATCGAGTTGTCGATGGTTTTGGCTTGAACAAGAGCGGTGCCGCGGCTTTCGTCTCTTTCGAGAAGTGTGAATTCGCTCTCGGCTAGAACGCCAAAATAAGGCACGGCATTTCTTTTCGCCACTTCAACTGGGTCGAAGAGCGGGTCGTCAGTAGTGTCTCGTAAGTCGCGGTTCAGTGCACTTGCTTGATCCTCATCTACTTGAAAGTTGACGCGATAAAGATCGGTTGTAACTTCAATTCTGGGGATAACTAGAGTATAGCCAGCCTGAATAAGATTCTCGTTGGTAATACCGTTCGTTAACTTGATAAGCTTCCAGTCGATGCCGAACTTTGCCCCGATGCCAAACAAAGTCTCCTTAGCTTCGACGGTGTAAACATTCTTCGGGTAACTCAAACGACCCTTCGATAAAGCTGGTTTGGTCAATTCGTCAACTTTTTGGCTCGATTGACTGGCGGTCAGTTGAGGTAAGTCGGCATCAAAAGTGGCTTCGTTGGAACTCTTTTTTGTCGCCGCGTCACTGCTTTTGGCGTAGAAATAGAGCGTTGAGCTCGTTAAGAAGCCGATTATTAGAACTAACGCCAATAATGCTGAGCGTGGCAAAATCATCTTCCAAATTCAATACCGATTTGAAGTTTCCTTACTTTGGTCATTGAGATTTGTTTGGGATTTGGGTGATTGGGATTTCTACTTTCTGTTAGGTAATCGTATCATAGCGGCGCATTGACAACTGACCTGATAGCTGTCGACTAGTTTCAATCACGACCGAGACGACAATTAGAATGCTCGTGCCACCAATCACTAAGGTCTGAATACCGGTAGTTGTAGAAAGAATGTTCGGCAAGATTGCGATAATGGCCAAGAAGATGGCACCGATAAATGTCAGTCGGCCAATCGTATAGCTCAAAAAGCTGGCTGTTTCGTTACCCGGCCTAATTCCTGGTACAAAGCCGCCTTGCTTCTGTAAATTCTCGGAGATTTCTTTGGGCTGGAACACAATATAGGTGTAGAAGAAGGCAAAGACAAAAACAAGCAAGCCGTAGCTGATAGCGTAGTAGACTTCGTTACTAGTGAAGTTTGTCACCGCTGTCGCAAATTTTTGTAAGAATTCCGATTTCGCTGTCGAGAGGAATCGAGCAATAATGGTCGGGAAAGTTAGAAAACTTAAAGCAAAGATAATCGGAATAACCCCGGCGGTGTTAACTTTGAGCGGTAAGTAGGAGTCGACTCCTGATCCGCCAGAGGCGCCGACGGCACGACGGGGGTAAGTAACAGGTACTTTTCGCTCGGCGTCGTTCATGATAACGATAACAGCAATTGTTAGAATCGCCAGTAAGGCAATGATTATCAGCATCGAAATATTACCAGCACTGGCAATGTTGGCGGTATTGACGATCTGCTGTGGTAGTCCGGCCACAATCCCAAGAGCAATAATTAGTGAGATACCGTTACCCATACCACGCTCTGAAATCAGCTCACCAATCCACATCACAAAAACGCTGGTCGCAACAATGATGAGGAGCATCGTTAAGATTTGTTCGGTGGTAATGTTCGTTAGGATATTCTGACTCTTGAGCAGTATCAACATCCCGTAACCCTGGATTAGAGCCATTGGGACGGTTAGGTAGCGAGTATACTGATTGAGCTTTTCGCGCCCTGATGTCCCCTCTTTATTTATTTCTTCCCAAGCGGGAATCACTTTGGTCATCAACTGAACAACGATCGAGGCGGTAATATACGGCCCGACACCCATTAAGTCGATGGAAATATTAGAGATCGAACCACCAGTGAAGACACTTAACACACTAAAAACCTGATTCTGGGATTGACCAAGAAAGCTTTCGAGTTGAACCCGATCGATTCCTGGCAACGGAATGTGAGCAATCACACGAACAAAAGCCAATAAGCCGAGAGTTATCAAAATCTTGGTGCGAAGATCTTTGCTCTTCCAAATCTGCTTCAACGCACCAAGCATTAACCTCCGAGAGATTTAGATATCTTGACGGCTTCGAACTTTATCTTTGATTTTAAGGGAGAACGCTGAATTACCTTAATTCCTTGACGGTTCTTGAGTTGTCGAAGAATTTTCTTCTCAATTAAAGTAGTGGGCGAGACTGTTTCGCCGTCTTTGTAAAAAAGATTAATCACATCAGTTGTGATCACAAGATCTTTGACGACTTTGTGGTTGAAGCCCCGTTTTTTAGCCGCAGTACGGTATAGTGGTGTTTGTCCGCCTTCGAACCATTCTTGAACTTTTCGCCCAGAACCACTCCGAGATTTCTGACCCTTTGTTCCGCGACCAGCCGTTTTACCGCCCGCTCCAGCTGTGCCGCGACCAACTCGTTGTTTTTTTGGAATTCTGATTCCTTCAAAGAGGGCTGAGATATTCATGGTTTAAAGTCCTTCTTTCGGCCTTTCTCCAGAGAAAGTTTCTTGAGCGCGTGAAAGGTGGCCATGGCGTTATTGAGGGCGTTTGCGCTACCGATAGATTTACTGACGATATTTGAAATGCCGGATAGCTCGACGACGGCCCTAACTGAACCACCAGCAATAACCGAATGTCCGAGCGGCGCCGGTTTAAGAATAACCCGACTCGTCCCGTAAACTTCCATAATCGGGTGACTAATAGTGCCATTAATAATCGGGACATCGATCATGGTTTTCTCGGCTTCGTGCTTGGCCTTGGCGATTGCGCCTTGAACATCGGCGGCCTTACCAGTGCCAACCCCAACTCGACCGTTCCGATTACCGATCACCACAATGGCTCGAAAACGAATTCGTCGCCCACCCTTAACTGTCCGCGAAATGCGGTCAATCGAAACAACATTTTCTGACATCTCGACATTTTCGGGGACAAACTCCTGAACTATTTCTTTAGTCTCTTTGAGGGCTACTTCAATCATCTTAAAAGTCTAATCCTTTACTTCTAGCTTCGTCGGCAAGAATCTGAATAACACCTTCGTAAGTATAACCGCCTCGATCGAAGACGACTTTTTTAATTTTTACGCCCGAGGCAGCAATGGCAATTTGTTCACCAACAAATTTGGCTTTATCAGCCCTAGTGCCTTTTTGCTTGATCGAGTTTGCAGATGCCAGAGTCTTACCGGTTGAGTCATCAATCAGTTGAGCGGTAAGGTTATTGAGGCTGCGAAAAACGGCCAAGCGTGGGCGGGCAGCGGTCCCGATAACTGTTTGACGGATTTTCTTATGTGTTCGTACTCTGTTTGACATTATATTATTCTATGAACCTGCTTTAACGGCCTTACCCTGCTTCATTCTTACTTTCTCCCCGGCGTACCGAATTCCCTTGCCTTTATACGGCTCTGGTGGTCGGACATCGCGGATGATGGCCGCAAATTGGCCCACTCGCTGTCGATCAATTCCGGAAATAGTGATGACATTTTTTTCAACTTTTGCCTCTAGGTCTTCAGGAATTGTCATTTTGACTGGGTGGGTAAAGCCAACTAGTAGTATCAGCTGATTGTCCTCGATAGAGGCGCGGTAGCCGATTCCGATTAGTTCCAATTTCTTGACGAAACCTTCGGTGATACCAGTGACCATATTGGCCAACAAGCTTCGAATCGTCCCGTGGAGGGCTCGATGCTCTCTCTCGTCACTTTCTCTAGAAACTTGGAGATTCTTGTCTTTTTGAGCAATCTCTACTCCTTCTGGCAAGAGAAGGGATAGCTCCCCCTTCGATCCTGTCAGAGTTACGACACGGTCGTCGCGGGTCAAGGTGACGCCATCAGGCAAGGTAATTGGTTGGACTCCTATACGTGACATTACCAAACCTCACAAATTAGTTCGCCGCCGACTTTTTGCTTGCGTGCCTGACTTCCAGTTAAGTGGCCTTTAGGCGTTGAAATAATCACAACGCCTGTACCGCCCCTAGGTCGAGGGATCTCAGTAGTTTTGACATAAATACGAACGCCGGGCTTACTCAAACGCTTAATATGAGTAATAGGCCAATCTTTATCGAGACTGACAGTTAACTGATCTTCGTCTGTATTAATTGCCGAAATGAATCCTTCACTTTTCAAGATTTGCGCGATACTTAAGACACTTTTGCTCGGCCGGACAGGCACTTCTTCGAGGCCTGCCATCGTGGCATTGCGAAGACGGGTCAAAAAGTCGGCAATCGTGTCGTTATACATTGCAAAATCTTCCAGATTTTGAATAACCAATACTCAAACTCCAATAATCAATAATCTTGGAATAACCAAACTCGAATGCTCCAAATTGTTTAGAATTTTGATTATTATTCATTTGATTATTATTGATGATTGATGCTTGATTATTGTTTATTACCAGCTTGCTTTTCTAGCGCCTGGGATCTGTCCAATCGAGGCTCGTTCTCGAAAGCATATTCGGCAGATACCGAACTTGCGCAAGTAGCTACGGTTACGACCACACAAAGCACACCGATTAACTTCTCGGGTTTTGAATTTCTCTACTTTGCCAATCATAAATCGTTTGCTTGCCATATTAACCTGTTAACTTTAGCTTACTTTCATCGGAAAGCCAAGCTCTTTAAGAAGCTGAGCGGATGCGGCCGGGTTAGAGTTCTTAACTGTGAAGGTGACCTCAACTCCGAAAGGCTTGTCTAACCCGTCGTGGCCGAGCTCAACAAAGGCTACCTGATCTTTGAAACCCATCGTAAGGTTGCCACTTTGATCGAACGATTTTGGGTTAATGCCCTTAAAATCGCGAATTCGTGGTAGAGAAACGTTAATTAATCGGTTTATAAAGTCGTACATTTTGTTACTGCGTAGGGTCACGCGGACACCGACTTCGTCGCCGGTTCGAAGCTTAAAACCAGCAATTGCCTTTTTAGCTTTGGTGATGACCGGTTTTTGGCCGGAGATTTTAGCGATACTAGCCACAATATAAGCGACCATGTCTTTATTGAGACGGTTCTGGCCCAAACCAACGTTCAAGCTGACTGACTTCAGCTTTGGGAGGGCGTTCACATTCGTAACGCCTAGCGCTTCGGACAGTGTTTTGTTGATTTTTAACCCTTTTTCTTTAACGTTAATTTTTGTCATCTTGTTTTATTCTTTTTTGAGTGACAAATCGCGATTGCTTAGTTTGGCGACCCTAATCTTCTTTTTTCCTTCAGATATATAGCCGATACGGCTTGGTTTATCGCTCGACGGGTCGATAATCATCAGATTCGAAATCTGAATCGGCATCGCCTGATCAATTATTCCGCCCTGAGGATTCTTAGCTGAACGCTTGAGGTGTTTCTTGACCATATTCAGCCCAGCAACGATTGCTTTGCCCTTTTTGACCAACACCAGTTCAACTGTCCCGACTTGATTTCGGTTCTTACCAGCGATGATTAATACTTTGTCGCCTTTTCTTATTTTCATTTCGAACCCCAAAAGTGAGAAATATGAATGTATGCCATGATCATAGAACCTCTTTCGCCAGCGACACAATCTTCATGAATCCGCGGTCACGTAGTTCTCGAGCTACTGGACCAAAAATCCGAGTGCCTCGAGGAGTGCCGTCGTCATTAATCACTACAGCAGCGTTATCATCGAATCGAATGCTCGAACCATCGCGTCGACGAATGGGTTTCGTTTGGCGGACAATCACCGCACGTACAACTTCGTGAGATTTGACCGTACCAAGCGGTGTCGCCAACTTAACTGAAGCAACGACAATATCGCCGATCTGGGCGGCCGCGAATTTTCCCTGTTTGACGACCTTAATCAATCCCAGGACTCGGGCGCCGGAGTTATCCGCTACTTTGATTCGAGACAATAGTTGAAGCATCTTAACTGTCCTCCTTGGTGGACTTTGCTTTTATACCGGCTACTTTCTTAGTGTCGGATTTCTTCTCGGTCAGTAGCTGAATTCGCCAGAACTTGCGCTTAGAGATTGGCCGGGTGGGAATAATTTCGACCTTAGCACCGAGCGCGATCTCGTTACCTGGGTTATGCACCAGATAACGACTAGATCTTTGGTAGCGTTTCTTGAAAATTCGGTGAGTCTTCCAACTTTTCACCTCAACAACGGCCGTGTCTTTGGCCGTATTGGTTACCACAACTCCCGTTAAATACTTTTGCATTGTATATGAATTACTTCGAAACTGTCTCGCTCACTTTTTCGTCTAATATTGTCGATAATCGAGCGATATTACGTTTGATCTGTCTGACCTCCGAGACGTTTTTCAACTTACCTAAAACTTTCTCCTGATTCAGGGTAAATAGTTGTTTTCGGCTCTCGGTTATCTTATCAGATATTTCCTTGAGTGTCGATCGACGGGCTTTGTCTATGATTTCAGTTTTTTTCATCTTGAATGTTTATTTATGAAAGACGAGTGTTAACGACATTTTCAAAGGTGAATTAAGAATTCCTCACAAATTTAGTTTTCACGGGTAGTTTGTGAGCGGCCAACCGCATCGCCTCGGCGGCGATTGTTTCTTCGACCCCAGACATCTCGAATAGAATGTTGCCGGGTTTGACGACAGCGACGAAATGATCCAAACCACCCTTTCCTCCACCCATACCAACTTCAGCCGGTTTGGCAGTAACTGGTTTGTGCGGAAAAATGCGAATCCAGATTTTGCCTCCGCGCTTGATGTAACGTGTCATGGCACGACGAGATGATTCAATCTGTCGCGAGCTCAACCAACCGCGTTCAAGGGTTTTTAAACCAAAATCGCCGAATTCAAGTTCGGTTCCGCGAGTGGCAGGACCAGCATATGTCCCCTTAAATGACTTGCGATGCTTAAGCTTCTTGGGTAAGAGCATCCTATTTCTCCTCCTCGACAACGGCTTGATGTGGCCCTAGATTAATCCAAACTTTAACGCCAGTGACGCCGTAAGTCGTTTTGGCATGATAGACAGCATGATCGATATTGATATTAAATCGTGACAACGGAATCGATCCTGTCTGAAACTTCTCTGTTCGGGCGATTTCAGCGCCATTCAGACGACCGGAAACAATAATTTTAATACCCTTGGCGTTTTTAATCATGGTTTTCTCGAGCGCTTGTTTGCAGGCACGGCGATAAGGAATTCGTCGTTCAATCTGATTGCCAATATTTTGCGCCACTAGCTCTGCCGACAGCTCTGGATTGCGCTCTTCTACAATATCAATCCGCGCAACTGGTGAGCCAGCCGGGTAAAAGGTTTTCTGAACTAACGCTTTTAGATCAGTAATCCCCTGTCCGCCCCGTCCGATAACCAAACCGGGTTTGCTGGTGGATATTTCAATACTCAATTTGTCGCGCGAACGAACAATTGTGACCGATTTAACGCCGGCGTTATTGAGTTTGGCTTTGATAAAGTCCCGTATTTTCAAGTCGGCAATCAAATACTCTTTGAATTTATTGCCGCCGAACCAACGACTCTGCCAGGCGGAGGTAATAGGAAGTCTGTTACTAATCGGATTGATTTTATGACCCATTAAAAATTTCCTCCGGAAACTGAATAACCAATAACCAATGTCGCTAGCGCTCGCTTCTCGGCTACGCCTCGTAGTGACCAATAACTAATGTCAATGAAGGAGTCATCAATATTCGTAATTCGTGATTCGTGATTCATTATTTCTTCCCCTTGCTTCTAACCTTGGTTTCTACCTTGCCCTTAGGTTTCGTGGGCGTGGAGGGGGTGGTTTTCTGATCTTTACGCTCTTCAAGAATGACAGTTAGATGGGCAATATGTTTGATGTAACGATTAGATCGACCGCGAGCGTTAGGTCGAGTCCGTTTAATTCGCGGACCTTCGGTTGCGAAAGCTTGAGAGACAACCATATCGCTGGAGCTAAATTCTTTCTGTTCGGCGGCCGCGGCAGCCATTTTGAGAGTTTTGTGTAGGAATCGAGCTGAATCTTGCGGCATGATCGAGGTCTTGTCGATGGCTGACTCTAGCTTCTGACCGACGAAAGTAGATAAAACCGGTCGTAGCTTACGAGCCGAATGACGAACGAAGTTTAATTTCACCTGAACAGTCATTATTTTTTACCACCCTTAGCATCCGGAGCGACTTTAGGTTTGCCGCCAGCTTGTTCTTTAGCCATCTTACCGCCATGAGAACGGAAAGTGCGTGTTGGTGAGAACTCGCCTAATTTGTGACCGACCATCTCCTCGAAAACCACGACATTGATGTGCTTTCGGCCGTTATGGACAGCGAAAGTGAAACCGACCATTTCTGGAAAGATGGTTGAATGTCGAGACCAGGTTTTGATTACCGTCTTAGTACCGGCTTCGGCCATCTTCTTAACTTTCTCCATTAACTTGAGGTCGATGAACGGCCCTTTTTTGAGAGATCGTGACATTATTTTGTTCTCCTCGAAAGGATGAATTTCGTCGTGCGCTTGTTGCGTCGAGTTCGGTAGCCGAGAGCTGGCTTACCCAAAGGGGTTTTTGGATGCGTCAAACCGATCGGGTTAACAACTTCACCACCGCCGTGCGGGTGAGAAACTGGGTTCATGGCTTTACCACGAACAGTTGGGCGAATTCCCATATGTCTTGTTCGGCCGGCTTTGGCGATTCGAATCCGGTTGTGAGTGGAGTTAGAAACACTTCCGACTGACGCGTAACATTCTAACAAAATTTTGTGAATTTCTGAAGACGGCATTTTGACATAGGCATACTTTCCTTCTTTGGCGGTGATACTAGCGTCGGTGCCAGCTGAACGGACTACTTGACCGCCTCGACCGGGCTGCAATTCGATATTATGTATCGCCACGCCGACGCCGAGGTCAGCAAGCTTAGCTCTCGAGCCTAAAGTTATTCGTTTGGTGGCACCAGAAGTCACGGTCTGTCCAACCGTCATCTTATCGGCAGCCAAAATATACTTTTTGGTTTTGTCAGGCATTTCTAACAGCGCGATAAAGGCCGAACGATTCGGGTCGTACTCTAGCGCTGTGACGGTCGCGACGCCTTCGAAAGGCAAGAATTTGAAATCAATCAGTCGATAAAGGCGTTTCGCCCCACCGCCACGGTGCCAAATGCTAATGCGACCGTGCTTGTCTCGTCCAGCATGCTTTTTAAGACTAGTGGTCAAAGAGCGCTCAGGTCGTTTTTTCGTTAGAGTCTCGAAATCCCCGAAGCTTTTCAGGCGTTGTCCCGGAGTAGTGGGTTTGATTAGACGGGGCATCAGACCAAACCTCCGGTTTGGAATAACCAATCATCAAGCATCAATAACCAACTATAGTCCGTTTTATTAGTGGATTGAGTATTCATTATTTTTGATTATTGGAATTTGGCTCTTGTTTATTATTTTTCGGTAATTCAAAGCCTGGTAGTTTCTGGCCGGACTTGAGCTGAACATAAGCTTTGCGACGAACTGGCTGGACGCCAGGGATACGTTTGAACTTGACCTGTTTAGCCGGCAGATTAACAATCCGGACCGAAATAGCATCGAGGTTGAATTGGGTTTTTAACTCGCTAGCGATTGAATTTTTAGTGGCGCTCGGCTCAACTGTCATCACGTAGAGACCCTTGTCCAGACCCAATGCCGCTTTCTCTGTTAAAATTGGACCGCTGATGACGTTCATGAGATTTTCTCCTCAACTGGTTCACTAACAACTTCTTTTGCCTTTTTGACACTCTTGGGAGCGGCATAAATAAGGTCATAGCAATCCTTTTCCATCACTAGCGTTTGGTAATATGCCAAATCCAATATCGAAACCTGACTTAACGGTTTGATATCGACGTTAGGAATATTGCCGGTCGCTAGAATCAACTCCGGTTCAACAGCTTTTGTGACTAGCAATGTTTTACCTTTAGGTTTGATATCAAGGAGCAGCTTGACTGCCAGTTTGGTTTTGGGCTCGGTTAGACGCATTGGGGCGACACTCATGACACGATTCTCGTTCTTAAGTAACTGCCACAATTCGCTTTTGGCTTTTTGGGCCATTCTTTTCGGTAGAGCTTGCTTGAAATTTCGGTCTTTTGAGGGTCCGAAGGTAATACCGCCGCCAACCCAAACTGGAGATCGTGACGAGCCAGCTCGAGCTCGTCCGGTTCCCTTCTGTTTCCACGGCTTTTTTCCTCCACCAGAAACTTCACCGCGAGTTTTGGTGTGTGAAGTGCCTTGGCGAACATTGGCTTGCATGGCCACAACCGCCTGCTTAATCAAAATACGATTGATGGGTTTAACGGAACTCATTGTAGAACTCCCTTTTGAGAAGCTTCGGCCGATTTTTCCGGCGAGAGGCACGAAGCGTGAAGAAGCGGACAGGATTGTCCGTTGACGAGCGATGAGTGACTCGCAGTCAAAAAAGCGGCTTGAAGACCAAAATAGGAGTTTTGCATTGAGTTCTTATTGTTTGACATTGTTGACTTGGTTTTTGATAAAAACCTGACCCTTTCTTGGACCAGGCACAGAGCCGGAAACTACCATTGTGTGATTACTGGTATCAACGGCCAAAACAGTGCTGCCACGGCTGGTAAACTGCACCGCACCCATATGACCGGCCATTTTTTGGCCTTTGACAACACGTTGTGGTCTTTGGGCACCGATTGAGCCAGGTCGGCGTTGGTGCGAGTGACCGTGACTGGCTGGCCAACCATGGAAACCGTGTCTCTTTACGCCTCCGGCGAAACCCTTGCCCTTAGTTACACCAGTAATACTGACTTTGTCGCCAACAATGAACTGTTCGATCGAAAGCTTGTCGCCGTCGATGTTGGTCGGTAGGGTTTTAAGTCGAATTCCTCGACTAGAATTAAGAGACTCAGCGATTTTTTGCTGAGCTTTGTGTGTTTTACCGGTAGTGGCGACGCCAATTGTGGTTTGAGAATCGGTCTTCGTGACGACGCTATTATCCTCGGCCAAAATTACCGTACCCGAAATCAACCGACCCGAGTCGTCCCAAAGTTGAGTCATTCCCACTTTGTGGCCAAGAATTGCTTTCATGGTTTTTGGTAAATTTTAACTCCGCGCCGAGCGTGAGCATTAGAGATATTATGGCAAGATTTTTGTTATCAGTCAACTGGTTGGCCGGCGCGTTCGATATGTCATAGTATACACGACTTTCGCACTAACATTGCCTCAACAGGTTTGGTGTCGAGTCGTGTTTCCACAACCTTCTTTTCGCGGTGCGAAAGTCGTGGTATAGATAGGGTGGCCCGCGCATTCGCAGGCCACCAGAGGGACGGAGGGTTAGGGAGCCGCCGTAGCTCGTGCTTGTTAGACAACTCCCGTCGCTTGAGGTTCTCTGAAGAGTGAGCCGGTACCGTTAACCAACTCAATCTAGGACCCTGGACCACGTGAGTAGTGACCCGATCCAAACCAAATTGTATTCCTTACACAGTCGCTGTCAACATTGCTTTTGGTTGTGGTATTTATGCTCTTGCAACTGCCAAAAAGGGTGTATATTGATAAAGGTCTACAAGAGACCACAGAGCTGATAATGTCACTCTGAATTGCTACGACGCATCTTAAGTGCATCAAGAACAACAATGTGAATCGGGCTACTATGTAAAAGTTAAATGAGGTTGTTCTAAGAAACACAGCTGGATCCTCCCACGGGGTAAGTGTGTTTAGGGAGAGCGGTGGCGG
>ERZ1292629.3731-Hain-H43-01um-R1-3731-length-11591-cov-5_pt1 | contig 11591 bp, 18 predicted proteins | sample MGYA00564399_ERZ1292629 | MGnify/ENA primary metagenome ERZ1292629 (study PRJEB36523, sample SAMEA6512636) | groundwater metagenome | collected 2019-01-08 | study: AquaDiva: Metagenomics assemblies of 32 groundwater samples | reverse complement strand
TTCTTACAAAAAAGTCTCATCACATTCTGAACATTTATACTGAATAGACCCCTCTGGCAATCTCTCAATGTCAATCTCATAGCTCCCGCATCGAGGACATCTTGCGTCCGGTTCATCCCTTGTCGGCTCCTGGAAGCGGTCTGTGTTCATGTTTTCCCTTAATACTCCTCATCAAATGTTATTTCTTCAAAGCCAAAAGACATCGCCTTTGCCTTCCCGCAATCATCCTGTTTTGTCTCAAGGAAATACTCCCTGCCCGCCGAGGGGCAGAAGCAATTTAGGAACTTAAATGGCGTATTGTATCCAGGCATGGTGAAGCTGATAACCTTCATGGGATAGCCGTGTTCATCGTCAGCGACCTCATGGATAATCTTGTAATACGGCAGGTCTTTCATTTTGACTTTATCCATGCGTTCGTAGGCAATCCTGCGCTGTTCCATGTTTGTGATAGCAAAGACTTTCTGGGCTGTGAGTTCATCGCGGCGGACTTTATGGAAAAGGGCCTTAGAAAACTGAACGCCACTAATGCGATAGATACCTTTCTTAACTTCAAGCGACAATATATATTCAGAACATTTATCGTCCATGTAAATGTAGCCGGATACCTTGTCGGGGAATTGCACCGAGGTCAAGCCTGTGCAGCCCTGCATGTAAATGGAGTCGGAAATAGCATCATACTTCTTTCTAAAGGCTTCCCATTCTTTCGCAGTTCTAATTTTAATATCGCCCTGATAAATCCTGTTTAGCTCTTTTTTCTCAATCTTTTTCATGTTAGTCCACCACAGCTTTCATCCCATCATGGGTATCTTCTACTTGGCCCAAGAGGCCATAAATGCCCTCAATCGGGATTTCCCTAAGAGCTTTCCCTTTCTTTTCCTGCCCGTGGTCGAGATGAAGAAGCAGGCAACCTTTCGGGGTGACAACATACCCTATATGGTTATCAAGCTTTGCAGGATTCTTTACCCCTTTCGCGCCCAAATCCACCAAGACCTGCCCGCCCCATTTTGCTTCGGGATTATCTTTTTTTAAGATAGACCGTCCCTTCCGTGATAATATGATTATTTCCGCCACTTCCGACCATCAGAACTTTTGTGTCCGATGCGACAAGCCCTCCTGGTAACTTCTCAATGCCTATCAACGACAGATCCCCGTGCCTAATGTTTTTCATCTCAAAACAACCTCCTTTCATAGCAGTTTCCCCTGTTCCCCAGGGTATAAAGGTATCCACCCTGTAGAGCCAACGATTATTCTTTTCGGGGCCGGGTGCGGGGACAAAAAAACACCATCCTCTTCCTTGCTCTCTCCCGCCTTTTCAGCGTTACCGCCCTCTTTCGAGTCGGCCCCTTCCCGTAATAAGGATTTAGAGCGAGGAAGAGAAGCCGATAAGTTGTTATCTTTGTCGTCTATCTCTTGCCTCTCGGCAGTCTTGTTGCTCTGGACTGTAGGAGACAGTTCTGCCTTTTCCAGAGTCAGATTTCCACAGCGAGTAACGACTCCCATGTGGTTATCTCCCCTCTCTAAATCCTTATCATCTATAAGCCTATATCTCATCCGTGCATAACCAAGATGTCTGAGCTTGTAATAACAACGCTTTTCGCGCCATTCCTTATCGTATTCAATGCCGTTAAATTTCAATTCACTCATGCACTCCCCCGCAGCACAGACATAAGCGTAATTTTGCAAGTCCCTTGTCGAGTGCCAATTGCCGTCTAAAAGCACAGATAGCACCCCTTGAAGGCGCGGAGAGCTTTCTAATTTAGCGGCGTGGCGCATTAATGCTTTTTCTCCATTACAACACGAACCCCTTCATCTCCGGCCCCGGCTATCAACCAGCCCCCTATGAAGTCATGAGCATTGTTCGGCTTATGGCATCTGCTGCAACCCGACAACGGCGAGAGCGTAACGCCCTGATATACTCCTGCCTTGTGATTATTGATGAATCTCTGAAACGAGTTCTCCTGAGACTGCCGGAGCGCGGCAAGCAGGAGTATAATCGAGGCAATGAAAGAGATAAAGATTATCGCTGCAATAAACTTGTGAATGCCGATAAAGTTGCTCGGTAACTCAGTGCGAAATCTTAAGCCCCTATCTCCGGCTGGCCTGTCTATTTCATCCCAAATTTTCATTTCATCCTCCCTTCGCATTTCTCACATTCTTTGAACTTTCTTCCTTGCGCTGCCTGACAGCCCGCATCTGAGATATAACCATGTGTCTCAGTCATGGAGTCATGAGTTTTGGCTGTAGTCATGAGCAGGCAGGGTTTCATCCCTTAAACGCTCCCGCCATGGCTGCGCCTCCATACAAAAGTCCATAATCGTCATTCTGATGCCGTGTGTGATGGTGAACGCAGGCGCTATCCTTACAAATATCACAGCCATTGCCTATCTTGCCGTTGAATCTTGAAAACATGCTCTTTAGTGATTCGGTATAACAGCATTCGCCGTCCTGAATGATTTTCATGTTCTAAATGCCAGAGTGCCATTGAGAGATTTGCAAAAGAAGGGGCATAAAGGAATTGCTTGTGAAGACCGGGCCGATTGCCTTCTTTCCTCTATGCCCTATCTGTAATTGCAGTCCTGCCGCCGGGCTGACATGGGAATGCACAGGGAAGGTTACTTCCGAACCCCTTTGGCAGGACACTTTAAAGTCTCTTTCGGCACTGTGTATTTTTATGCTGATTGACATTCCCATGTTCTTAATAGATAAGCTACACTTATTTCCTTCATATGTCAAATAAATAATTTTAATACATTTATTTGACTGTGCCTAACCCCATGCTCCGAGCCTTATTGTCGAGTTCTTGGTTCATCCTCTGATTCTCCTGCTTAATCCGCTGCTGCTCCTGGTTGTATTTTATATGAGCAGAATCGTCTTTTTTAACCCAACTCCAATCGGGCCGTGTGAGTTTAAAATCCCTGGCCGGAATGGAATTATTTTCTTTTTCTTCCGCCTTCGCCTGTTCTTTTTTCGCAGTCTCTTGTTCCGTTCTCACAGACTCGTTGTATTTCTGTGTGGCCTCATCATCCCTGGAAGATTTATATTTCTTTAAATCTTTCTCGGTGAAAACCTTTGGCTCATCCCCAGCATAAGCAAGGGAGAATAGAAACATAACTGCGGTAAGACTGAGAATTACTTTTTTCATGGTAGCCCTCCTTTTTCTTCATGATAGCATAAAATATTATTTCTGCAAATTCTATATTATTTCCTCCCTCCTATTATTTATAGTTGACATAGCTTTCCGGCCTCTCCTCATCGCTGAGGATGTCATGCAGATACCTCTCTGTGGTTCTCACATCCGTGTGGCCGGCAAACTTTTGAGCCATGCGAACGTTTTTGGTCTCAAGCAGGACTTTTGTGATAGCCGTGTGTCTGAGACTGTGCGGCGTTATCCGGGACGAGGTCTTAACCCCGGCCTTCTTCATGATTCCTGATACGAGCCTTGATATGCAGTCGGGCCGGAGCCTCTTGCCCTTTTTGCCGATGAACATGGGCGCATCCGGCAGCCTGTCTTTGAGTGTGGCTTCCTGGTAAGCAAGCATGGTATCCAGAAGGCTGTTTGTAACCAGAAACTTCTCGTCTTTGCAGCTGCGATATTTCCGCCAAACCCTGAGCCATTGTTTGCCGTTATCTTCATAGAAATCTCCCGCATCAAGTCTTGAGGCTTCAACATCCCTCAGTCCGAGGTATAGAAATAACCCTACAATTGCCCTATTGCGCCCTGTTTCGCATTCCATGCAGTCAAGGATGCTTTGCACCCCCTCAGCCGAAACAGCGTCTTTTAGGAAGCCTCTTGGCCTTGCCGGGGGCCTTATAATCCTTCTGGTAGCTATGCCTGCCTGTGCATAGGCTTCCCGAATCGGCGCCAGTATCACGGCGATGGTCGTTGAGGCGTAACCCTGCTCTTTGAGCCAGACTGGGAGGTCGGAGAGTTCGCGGGGGTCTTGTGGTAAGGACTCTAAGCCCTTTCCGAAGAGGTATTTTCTGATAAGCTCTTCAATCCATGTGTGTTGATGGTAGATTACGAGGTCATTCGCCATATTCGGCTTACTCCGGATACAGGACAATATCCCCGGCCTTATCGCCGATTTCTTTTATTGCCTGCTTAAGATGTTTTTTGAGGCTGGTTGGAACATAAAGTTCCTTTATCTCCGATTCCAATGTCTCAACCGTGATACAGATATTTTCCGCTCCATCCGCCCATGAATTCAGGCCGTCCATAAGCTCCCTGAACTTGTCATGGGGAACCCCGATGTATGCCACTGGTGAAATTTTAACTGATAGTTTTTTCATAATGTTGCCTCCTTATTAATATTTTCATGTCTCTCTCCTTTCTACTGCATCATATCCGCAAGATAGCGGATAAGGTCAGCAAGTTTATGTTCCTCGATGTCCTGTCCTGATTCGCCCTCATCATTCCAGAGTTCGTATTCTCCGCCTGAAATCTGTACGAGTCCATCCGGCAGGTGTACTTCCTCTTTTGAATCCTTGAGCATGTCTGCACCCCGTTTAATCAGGTTAAGTGCCTTCTCTCTGTCATCAATGTGTTTCTTTTTCTTCATTATTCTTGTCCTCCTTTGTTTATTTGTATTCACTCTATCATATTGCATTACCCTTGTCAAGTAAATAATTTAACTTGGCAAAAATAAATACAAGAGCAAGTATCATACCATATCTATTGTCATGGGTAAAGCAACAAATATGCCAATGCCAAGATAACCCGATAAGCAAAGACTGTGCCAGATTACTTTACTTAACAGCTTGACAGAGGACAATAATATATGGTAAGGTTAACCCATGAAATACCTAACAACAGGTCAGCTTGCAAGGAAAGCAGGAGTAACGCGCCAGTGGATTCATCAGTTGGCAGCCAATGGTAGAATTCCGTCAGATGGCACAACAGAGGAAAACGGCACTGTAACGTATCTGTTCAAGGAAAAGACAGCGAACAGGATTGCGGAGCAAATCAAGGCCCAGCGTTCCCTGCCGAGCCGGAGGCGGAGGAAGTTTGAATGATAATAAAGAAGATTAGAAAACAAATAGATAAGGTGCTTTTAAGCGACCACGAGTGGAAAAAGAAATATTGTCCTATTCTTTATAATTATCTTTTTAATATGAATGATGAGCAACGCCACAAATGGCATGATTCAACCCGGGGGGTGGAGACTTCTGGACTGGACGGAAGGTTTATGCTTCAGTGTTTTGGAGTGATGAGCGAAGGAGGATTTGAACGGTCTCTAAGTATCGATGAATATAATTACTGGCTATGGCATCCGCTACCTACAGGGTGGAGTATAATTGCAAATCCGTGTCTTGCATATTTCCAACCGGAGAAGAAATCTTGAATGAAAAAAGCATCAGCTAACCAAAAATGGGGCAAGTCAGTTACGGTGAGGGAACAAAAAGCACAAGCAAAAGCAAATGCTTATTGTCGTTCATTGGCAGATAATGTAGCATTACGAATGACAAAAAAGACAGCCTTAAAAAAAATCATGGAAAGAAAGAGTTTTGGAGCGGGACGGCTTGTTTCACACCGATAAGCCTATTTTTATTTTGGCTGGCGATTTTAGGGAAGTGCAGTATTATGCCATGCAGCACGGTTTACGGCCCGAAGGATATGTATATGTCTTCGATGAATACCAACTGGCAGGGGCAAGGGGAAACGGAAAAGACTTCCTACTTTATGGAACATGGTACACAAATGAGAAAGCTGACCAAATTATAGAACTGGCAAAAGCACGGGGCTTTAATATCCGTGAGGTGTAACGCCCTCGGTCCCCTATTCTCCAAAACCTCACAAATCCCACATATCACACACCGTCTTGCTTTCCGTTCGCTTAACCTGAGCCATCCTCGCAATCCATTTTCAGCCCAAAACCGCCTTTTTTCAAAAAACCTTTATTTTCCAACCCTTAACCCTGAAAAGGCATAAGAACATGGGAAAGAGGAAAAATACAAAAGGATTAGCTCAAGCTCAGGAGTCCGTTGGATTGGCAGTTGGGTAGTTCTTGCCGCCGAAGGCGGAGAAGGGAGGAAGGAGAAAGGGAAAGGTCTTTGTTGTTGGTGTGGAAAAGGAATCGCCCTTATTCCTGCTCTATAGGTGCAGTCGAAAAAAGAAGGAACAAGTCCTTCCAGAAACAATGAAAAGTATTTAAGAATCACGGAATTAAAGGAAGACAGGAATTACCCAAAATGGGTAAAAGATTACCAAAAGTGGGTAAAGTTCACACAAGAAAGTCCTCTAATGTCCTATTTTAGGTCAATACTCTATCACCTTGCCAGCTGCACGCAAACTGAAGGATTTATGCCAAGTATGTAGTAAAGCTTGGCATATCCGATTGAAAACACAGGGAAAAGCATTCTTTTTGACGGAAGGCCGGTATAGACCCGAAATCAGAAACAGACCCCCCTCGATTTAAGCTACTCCCTCCCTCCCATAATAAAGTCCCTGTATCTTTTAAAAAGCATCCTCCCTGGAAAAAATCGGCGATCCAAATTCTTTTTTTCTGACATAAAAAGGGCTTTCCTGAAAAATTTTGTTGTAAAAAAAGTTTGATTATGGTATAAATAACCTCGACGGGAATATGGCCTGTTGCGATTTGTGCATCATGAAGGCGAATGCTGTGAAAAAGCCCATTGTTCCTTGTTGGTGTGGAGGGGCACATGCCTCTGATGAACACCCGATGAGCATAGGCGGCTTGTAGATGCAGAACAATGATTAGACCACATACGGAAGCAGTGAGGAGATAAAGGAGTAAATGGAAAATCAAAACAAACATAACACACGTCCGCGGATTGAATTGCAGTATTTTGAATTGATTATGGCCGTTGAGCGAAAATTCCCTGATGAGACAAGACATCAAACGGCACTCAGATATATTCGGGAAGCTGAACAACGAGCAAGCGGCACCGGGGCTAAGGTTGCCAAATGAGTTGTTTTATGTAAATGTTCCACGTGAAACATTGTAATCTCTCGTTTTCTCTATTTATCTTGACTTTTCTCGTGTTCTCTGATATTTTTACGCTATGAAGCAAGTGCGAGACCTTGATATATACCCGACCGAGACAGAGGAGGGTAAAGGGGAAGGCTACTCACCCGGCAAGCGTGAGCAAGAAAGCTCTCCGTTGCCATCCGATGTCTCAGCAAAACCGAAGCAGATTATTAATATCACAGCAGACAGGGAAAGGGTAAAAGCACTTAGACTTGCGGCGCTCCAAAAAGCTAATGAGGTAAAGGCAAAAGCAAGGGAAGAAGAAAAGCTTGCCCAAAAGACCGAAGAAGAATTGGGCGAGGCCGTAGAAAAAGAAGCCCAGGCGCTCGACAAGACCCTTGCAAAAACCAACATTCCCGAAACAGTGCGACAGGAAATAATTAGCGTATTTTTTAAAACCGGGGGCACTGCAGGACTCCTGCGCTGGATCAACCTCAACAAGAAAAAAGGCCTGCCGTTTTATTACAAGGAACTTTTACTACCGGCGCTTAAAATGGCTTCTGATTCGGGGAAACCCACAGGGCCGAAGGTGATTGTAAATATCACAGGCCTTTATCCGGACAAAACAATGGTGAACATTACACCCGTTGCGGAGGAGCAGTGAGTGAAAAAATAGCCAAAAAGGTCAGGAAAGAAGTGGAAAAGCAGATGCGTGGCAGGATTAAGGTGGCACTTAAAGTAATTTGGAGGAGAAGTGGCTAAGAAAACCATAGTAGTATATAAAGGCAAAGAGTATACATTCATTGAAAACGACATCGTTGATAAAAACGGATATGGGGTAGGGAAAAAGAAATAAATTTGCAGTAGTAAGGCTGTCAGGCAAACTGAGGCCGGTTGAGTGGAGAAATCCGCTTAGTCGGCCTTTTTTATTTTGGAGGTGGAGAAGTGGCTTTAAGAATGGCGGATATTATCAAAAAGAAAAGAGCCTCGCCGCTTAAGTACCAGGTGAACTACGGAGGCTATAAATTCCGGTTGTCAGAGGAGGGTATGTGCTGCCTTCCCTTTGCTGACTGGCTCCGGGCGCATAAGATTAAGTTCCTGCATATTCCAAATGAGGGCAAAAGGCATCCATTGGAAGGGCTGGCGCAGAAGGCGTTAGGGCTGAATCCCTCAGCCAGTGATTATCTGATCTTGAGTAAAGTTCCATTGCATCCAGAGGCCAGGGGAGTTTTTATAGAGATGAAAACACTGAAAGGAACGGCTACAGAATGGCAGTTGAAGTTTCTGGACAGCGTGAAAGAGGAAGGTAATATAGGAACCGTCTGCTATGGCTGTGATGATGCGATAAAATTCATGGAGAGTTTGGGGTTTGGAAGATGATAAGCGGATGGATAGGAGTTGATTTAGACGGAACATTGGCGCATTACACAGGCTGGCGTGGGGCGGAACACATAGGCGAGCCGATACCGGCAATGCTGGAACGGGTAAAGGCATGGATGGCCGAAGGAACGACCGTTAAGATTTTTACGGCGCGAGCGTGTGTGCCTGAGCAAGTGCCTTTTATTTCCGAGTGGCTTGAGAAACACGGCATCGGCGGCCTTGAGGTAACAAACGTCAAAGATTTCGGCATGGTTGAATTATGGGACGATCGGAGTGTAAGAGTGCTAACGAACACAGGGAACCCGTGTTGTAGCAGAGAGGAATTTTAATGGCTAACGAAGAAACCACAGCAGAGATGCAGACAAGAATGGTAAATGACCTATTTAATGATATTGCACAAGGTAAATTGCAAGCTGTCTGTATTGCCGTGATTTATAAAGATAAGAGCTTTAAAATTGGCTGGTCAGGCGAGGCATCACATCTTGAAAAGTTGGGTCTTTTTGAACAAGCAAAAATTGATATAGGACATACTGTTTTTGAGGAAGATAAATGAACGCCATAGTCTCAGGGAAGCCGAGCAAAAATAGCTTGACACTCGACAGGCCGCAGAGAAAAGGCAGGAGAAAGCAACGTGGCAAGTAATTTACTTTTGGGCGCCACCGAGGATATTCAAATTAATTATTCCTATGACAGGGTGCCTACCGTCAGAGAGTTTACGCTGTCCAGTGCAAGGATGCCTGTAATTATAGGGCCCTTCGGTTCCGGGAAATCCTCCGGCGCGATGTGGAAGATTAAAAAACACGCACAGGAGCAGTGGCCTAATCCTAAGGACGGCATAAGGCGCACCAGATGGGCGATAATCAGAAATACATTTCGCCAACTTGAAGATACGACAATCAGGACCGTCCTTGAATGGTGGCCTCCTGCGATATTCGGAACCTTTAGGAGCGCCACGCACCAATATATCATTAATGCCTTCGATGAATGCGAGATAGAACTTCTCTTCCGGGCCCTGGACAGGCCTGACCATATTTCAAACCTTCTGTCTCTGGAGCTTTCAGGGGCGTGGGTAAATGAGGCAAGAGAAGTGCCGTGGGCGATTATAGATGCTCTTGATGGGCGTATTGACAGGTTTCCCGCTGTTAAAGATGGCGGCTGCACCAAGCCCGTCCTGATGCTGGATAGTAACCCTCCGGAAGAAGAATCCGAGATGTGGAAGAAGTGCGAGGAAGTAAAGCCTGCAAATCTTGAACTGTTCAAACAACCTTCAGGACTCAGTCCTAAAGCTGAAAACATTATGACAATGGCTGAATGGGAGCAATACAAAAAAGACTTTGCTGCCTTCGGGAAGTCGTCCATTACTCCGGGACTGAAACCCGATTATTACATCAATCTCGCAGATGGGAAGCAGCAAGACTATATAGACGTTTATATTCACGCCAAATACGGTTTCGTAAAAGAAGGCAAGGCTGTCTATGAAAATACATGGAATGATGCCCTTCACATGGCAAAGGGAAGGATACAGGCAATAGAGGGGAAAGAACTGACAATCCCCTTTGATTTTGGTCTTACACCTGCAGGCGCGCTTATGCAGGTTACACCAAGGGGATATGTAAATATTCTCAAGGAGCTTGTCTCTGATGGTATGGGATTCGAGCAGTTTATCGCAAATATGCTTAAACCGGTGCTTGCTACAGAGTTCAGCGAATGGCCTGTTGTTTTTACCGGCGACCCCGCAGGAGAACAGCGAAGCCAGAACGATGAAAAGACCTGTTATGACATCCTGAGACAGGAATTCAAAAACCAGATAAGTTCAGGGCATTATAAAATCAGAACTTGCCCGTCCAATGACCTCGTACCCCGGATAGGCTCGGTAGAACACTTCCTGTCAAGGCTCACCGATGGCAGACCGACCTTCCAGGTTGATCCTTCCTGCAAGATGATACGCAAGGGTTTCAATAAGGGCTATTACTACAAAAGAGTAAAGGTCAGCGATGAGCGGTACTCTGATGAGCCGTTTAAGAATATTTATTCACATATCATGAATGCCGTTGAATACGGTTGTCTTTACATGAAAGAAGGGGCAAAGAGGGCCGAACGTAAAAGACCCCCTGGCCGTAAATATGTAGTGCCAAGCAAAGGAGGCTACTGATGGAAGTGGAAGAGATTTTAAGAGATGATGCGAAATTAAAAAGAATGGCCGAAGCGTACAATACTGAATTTGTTACTTCAGAGGCATTGAGGCGTAATAAGGAAATAGAGTGGGTTGAGGATTTAAGGCAAGTTAAGGGTATTTATGACCCCCTTGTCCTGACACGAATACAAGCAAGAAAGGGAAGTGAAGTTTACCCTAAATATACACGCTCAAAGGAAGTGCCGTGTATAGCGAAGCTCAACAATATGCTATTTCCTTCCAACGATAGAAATTGGGACATAGAACCTACTCCGCAGCCATTGCTTACAGATGAGCAGATGAAGGAAGTCGCTGCGAGTGTAGCAGTAAGAGCACAGAACGAGGACGTTACGGACGAGGTTGTTGAACAGGAAATTCTACGATTTGCTAAAGAGAAATGCGACAATATGCGGATTGTAATGGACGACCAGCTTACGGAACTCAACATCGAGGAAATAGACAAGAAAATTATACGTTCAGGTGTCCGACTCGGAACAGGCATAAAGAAGGGCCCGCTTGTCCAGACCATGACAGAAACGTATGTGGCGAAAAATACAGACGGAACTTTTGAGCAGAAAAAGCGAACAGTCCGGAAACCCTATGCAGAATATACAAGACTCTGGAACTGGTACCCGGATATGAGCGTTACTGATTACGAGAGTTGCCGGTTTTCATACGAACTGCATTGTTTGTCCCGTAACGAACTCAGAGATTTAGCAGAGAGGAATGATTTTTGGGGCGACAAGATAAAGAAATTTCTCGCAGACAATAAAGACGGGAATTACCAATTAAAGAACTGGGAAACGGACTTGCAGGGGCTTACCTCGGAACAGAGAAATAAAATCCTTGTTTCGAAGTATCAGGTGCTTGAGCGCTGGGGCTGGATTGACGGCTACGACCTTAGAGCCACAGGGATTGAAGTCGAAGAAGAGGACGTTGATTCTGAATTTTACTCTGTTGTATGGATTGTAGGGAATGAGATAATCAAGGTGGCAAAGGTTGAGAATGACCCAAGGTATAATCCGATATATAACCTGTTCTATCTCGAAAAAGACGAGAGTTCTATATTCGGTTCAAGCCTGCCGAGAGCAATCAGGGACACGGCTATA
>ERZ1292629.3730-Hain-H43-01um-R1-3730-length-11594-cov-3_pt1 | contig 11594 bp, 13 predicted proteins | sample MGYA00564399_ERZ1292629 | MGnify/ENA primary metagenome ERZ1292629 (study PRJEB36523, sample SAMEA6512636) | groundwater metagenome | collected 2019-01-08 | study: AquaDiva: Metagenomics assemblies of 32 groundwater samples | reverse complement strand
AAAAAAAGTCAAGACAAGAAAAAGTGAAGCTGATGCTATTATAGTGTCATCGTGGAAAATAAAAAAGTTGGCATAATTACACAAGCAAGAATGGCTAGCACTCGTTTGCCGGGGAAGGTGATGTTGCCGATCGGCGGCAAGCCCATGCTCTGGTATTTTATCGAGAATCTTAAAAGGAGTGGCATCCCGATCTGTCTTGCAACCAGCATCTTGCCGAGTAACGACATTTTGGAAGCTTTTGCCAAAGAAAATAACATTGCTTTTTTTCGTGGGGATGAAAATAACGTGTTAAGTAGATTTTATGAATGCGCCAAAGAAAATAATCTCGATGTGATTATTCGTATTACCTCTGATTGCCCGTTGATTGACGGAAAAATGATAAAAGATGTCGTATTCCACTACCTTGCTTTTAACGATGAGAATGTGCACTTTTCAAATTGCGTAGAGTTGACTTACCCTCACGGACTTAATTTTGAAATTTTTTCTTTTAAATTGCTCGAAGATGCTTACAACAATGCTACAACAGATTTCCACAAAGAACATGTAACTCCTTACATTATTCAAAATATCTCTGGCAATGTCATTTTGAAACATTATACGAGAAACAAAAATGATAGCCAATATCGTGTTACAGTTGATACTTGGGAAGATTTTCTTTTGGTTAAAAAGTTGATTGAAGAACATGATGCTCTGGGAAAAACAACCGATGAAATAGTTTCTATTTTTGAAGCTCATCCAGAGCTTGCATTGATAAATGTACCTCAAAAAGCTCATATATGGGGTACGGGCAAAACTGCATAATAAAAATATGTATGGAATCTAAAGAGGCAATTTTTGTAATATCGGGAGGATTTAAACGCGATGAGGTAGGGAAGTGGATGAGTAGTGATTTTACAAAAAGCGATTGCGGACCTGTAGGAAGTAATATACGCATGCTTGCTGGGTGGTATTTATACAAAGAAAACCCACGTATCATAATTGCTTCTGGAGGTCGTGGAGAATGTGAAGGTCTACTCCCGCACAACCTTACATTGTCAGCGATTTTAAAAAGAGAACTGGTTGAGCAAGGTGTTCTAGAAGAGCATATTATTGAAGAGAATCGGGGTAATAACACTTATCAGCAACTGGTCGCCCTTGCTCACATTATCAAGCAATACAAATTCAAAACAGTTTTAATTGTTTCAAATACGCACCACTTGCCTCGTATTGAAGCTATGCTTCAATACAAACAAGAGCTTTCTGAAATAAAAAAGGTAGTCAAAACAATTTCAGCTGATCAAATTGTTGTCGCAAATAATGCTTCATGGAAAGCGGTTATCGAAGAGGCGTATCAACGCGAGCCGACACTCTCTACAATTAAAAAAGAGATAAAAGGAACCAAGCAAATTAAAAATGGTACTTATAAATTTAAATAATATCTGATTACATGAAAGAATTTAAAGTGGGTAAAAGAAAAATTGGTCCGGGACACCCAGTATTTATCGTTGCCGAGATATCGGGCAATCATAATCAAAATTACAAAAAGGCATTGGAAATTATTGATGCCGCGGCAGAAGCAGGAGCGGATGCGGTTAAACTGCAAACTTTCAAGCCGAAGGAACATACGCTTGATTGCGATAACAAATATTTTCAGGTGAAGGTTAATCGCGCTTGGAAAGGAGAAACGCTCTATAGCTTGTATAAAAAAGTATATACGCCATGGGAATGGCAAGCCAAATTAAAAAAATACGCCGAATCAAAAGGGTTGATTTGTTTTTCATCGCCTGGGCACGAAAGCGCAGTTGACTTTTTAGAAGGCATAAATGTTTTGCTATACAAATTAGCCGCATTCGAAATTGTCGATTCGGGTATTTTGACTCGGCTTGGCCAGACAAAGAAGCCGGTCATACTTTCTCGCGGCCTCGCTTCAATTTCCGATATTAAATTTGCCATTAAAACATTGAAAAAAGCAGGATGTCCCGCTGTTGCAGTGCTTCATTGTGTAAGCTCGTATCCGGCTAAACTGGAACAGATGAATTTACATACCATACCGGATATTGCCAGGCGCTTCGGTGTGGTAAGCGGCCTTTCCGACCATTCGCTCGGTATAACGGCGGCAGTGGCAAGTGTTTCTCTCGGCGCATCAATTATCGAGAAGCATGTTACTCTCAAGCGAAGCGATGGCGGGCCGGATGCAGAGTTTTCCCTTGAACCCGGCGAATTGAAAGAAATGGTGCGCTTAATACGAGATACTGAAAAAGCGTTAGGCGAGGTCTCTTATGAAGTCGATAAAATAGAAGCGAAAAATATCATCTTCAGACGCTCGCTCTTTGCCGTTAAAAATATAAAAAAAGGAGAGGTTTTTACCAAGGAAAATATTCGCTCCATACGACCGGGGTTTGGCTTAGCGCCAAAAGAACTGCCAAAAATCTTGGGTAAAAAAGCAATAATAAATATTAAACGCGGCACGCCTCTTGACTGGAAGATGATTAAATGATATCAAAGAGGTTGGAGGCAACATGCAAATAATGTTAGTTGTCAACCGAGAAAGTTGGATTTTTCCTTTTGTCAAGAAACTTTTGACTCAAATAAAGCAAGGCGGCCATCGTGTTCGTCTGATTCATGACCTAAGTAAAATGGAAGCTGGGGACATGGCTTTCTTCTTGAGTTGGGAGAAAATAGTGCCTGAAGCCCTACTTGCTCTTCATGTGCATAACCTTGTAGTTCATGAAAGCGCTCTGCCCAAAGGCCGAGGATGGTCGCCACTCACCTGGCAAATTCTTCAAGGAAGAAAGAAGGTGCCCATCACTCTTTTTGAGGCGCAGAAAGATGTTGATAGCGGCCCCATCTATCTTCAGAGGGTAATGAAGTTTAGAGGCGATGAGCTTGTTTCCGAACTGCGCCAAGTTCAAGGTAAGAAAACGATTGAACTGGTTATGAAGTTTGTTGGTAAGTACGCTCAGAACCACCATGTAAAGGGGAAAAAGCAAAAAGGGAGAGCGACATACTATCCCAAACGGAGACCAAAAGACAGTGAACTTGACCCCCAAAAAACCCTCAGACAACTTTTCAACCAATTGAGGGTGGTAGACAACGAGAAATACCCAGCATTTTTTTGGCACAAGGGTCGTAAGTATGTTCTGAAGATTTCCAAAGAAGATGAAAAAGAATAGAAAAAAAACAATTCTGATTCTCTGCGCCGGTGGTAGCGGTCCCATCTTCCTAGCGCGAGTCCTTGCAAAGAAATACAATGTTGTGCTCGCTGACGGGAGCGGTGATAATGCCGCTCCTTTTCTTGGTTTTAAGTTTTATGTTGTGCCTTTCGGCAATCACCCTGAATATCTTACCGTCATAAAAAAAATAATACAAAAACACAAAGTTGATTATGTGGTATCTGGAGCCGATGAAGAACTTATCCCGATTAGTATTTTGGCTCAAGATATGGGGTCATTCGTTCACATTGCGCCATCTCTAGATTTCATCAAGTTGTGCCTGAATAAAAAACAGCTCATGATAGAACTAGAGCAAGCTTCTATTTCGAACTTGTCTCTGTTTAAAAAAATACAGGATGTGAAATATCCCGCAATAGTAAAGCCCATTTATGGTCGCGGGTCTCGTGGGGTGCATATAGTAAACAATACAGCAGAACTTAAAGGATATTTTGGCTTATACAGCAAGAAATTTTCGGATGTCGTGGTGCAGAAACATATTTCTGGAGTTGAATATACGGTTTCGGTTATTGTCAATAACATGAATGCCATGATCGGCATAGTGCCTAAAAAAGTCATATACAAAAGAGGCATCACGCGGGCAGCGGTGACGGAGGACAATCCTTCAATAGAAAAAATTTGCCGAAAGATTGTTGAGCTTTGGCAACCAAGAGGGCCGTTCAATGTTCAATTGATGCTCTATAAGAATAAAGTATACATCTTTGAAATTAATCCACGTCTTTCAACCACATCAGTGCTCACGGATCGCGCTTTCGGAAACGAAGTGGAGTTATTCATCAAGTATTACAATAAAACCTCAATCAATAAGCCGCCCACTCTAAAAGTGCCGGTGTTTTTGTATCGTTATGAAGAAAATATCTTCAAATAAAAAAATTCTTGTATTGGGTTCAACCGGCTTTTTAGGTCGGTATTTGTTTAATGAATTAAAACTGCTTGGCATCAAGGTGTATGGCGCTATGAGAAGAAAAAATAAATCATTAAAAAATCGCTTAATTCTTGATGTTCAAAATGATACAACGGTTAAAAATTTTCCCTGGAAAAATTTTGACATAATTGTGGATTGTAGCGGTTATATAAATTATGACAAAACGCTTGAATCAGTTCTCCAAAATATAAAATCAAATGTTTTGGCTCCTTTAAAAATAATATCGCGCCTCAATAAAAAGCAGAAGTATTTTTATTGCTCGACGCACGCGATTTTACTCAAGGAGGGAGAACACAATCCATATTCATTTTCCAAACTTATATTTGAAAGATACATAAAAGTGACTAATGATATATTACCCAAAGTAACAATCTTTCAACTACCCGGCCTTTTTCATGAAAGCCGCAAAACAGGGCTCCTCCATCTCATACAAGAGAGTTTTATTATGAAAAAACCACTTACTCTCAAAGTTTCATTTAAAAAATGGCACGCAATGTATTTACCGCGCGCGATAGATATAATGACCACAGCCATTCTCAAGAAAAATACACCCCAAATGATTACCGTGGGGTATCCTCTTAATATTAAGATTAAAGAAATAATCGGAACGGCAAAATCTCTTTTTGGGTACGAAATACCCATGACCTGCAAGGAAGAAGATTCGGACCATTATGCGCCAAATCTGAAAAATCAAAATTTATTTTACAAGGTAACTAAGAGCGACTTTACACAAGATCTAAAACACTTTTTTAAGCCAAAGTCATGAAAAATCTTGCGGCAAAAAATTTGACAAATGTAAGATCGGTAGACCGAGTGCGGGCAATAGTAATCGATGAGGACAGAATTTTACTCATGTACAGAAAAAATCAAGGGAAAAAATACAACACATTTCCCGGAGGGGGTATTGATTCGGGGGAAAGTAGAGAAAAAGCTGTAATACGCGAATGCAAGGAAGAAACCTCTGTTGATATCGAGGTCGATAAATTGCTGTATGAGGTTGACTGGGACCACGAAACGAAAGAATTTTATTATTTATGCCGATATTTGAAAGGAACTCCACTCCTGGGGGACTTTAATGAAAAGGAGGCAATGAAAAGCACAAGCCAATATTACAAGCCATACTGGGAGCAATTATCTAATTTGAAAGATTTAGTGCTTTACCCATTGGAAATAAGGGATTTGTTGATATTGGATATCAAGAACGGGTTTGCAAATGATAAAAAAAATCTGTATTTAGAACTAAAGACCTGTAGACAAACTATATAATTTATTTAACTATCTATGAATAAAGCGGTAATAAAAAACTGTCCTCTTTGCGGGTCAAAAAATTTCTCGCACATAATCACTAAAAATTATTTATTGAATAGTTTAGGCGTAGAAATATCTCAAACATATTGTATTTGCGACAAGTGCGCCTTTATTTTCACGAGAGACCCACTTACTGAAAATTGGCTTAAAAAATATTATGAATCCAATACCCAAGAGCGAAAAACTAAGGTTGAAAAAAACGAGCTTGACCATATAAAAAAGCAAATCGTTTTTTTGAATAATTACATAGACCTCTCTCGCTCGACGGTTCTCGAAATTGGCGCAAATAACGGGTCATTTTTAGATGTATGCAAAGCGAACGGCTCCTCAAAGCTTCGTTTTCTTGAATTTAACAAAAGGAGCCTCGCAATACTTGCTGGTAAAAAATATCTAAAGGACTTCAGTCTTCTTCGGGAATCAAACCGTTTAGAATCAAACGATGTCATTGCTCTCTTTCATACTTTGGAGCATATCGTCGACCCAAGAAAATATATTAGAAAAATAAAACGGTATCTTAAAGATGATGGAGTTCTCTTTGTGGAAGTTCCAGATTTTACTTTTTTTGATAAACATACTGACGAGCTCCAATTTGAGCATGTTAATTTTTTTTCTGAGAGAACGCTTGCGAAACTTTTTCATAAATGCGGATTGACCATTATCGCGGCAAGTATCGATTTAGACGAAAATTACCCAGCTTGTCCCAAGCACACGCTTCGTATGATCGTAAAAAAATCTTCCGCCGTGCCGGCAAAAAATTCTCAACGCATTATTGCGCTATGTCGTAAGGAGAATGAAAAAATTAAGGTGTTTAAAAAAATAAATCTGTATTTAAGAAAAATTGGAAAAAGACAAAGAGTGGGTATATACTCTGCAAGTTGGCTGACCAATGAATTTTTTAGGAAAACCGGTTTATCCTTCAATATAATAGCTATTTTTGATCGCGATAAGAAAAAACAAGGCAGTGAGATAAATGGGATAACAATATATAAGCCCCAAGCATTGAAGACAATGAACATCGATCACTTAATCATTATAAATGAAGGGTACGAAACAGAGATAAGGAAAGACATTAAAACATTAGGGTTTCCCGGCAACAGAATAAAGGGATGGTCCGATTTTATGTGATTTAATTTTATGGTTTATGAAAAATAATTTTAAAAAAAATATTTTGGTGGTAGTGGCTCATCCAGACGATGAACTGCTGGGAGTTGCCGGTACTTTATGCCGACATCGCGATGCTCATGACAAAATCTCCATTCTTATTTTAGCTAACGGGGAGGATTCTCGAGGCAGTGAAATGGTCGATGCCGGCAAGCGCTTTACGCAAGCAAAAAAAGTGGCGTCACTTCTTAAAGCCAAACTTTATCTCGAAAATTTTCCAGATAATGCGTTTAATATCATTTCTCTTTTAGAAATTACAAAAAAAGTGGAGAAGGTTCTTTTTGAGGTTAAACCAGATATAATTTACACACATCACAGTGGCGATCTGAATATTGACCATCGAATCACCTCTGAAGCGGTACTTACCGCAGCTCGTCCAATTTTAAGTAAAAAAATTGAAGCAATTTTAGCTTTTGAAACATTATCTTCTACAGAATGGCAAGTAAAAGATTATAGACAATTTGCCCCCAATTATTATGTTGATATCTCAAAATATCTCAATGAAAAGAAAAAACTTTTGTCGATCTACAAAGACGAACTGAGAAAATACCCCCATTCTCGTTCTTTGGAGGGAGTAGAGATATTGGCAAAATACAGAGGCATGGAAGCGGGAATAAAAGCGGCGGAAGCCTTTGAGGTTATACGTATGATTACTTAATCAATCAAGCATGTTCGAATCTTGTAAAGTGCGCATCATAGATTATGGAGTTGGCAACACGGCTTCTGTGAGCAATGCCTTATCTTTGTTGGGAGTAAAAGCTGTTATTACTAAAGATAAAAAAGAGATAGAAAAATCAACCCATTTAATTTTACCGGGGGTCGGCAGTTTCGGCGAGGGCATGACTAATTTAAAAAAAAATGGACTTGATAATTTAATAAAAAATCAGGTTTTGAGTAAAGGTAAAAAAATTTTAGGCATATGCTTAGGTATGCAACTTCTTGCTTCCAAAGGATTTGAATATGGTGAACATGATGGATTGGAGATAATTCCCGGTAAAGTTATAAAAATTGACAATTCAATTTCTAAACTTCATCTGCCTCATATTGGCTGGAATAATGTAAATTTAATTGGTAATCACAAAATTACCCGAGGGTTTGAAAAAGAGCCAATATTTTATTTTGTTCACAGTTTTCATTTTGTGCCTGAAAATAATGAATGTGTCGCGGGCGTATGCGATTACGGAGAAAAAATTGTCTCCATATTGGAGCATCAAAATATATTCGGAGTTCAATTTCATCCCGAAAAAAGCCATGATGATGGTTTTCATATATTGCGAAATTTTCTAAGTATTTAAAGATATGCTTAAACCGCGACTAATTCCGGTGCTTCTTTTAAAAAATGGTATTTTAGTCAGAAGCAGGACATTCAATTTCCATCAATCTACTGGCGATCCAATCGGCCAGGTTGAAAGGTTTGTAAGCTGGAAAGCCGATGAACTTATTTATTTGGATATTACAAGAAGTGGCATGTATGATGTGGAAAAAACCATGAATGTTATTGGTTCCACCACTTCAAAAAAAAATTCTTTGAGTGAAATACCGGATAATTTTGTAGACATTATCAGATGCATCTCGCCTAAATGCACCATTCCATTAACTGCGGGAGGGGGTATAAGGTCTTTAGATAATATTTCTCTACTACTTAAAAATGGAGCGGATAAAGTAAGCATCAACACAAAAGCTCTGGAAGAACCGAGTTTTATAGAATCGGCCGCAAAAAAATTTGGTAGTCAATGCATTGTTGTTTCTGTTGATGTTAAGTATGATGATATTTCTCATCAATACGAAGTTTATTCTGAATTCGGGAAAAAACCTACTGGGCACGAGCCAGTATCGTGGTGTCAAGAAGTTGAGAAACTAGGAGCGGGAGAAATACTATTAAATTCAATAAACCGTGATGGAACAGGAAATGGTTATGATTTGCCTTTAATAAAAAAAGTTGCCGAAAAAGTTTCCATACCGGTCATTGCTTTGGGTGGCGTTGGGACTTTTGCTCACTTAGCGGAAGGTTTGATAAAAGGCAAGGCCGATGCCGTGGCCGCCGCTAATGTTTTTCATTTTACCGAACACAGCATCATTAATGCTAAAAAGTACATGAAATCTGCCGGCATAGATGTTAGAATCTAATTTATAGAAATGAAATACTGCAAAAAATGCACATATCCAATCGTAGCTGTCAACCTTACTTTGGGCGAAGAAGGCATATGTAGTGGCTGTATTGTACACGAGGAAAAATTCAAAATTGATTGGCCTGAAAGAGAAAAAGAGTTTAAAGATCTGCTCTATTCGTATAAAAATAAAAACGGAAACAATTATGACTGCATTATTCCAGTGAGTGGAGGCAAGGATAGTCATTTTCAGACCTGGTATATAAAAGAAAAATTAGGACTTAATCCTTTATTAGTGACTTACTATACACACAACTATACTCCTACAGGAGAAGCGAATCTCAAAAATATAGGAAAAGTATTTGGGGTGGATCACTACGTTTTTACTCCTAGTTATAAAGTTATTCAAAAAATGAATCGTTTGGGGTTTAATAAAACAGGAGATATGAGTTGGCATTTTCATTGCGGCGCTTGGACGGTGCCATTTCAAGTGGCTGTTAAGTTCAATATTCCGCTTGTAGTATATGGCGAACATGGTTTTATGGATTTGGCTGGACAATATAGTTTTAATGACAGACCAGAGTTTACGGTGCGGCACAGAAAAGAACATGTGCTTCGCGGTTATGATATAGACGATTTTCTTGGACAGGAAGGATTGGAAGAAAAAGATTTAATTTGGGGTAAATATCCAACAGACGAAGAAATAGCTAAAGTGGGAGTACGGGGTTTGTTTATGGGTGTTTATGTGTATTGGGATGCCAACAAGCATACCCAAGTGATGATAGGCCAGTATGGTTTTAAGCCGAACCCAGAACCATTTGAGAGAACTTATCGACTGGTTTCCAATGTTGACGATATTCACGAAAATGGCATCAAGGATTATTTAAAATTCGTAAAATTTGGTTATGGCAGATGTACCGACCATACATCAAAAGATATTCGATTAGGAGTTATGAAGCGAGAAGAAGGCATAGAATTAGTAAAAAAATACGACCATGTAATTCCTCACAAATCATTTGATTATTTCTTAAAGATGACCAATATGAAAGAAAGCGAATTTTGGCCAATTGCCGACACCTTTAGAGACCCGCGTGTTTGGTGGATTCAAAATGGCGAGTGGTGGAAAGATAATATTTGGGGTAAGCCGTTGAATTATGGCAAGGTGCATTTAGCAAAAGATAAATGGTCAAAATACGAAGTAAAATAATTTGATGCAAAAAAAACATTTTTCTGAAAATGACATAAGGCCAAAAAAATTTGACGGGGGACGCTTGAGAGCGTTTTTTGAGGATGTGGCTACTCTAAATGGACAGAAAAACCACTTTGTTTTGGTGAATTGTCCAGCTTGTGGTAGTAAAAAGAACCAACAAAAGTTTTCAAAATTCGGCTTCCATTATGTCGAGTGCGACTCATGTGAGACCCTTTTTATGAACCCAAGACCTTCTCAAAAAGTTTTGGATGAATTTTACAAAAATTCGTCGGCTTATACTTTTTGGAACAAGTATATTTTTCCGTCTTCCGAAAAAATTAGAAGAGAGAAAATATTTAAGCCCCGAGTTGATAAAATTTTAGAGGTTTGCAAGAAATATAGAATAAAAACCAAATCTGTTCTTGAGGTCGGAGCTGGTTTCGGCACATTTTGTGAGGAAATGAATTCCAGAAATGTGTTTAGGCGAGTCGTTGCTGTAGAACCGACACCAGAATTAGCTAGCACCTGCAGACAGAAGAGCATAGAGGTAATAGAACTGCCAATCGAAAAAATTTTTCTTGAAAAATCACAAAAATTTAATGTCATAGTTAACTTTGAAGTTATAGAACATCTCTTTAATCCAAACCAATTTATCAAGTCCTGTAAAAAATCTCTTTTACCCGGTGGCCTTTTGGTTATTACTTGTCCAAATGGCAAGGGTTTTGATTTTTTAACTTTAGGTAAGGATTGTAATAGTATTGACCATGAGCATTTAAACTATTTCAATCCAGAATCTATAAGCAAACTCATTTCAAAAAATGGGCTAAAGGTTTTAGAAGTTATAACGCCAGGTAGATTAGATGCGGAATTAGTAAGAAACAAAATAAATGAGGGAGTTTTAGATATCTCAAATCAACTTTTTCTAAAAACTGTGCTTATTAAAAAATGGGAAGAAATAGGTTCAAAATTTCAGAATTTTATATCTGAAAACGGTCTTTCTTCTAGCATGTGGGTGATAGCCAAGAATAACTAATTTATTTTATCAATTTTCCATTCGAGCGGGGCGACAATGAGAGAGTCCTTTCGGCTGTCTTCTGCTGTTGGAAAGGCGTACCCTCCGTCGTAGTGGATGGAAATGGTATTGTATTCCTCAACCCGGTCGAGATAATGGTTGCCATTGGTTGAAATGCCAACCACTAAAGAATAAATGCCAGCATTGAGCAAAGGGCTCACTTTCACCGTTGCTTTGTAAGCGCCGACTTCGTTTGGCGATGATTGGTTGTTGTCGTTGCTTAAACTCACCAATATATATTGATGGGGGATAGAGGTTTTGAAAATTTTGAGGATGGCGAATGCGCTTAATTCTTGTTTTAATTCATATTCTATTTCGACCAAAAACGGTTCGGCTACTGAAAAACCAGTTGAGTTTTTTCCATCTTTATCTTTTATCAGCACTCTGTGTATTTGAGCTTCCTTGGCTTGGATTTTTCTATTAAAGGTTTTGACCGACGAACCCTGAATTTTGTTTAAATAATTTTTGATAACTTCCTCGGTTTCTCCCATATTCAAAATGGCGCCTTTTTCTATGGCAATGCACTTAGTGCAAATTTTTTGAATGGCTTCCATATTATGGCTCACAAATAAAATAGTGCGGCCTTGTTCTTTGGTGATTTCGTCCATTTTGCCGAGGCATT
>ERZ1292629.3006-Hain-H43-01um-R1-3006-length-13480-cov-24_pt2 | contig 11596 bp, 24 predicted proteins | sample MGYA00564399_ERZ1292629 | MGnify/ENA primary metagenome ERZ1292629 (study PRJEB36523, sample SAMEA6512636) | groundwater metagenome | collected 2019-01-08 | study: AquaDiva: Metagenomics assemblies of 32 groundwater samples | reverse complement strand
CTATCCTAAAGCGGGAATATCCAAGCGTGAGGTTCTCCGTCCGTTCGGATAATTTTGCTAACGGAAATAGCGTGAATATTTCCTGGGTTGATGGCGTTCCAAGTAAAGAAATTGAAAGCTTCGTCCGGCAATTTAAATCTGGCACTTTTGACGGGATGACTGATTGTTATAATTATGATAACACGGCAAACCATCCTCAAGCAAAGTATGTCCATTGCCGAAGAGATGTTTCACCGGAGAAAAACGCCATAATCAGAGAACAGCTCGCTAAACTAATGAATATAGAAAACTCCGATTATACAGTCGTCCCTAAGCCGTATGAAATAAATGTCCGGGGCTATGCTTATGAACCACCACTTTCCGCTTTGGTATATCAAATAGCTATTAATTTTGATTTTTCCAAAGGGTTTTCCGGGGTAAAGCACAAAAAGACCGAGGCCGGAGAAACCATCTCAAATATGTTTGAGCTTTACTAATAAGGCGAAAACCAGAAAGGAGCTTTAAGAATGACTCTACCCAACCCCCGCTATTTTATCCCCGCCGTCATCCTGATGACGCTCTTTATCGCCTCTCTGGCCGCAAGCCTGGCCAGGGGGGAGGATAGCCAGGCGGAAACGCGAACCGTGGCCGAGGTTATCGCGGCAGAGGCCGGAGGCGAGGGGCCGCAAGGAATGACCGCTGTGGCTTGCGTTATTGCCAATCGTGCCCGGGCGCAACACAAAACCCCCTACCAAATTGTCGCCGCCAAAAATCAGTTTTACGGATTGACAGCCAAGAACAGAATAAAGCTGTATCATCAAGTCAAACTAATAGCGGACAGACTGGCCAGGGATATAATGAAATTGAAGGATATTACGGACGGGGCTTTGTATTTCCGTAATCATAAAACCGAACCCGTTTTTAAATGGTGCAAGATATTGACTTTTAAACATAATAATCATTGGTTTTACCGATAACTTGACAAAACCAAATAAAATGGTATACTTATTTTGTGAGCAGGAACAGATTTTTTATTGCCAATATGGGCTTTTAGTAAGCGTCAGAAACATTCTGTTTTCTGCTCACAACGCTGAACGAAGCCCTTTTTATTTAGAGAGGTAATAAATGAAATGTTTAATCTGTAATAAAAGACTCAAGCAAGGAAAGAAATTTTGTAGTTATGAATGTTATGGTTTATATCAACGAAAGAGAATTAAAAAACATTGCTTAATTTGTAAAAAAATATTTGAATTTCCTGCAAGTCAAACAAAGCAAAATAGAAGAACTTGTTCAAGAAAATGCCACTTCATATATCTGTCTATAAGCGAACATATAAAAGGCGAAAAACATCATTGTTGGAAGGGTGGACGACACATTACACAGGAAGGTTACATCTTAATCAAAAATTATAATCATCCTTACAGAAACAAAAATAATTGTATTTTTGAACACCGTTTTATGGTGGAGAAACAAATTGGACGCTATCTCAATCCTGAAGAAGTTGTCCATCATATAAATCAAATTCCCAATGATAATAGAATTGAAAACTTACAATTATTAACAAAACCCGAACACACTAAATTACATAATTACTTAACGAAAGGAGAAAAATGTTAAATCCCGAAAGTGTTGATTATGATAAAGCAAAGAGGAGCGAAAAGATGACTAAAATCCAAATCCAAATGCTAAAAGAAAAATGCCCGGCTTGCCATACGGGAACACTACACGAAGTATACGCGTATGAAATAGCAGAATCACTGTTATATTGTAACGAATGTTTGTGCGCCGTAGACAGCGACGGCGGAATTACGAACTAAAAAAAAGGAGCAAAATGACAAAACTCAAATGGAGTAAATTTACTCCCGAAGAAAAAATCGTGCATATTTATCACCTGGGCTGTAAAAGCTGTCAAGGACCGCGGGCAGGAAAATCAGCGGATAAAGAAATTTCGCAAATAATTGAAATTGAAAGGAAAGGAGGCATAAAATGCTAAAAGCCCGTTACATCGTCTCAATCGGCCTACAAGAAGCAGAAGCCAAAGAGTTGGAGAAACTAAAAGCCAAGCGAATCCGGCCAATTGATATTTTCCGGTTAGGCCTGGCGACAATGTTGAAAGAAAAATAACCCGCCCAAATTCCCCGTCTTACTCCCGCCCAATAAAGCCCGCTGATAGTTTAGCGGGCTTCTTCTTTGCAGGTGGGCGCCGGGTATATACTCCGACAAACCGCCTCCAGGCAGGTCGGTAGGCTATATATCTGGTCAGGTTCAGCTCTGATTATCTCTGTCCTGATTTCAGGTCTGCCGGTAAACCGCCCGGCCCAAAATGACGCTATGCCAACCAAAATTATGACTCCCCACCATTTATCCATCTTTTACCTCTTTTTTATGTGCCAAAAACCCCACAATAGCGCTAAACACAAAAAATCCGGCGCACAATACACCCACAACCAGCAATATCGGCATACGCACCCCATCCCACCAGGCCTCGTAATAATCAATAGCTAAATATAGATTACCCATTCAACCCCCTAAATTCTTCTTCTGTTTTACAATTTTTCTTTTTATTACAAGACAAATGAGCCACAGCTAAATTCTCCCTTCCGTTATTACCTCCTCGGCACATTAACCCCCTTGTATTAGGTTACTGACACCACTTTCCCCCCAAACAACTCAGCCGCCTGCCCAACCTCCGCTGGAATCGCACCGGAAGCCACCAAAGCGTTCAGGATGGCGTCTTTTTGCTCATCCGGCATATTTTCCCATTGCCGGTCAATAGAAGCCTCCAGCCGCCTAAATTCCCCCAAATGAGGCCTATTATCCAACCCCTCGGCCTCCCGCTTGGCCAGCCAGGCGGTCCCGGCTTGGAATTTGGCGTATAGAGCTAAAAACGCCTGGATGTCTGGCTTCTGCTCGGCTTCCTGGTTTTTAATCTCTTGGAACATTTTGACTCCTTTCTTTCAAATTGGACATTTCATCTGTTCAACCATTGAACAAGTGTCGCACTGTCGCACCACTGTCGCACCCCTTTTTGCGGAGGTGCGACAGCACAATTTATTATAAATCAACTACTTATAGCAATTTGTCGCACTGTCGCACCTTTTTGGTGAAAAACATATGTCTACGCCACAAAAAGTATTTTTAAGCATTTTTTCACCGGACTCCCGAAATTTATTTTTTTCGCTGAAATATGTATTTTAGGTGCGACAGTGCGACACTTTGTCATAATTCCTTTATTTTCAATAGTTTAACCCTGTCGCACCCCTGATTTTTTTACTGCGACAGTGGTGCGACACTGCGACACTTTTATTCTCCAATCGACTCCACCAACTGTTTAAGGGGTTGCGGGGCGGTTTCGTGGTCAAAAGCTATGCACCGGTGCTTCATCTTGTTTATGCGCTTTTCCCCGCTAAAATCTATCCATCCTGGCTCATAGCGCAGATAGTCTCTGATGGCGCTTTCCTTGAACGGTTCTTTCCCGTGTCTTTGCTTATAATCTAAGGCCCAAACATTATATAACCCATAAAAAAATAGATAAATTTTGTTATCTTCAATTAACCAGTAATTATCATTTATTTTATTAGTTAACCGCAAAGCCAAAATATCATTAAAGAAAATTGACAGCATACTTTCTGACTTATTCTCCTCCGCCGTCCGCTCCGTTTCCGCGGTAATCCATTCCGCGAAGCTGACATCCGATTCCCCAAAGGCCGCGGCATAGCCGGCTACCGCTATGGCGTAATTGATTGACACCCGGGCATTGCGCTTTTTAGAGGCAAAATAGGCTGTTGCTTCATCCAAAATCTTCAAAAATACCAAAGAAAGGGCTTTCTTGCGCTTCAAAATGTCATAGGCAAACCAGGAGAAGTTGATTTTATTGTCCATACACCAGCGTAAATGCTCTTTATTGCGGAGTTTTTCGCTGATGAATATAGGAATACATCGTTCCAGGAGGGCGGCGTCGTGCGGGGTTTCCTCACCGCCAAAGCAGACTGTTCCCCGGACTTTTACCTCTCGTATGCCAAATTCTGACTTCATCCCTTTGCCGGCAGATTGCCGGTTGTAGACATTGCGGAAGAATCCGTCTTTAGCCTGGGCTTTTTCGGTATTGCGATAATCGTCAAACATTACCGGCAGGCTGGAAAAATAGCCCAAATAACGGCCTGCGGCCACTGTAGTCGTGCTTTCTATGCTGTAGCCTTCCCCTTCTATCCCCAGACAAGCTAATATCCAGGATAGCACCTTTGTCTTGCCTGAACCCTTAAGGCCCCGGAGATATAAGAAGGGAAAACAACCGTGTAGTTTAAACACCTCGGTCATAAACAGGTTTGCCGCCATCCAGCCTAAACAAAGATTAGCCTGCATAGGGTTTATGGTGTCGGATAGTCTGGCCTTGAACTCGGCAATATCAAACTGATTCAGGGATAGACTTGGCACACCGGAATTTATGGTGTTTTTCCCGGTAGTTACCACAATGCCGATGGGCCGGATACCGCGTTTCTCTGTCCAAAATATCCCGTTTTCATCAGGCCTCAACTCTGCGCCGTCCTCTTTTACCGCCACATTACCAAACAGCCACATCTTTTCATCATCCAGCCAGCCTATATGGTCGTGCTCAACGATGAACCGCATATCCTCGGCATTGACAAACTCACTTTCCCATAGCACTAACAGGTCATCCGGCTTGCCTTTCCAAACATAGTTACCCGCCTTCCAGCAGAATGTCCGAAAGGCGTCGTTGTTCATTTCCTCAGCGGTGATTGATAGTGATTTTGACCGCCCACCGGACTTATGGGTAAGTACAACTTCGCGGATAAGGCCCTCCGCCGTATCGTGGATGGCTATAATAGAGAGGGTGAAGTTTGATATTTCTTCCGGGAACGGCTCGCCATTGCGGTATCGTGTCGCCACATAGCAACCGTGAGCAATGCTAAGGTGTGAGCGAAAATATCTTTTATCCTTTTTCTTGCGGATAATCTTCTGGGCTTCTTTATCCAATTCATTAAAATAATCCTTAGCAGATAGCGCGGAGGCGATAACACCCTTTATATCGTCTGCCGTTTTGCCCTGTGCCAAAGCCCCATCAATATCAATCTTATAATCTACCCGCCAGCTGGCAGGGAGTCTGCCGATTTTAACGGTCTTGCCTTCCCGCTCCAATAGATACGCCATTAGGTAGCTGTAATATTCTGTATCATAGCGTTGAGAGGGGTTAGCTTTATGCCGTGGCTGGCCCGGAGTAACTTTATCTTCGGAGTCAAAGATAATGCAGATGTCTTTGACCTGATGGTCGTTCAGTAGTTTTACCAATTCCGGGAAATGCTCGCCGGAAAACGAGCTGACTCCAGGCAAAGCGATTGCGGAAAACCCTAATTGCGCCGCCGCCACCGCCTTAAATTCGCCTTCGGTGATGATGAGATTTTTCCCCCAGGAAGTAGGATATACCTGGACTCCCGTATCCTTCAGAGCGTATTTATGGGGCCTCAAAAGCGTTACCTGCCCATCATTGAGATAAGGAATAATTACTTTATCTTCCAGGAGTTGGGGATTGAAGGTGGGGGACTTGCCGGTGTTTATCATTACGCCGGCGGCAAGCAAGGCGTCGGGAGTAAAAGATTTGTTTAATTCTGCTTCATATTCCAGCAAATAATTACCGCCTGAAAAAAACCTGAATTTGTTAATTGTTTCATCACTAAACCCGCGCTTCTCCTTTAGTTCTTTTTTGTGTTTCTCCAATAGTTTACCTTTGGCGCAAATGTAGTCATAGATTTCCATAGCCAGCCTTTCTAAACAAATTCCGTTATTGTATCATTTCCTCTAATTCCTGCCTTATGTCCCTGCCGCTGATTTTATTTCCGAGGCAATCCCAGCCTTCGGTTTTCTGCCTGGCGAAAAGCTCAATTTTATTCATTTCTTTAAAAGTCGCTCCTATCAAATCGCGGAAATATTCGGGTTTTTTACTATGAGCCGCTCTTCTCTGTTTATAAATCGATGGGACTCTTAAACTTGGCGGCGGGGGCGAGAATTTACCTTTTACGCCGATTAAAAGTAATTCGTGTTTTCCTCTAAACCAATAACCCATTCCGATCCAATCTTTGTCCCAAATACAATGAGTTTTGTAGACAAACCCCCAGCTCTTCATTACCTCTAATGCTTCGGTTAACTTCGGCGCAGTAGCCCATAAATAAAGAACAGCGTTATTATCACTCGGTATTTTTAATTTGCATATTTCTTCTAATGACATTGTTTGATAGTGATGCTCTATTTTATCAGCATTGTCTTTAGAAAAATCATATTTCCATGGTGGGTCTGCGTAGATTATTTGATATTTTTTCATTTTACGCTTACTTCTTCATTAACAAAATTGCCGCCTGGAGACCGCTTGCCGACAACCAATAAAGTGCCATCGGATAGTTTTTTTCCCACAAGCACACCGTCATAATTACGGCGTATTCAGCTAAAAGGATTTTTATGAGCAGGGTGGAGGTCATTTTTTTATTTTAAATATTCCTGTTCCATATAAAATCATATCTCTATAGACTTTTTGTATTATAGGTTGAATTTCTTTTAATTTATAAGACATTACTGCCGAAAGGGCAATTTCAGCTTTAGAAGGTCTGCCTCTTGTTTTGTTTTTCTTCTTTGCTCGGCAATAATAATTTTTTATAGGGATATGTTTTGATTTCATTTTTATTTTATAATCCGCGGTTTTCACGCCGGAGGGGCAAACAACCAGCAGAAAGCGCGTTAACTTGGGGATTGGTTAATACGGCCTTTCTCCGACCACCTTAAACTCCATAATCTTACTTTTTGGCGTAGTCCGCTTTTCCCCTTCGCGGTCAATCCATTCCTCGTCTTCGTTTTTAACCTTACCCAAAACCATCTTGCCTATTACCTCATCGGCATCCCAATCGTAAACCCCGTCTTGTCCTGCCGTCACGCCCAATGCCGTAAGCAAAGATTTTAACATCCACCGCTTTCCTTCTGTGGCAATACAATACACATCAATAACCGCCTCGGTTTCTTTATCCAATAACGATACGATAAACATTTCATTCCCCGCCTTACTGGTGCTTTCTTGGATACTGCTAACGGTAAACTCCCTCCACCCTTCCGGTAAGACCTGTCTTGGCGGCTTTTCGTTTTTCATATTATGTTTGTAACGCATAGTTATTTCTCCTTTTTGTTTTGGTAGTTCCAAATGCTCAAAGCAGGTAAGAATACCCGCTCAAACATCTCATCAATATCTTTCATCGTTATTTCCTCAAAATTATAGGCGATCTTATCTTTGGCAAGGGAAAGAATAAACGCCCTGCTTGCTTGTGCTTCTTGTGTTTCGTTGAACGCTTTTACATAAGCCGAAACCTGAAAACGGTATTCATCGTATATATCCGGCTTCTCCTTTGCCTTACATTTTGATGTTTTCCAGTCAAAAACCACAATATCATCGCCTATCTTTCCATAGGCGTCCATTGTGCCATTAAAACCATATTTCTCACTGGTCAACATCATTTCCGCTTTTTTGAGCTTAATTTCAGGGTGGTCTTTCTTGAATTGCATAAACCCTTTTAATGCGTTAGTAACTTGTTCAGCATATGCCGTTTCTATTTTCACCTCCTTTTCTTCAATATTTTGTTGAATTGCGTCGTGAATTTGAGTGCCTATCAACTTGCCTTCGTTGCTTTCCTTATTGATGAAAGCAAGGGTGTTAAACTTAAACCAATTTTCAAGTCCTATTTTTCGGAGAACTCCTAAAATAGTAGTAACACTTGGCAAACCGTTCCCATATGCCCGATGTCCAATATTAGCCATTCTTCACCTCGCCATCCACATCAATACTAACCACGGTCGGTTTCGGTTCTGCCAATGGCCCAATATCTTCCATTTCTTCCACAGCATAACCGCAAACAGCATCAGGAGTAAACCATTTAACGCCGTTTGATAAGGCGCGGGCAAAAAGACAATTCTTGGGATAGTTTTTCCAGTTGTCTTTATTTACCAGCCCAGCTTTTGCCGCGTCTTTAATGGTAAACACGCTCTCTCCTGACAATTCTTTCTTATCCCCAACAACCTGAAAAAACTCCAACACACATTCTTCATTATCCAGCTTCTTGATTTGGTAGTCATACTTCTTGCTTTTTTTTACCAAAGACGCCATTATACCGGATGTTAAGGCCCTCCGATTATTCACAAAGAAAATATTGGTCATACTTTCAATGGGGGATAACCCCAATTCTCTACCCGCTATAATTTTTACCACCGCTTGAGCCTGGGTTTTGGTATCTACAAACATCCCCGAAGCCGCAAAAACCGAACCTAAACTCATTATTTCTTTCATTGAGTCTATTACTGCCACTTCTGTCGTTTCCATTTTACACCTCCTTTTTGGTTGCTAAATGATTTCTTTTTTCTGCCGCAAAATAGTGAATGATAAACTCTGACATCTCCTCCCTGTCTTTGCAAAAGACCGGATGTATCCCATAGCGAATCCAGAGAGTAAACAAGGTTTTGATTATGCTTATTCCTTTTACCCCCGAATGTTTAAATCCAGCCAACACTTTAGATAGCGAACCCTCAATAATGATAATAAGTGTAATACCGTTATCTCTGGCCCGTAAAACTTCTTCCTTAAACCTGCCATAATCTTTTGTAAGTGTCCCGAAAACATCCCCGATACTTTTACGCTCAAATATCGTTTGTGACCGATAACCATCCGCAAGAATTGCAGAATAATCCCCTACAATTAGTTTAGTTATTTCGACTTCCACAACCTCTGGTGAGATAAAGATTAACGGATTTTGTTCGCGGGTGTCTTGGATAATAATCATTCTGTTATTATTAAATTCTTACAATTCTTTTTATTCCTGACTACGCAAAACTGGCAGAGGTCTTTTAATCCTCTGGCGGTAAACTTACCTTTTTTCTTTACTTCATTACAAACTTCCCTGGTTACTTTCATTTTTTCCTTCCCCGCCAATCAGCAACAAAGCCGATCGCTATACTGAATAAGAAAAACGTAATCATAATTCCTACACTCAACAATATCGGCATACGCACCGCCTCCCACCAAGTCTCGTAGGCGTTAATAAACTTACACCATCCTCCTTCGCAAAACCATACCACCACAACGCTAAGCCCTTTGACTATCATAAACCACAGCCCCAGGCTAACTAACCCACAGATTAGATATGGCATTTTATCACCTGCTCCTTTAAGACTCTTCTTCTTTCTCTTACCTCGTCCCTTATACTTCTATCCTCATCCGCGCACTCCTCCGAACAAAATCTTTCAAATCCACTATGCGTAGAGCAATTAACACAGTAATACTCATCACACCATTTGCATTGCCGGATTGATTTATTGTTTGGCATTAGTCATTTCTCTCCTTTTCTTTATATTGGAGTGTAGGAAGTATTTTAGTTTCGTCATATACCTTACAATAATTTTGTATATGGTATTTCAGTCCAATCAAATCAAAATCATCTTCACCACAAAACGGACATTTCATCTCACACCTCCTCAAACTTTATGATTTCCTGGGCGTAGGAAGCGATGATTTTTGCCCATCTCATAGCTTCTTTTTCATCGCAATCAATAGACCCTAATAATACATCCTCTAATTTTACTCTGTCAATCCTCATAGCCGAGAGAATGGTGGAGGCAAGTTTTTTAAATCCTTCATTATCAGTTGTTAGTATTTGTTCTGAACCATTCCATATATAAACAAAATCTTTGATTACCTTTTCTAATTGTTCTTGTATAATCATTTACCCTCCAAAATTTGATGTATCTTTTTTAGTAGGTCTATATCACAGCTTTTGATTTTGTTTATGATAGCATATCTATTCTCGTGGTCCCATATTGTATCTGCTTTTTGTTCATCAGTATAAATACCGAAAGGGTCTTTCTTAGGGAATTTCTCCCCCTCAATAATCCAACTTCTTAAAGTTTCTCCCTCAATGATTGCTTGACTAAAATGTTCCGCCCAAATGGGCTGAGCTGAATTACCTCCATCTTTAGGATAAATTCTTCTGTTTCTATCAAATATCCAAACCTTATCGCCGAGTTTCATTTTATCCTTCCAGTTTCTTTAGTATAGCCGAGAGAATGGCAGAAGCGGTGATATCAGCATTATGGCATCTCCCACAACTACAATAATTACGAAAAGGATGCCCTTCATCTTGAGAATTTCTCTTTGCTTCTTTATTTTGTGTTTTTACTATTATATTTCTTATTTCGTTTTCTCCCAACATCAACTCCTTAATTCTTTGCTCTGTATCGTCTAAATCATCGCTAAAATATAATTCAACAAATATCAGCTCATCTAAAATTGTGCGTAGGTTAGGCATTTAAGACTCCTTCGGATATATAAACCCACCATCATCGGTTTCATCGTGCTCTTTGCATACCACTGTAAGAATACACCATACGCTCTTATCGTTATTATGGATTACCACCTCGCTACCAACCGGCGTTTGTCTAATAGCGTCTAAAATAGCTTCGGCTTTAGTAATCATTCTTTCCGTAAAAAGTTTTCATCGTCCATTCTCACCTTCTCTATTTCTACTAACCCTAAATTTTCAAGTTTTTGGTAAGGAGCTTCGTGCTTGTTACAACAAGCAAGTCCTCCTCTTTCTTTACCGTCTCTTCCAATATAATTTGCAAAAAAACATCCACACTTAAAATCTATTCTCATCTCTCCACCTCCAAGTATTCACGGATTGTTCCCACCAATTCTTTAACTTCCTTTTCCCCTTCAGAAACATTGCTTAAGCATAAATGACAAAGACTACTTTCCTTAACTATTCCCTCCAACCCACTTAACTTTTGCGCCAGGTAGGCGGTGAATTCGTCTATGGCTTTATTGTAGCTAACTGCTTCATAATCAATATCGTCTTTAACTTTTATCGGCTTCTTTTTCGGCACTCCCGATTTCATAACCTGAAGATGAAGTTTAGCAAGGTTGATAAGTTTATTCAGTGGATTCCTATCATCTCCTGATAAATCAAAATCAATTATCAATTCTTCTGTTTGTTCAATCGCTTCTTCAATTTCTTTTTGGGTCATTTTAGGGTCTCCTTTTTATTTACCCAGGCTTTAATATCTTCATCTGAAATACTCCAATCATCTTTCCAGTGGGCAACAAATTCCCCTTTAAAATCTTGATAATGCCAACCATTACCACTGTCAGTGCCTACAACTTCGAGCAATAAACATCTGGCTAATTCCGCTGGCCCAGAGCCACCATATCCCCAGTTAAAGCCATCAGGGCTATGAAATATTTTATGTTCTGGTAAATTGAATTTATTATATATCATCTTCCCCTCTCCTTCATCTCCCCCACAACATCAATGAGGGCGTTAATTTTCAGATAGATATCTTTTATCCTATAAGATTCAAATCTCATAGCATCCTCTTGAAACTTTTCCGGCAATTTTATTTCTTCGGGTATTTTACCTATGGCAGGATAAGTATTTTTATCAGTAGCTATTCCTGTATTTTTCTGCGGGTCTATTTTGAGTTCCTGATTTTCTGGCGGGGAAAAAACATAAACAATATCTCGCGCATAAGTGGTAACTACACCATAAGGATAATAAGTGCCTTCTACTAAAACCTTAGT
>ERZ1292629.3728-Hain-H43-01um-R1-3728-length-11603-cov-6_pt1 | contig 11603 bp, 16 predicted proteins | sample MGYA00564399_ERZ1292629 | MGnify/ENA primary metagenome ERZ1292629 (study PRJEB36523, sample SAMEA6512636) | groundwater metagenome | collected 2019-01-08 | study: AquaDiva: Metagenomics assemblies of 32 groundwater samples | reverse complement strand
CTCAAACCGTAAGATTTAAAAGTAACTATTTAGTAGTAAATATATGGAAAGTTTAGATATTGCTCCTGCATTAAAAGGCGTATTCGGAGATAGGCTGATTCCTGTTAGAGGTCATGAATATGATGGTATGAATACCCAGAATTTTTTTCTCGCAGGTTCAGATGAGACAATTGATGACGCAGAAAGGACAGTAAGAAAATTCTACATAGCTCATGGCTTAACTCAAAATCATGGCAGTCAAAGTCCCAGCGGATTGCTTCGCAATTTAATGTTCAAGAGTGGCGAGCATAGTTACTGCACGGCTATAACTGCAAAGCTAGACGAAAACCAGAGCGTAACTGGTGTAAGAATAACCTTTGTAGATATCTAAGGGTCAGCAGAAAGGTTTAAATATTATCATTTAGTTTTTCAAGCATTAAGAACGTTAGTGGATCATATTAACGCATTAACTTTCATATTCACATTACAATTGATGGAGAGAAACTCCGCTTAGTTCTTAATAAAATCACATAGAGTAAAATGGCAAAAATAAGTCCGGTATCAATAAAATACATGGTATATGCAGCATTCAAGGCAGCTGGGCCTCTAGAAAAACCAGATGTCATAGGAGCAATTTTCGGACAAACAGAAGGTCTTCTTGGTTCAGATCTGGAAATGAGAGAGTTACAAAAAGATGGTAAAATAGGAAGAATAGAAGTAAATTTAGAAATAGTTGATGGTAAGTCTGTTGGAGAAATACAAGTTCCTACAGCTATGGACAAATCCGAGACAACACTAATTGCAGCTGCTTTAGAAACAATTGACAGAATCGGACCAACAGAAGCAGAAATTAAAATAATTAAGATTGAAGATGTCAGAGGAAGCAAAAGAGACTATATTTTAGATAGAGCTAAAAAATTGCTTTCAGTTATAGAAGAAGGAGGCAGTTTCAGAGAGATGTCTGAATCATTAAAAGAAGATGTTAGAGTTGAAAAGATACAAGAATATGGTGAAAGCAAACTTCCATGTGGAGAGATATCAGGAAATGAGCTTATAGTTGTAGAAGGAAGAGCAGACGTTGTGAATTTGTTAAGAAATAGAATAAATAACGTAATCGGAATGGACGGAGCAAAACTTCCTAGAGAAGTTATTGAATTAAGCAGAACAAAGGAAATAACTATTTTTGTTGACGGAGACAGAGGGGGAAAACTAATTGCAAATAATATAATATCTCATGCAAGAGTAAAGTTTGTTGCAGTAGCTCCTGAAGGCAAGGAAGTAGAAGAGCTAACTAGCAAAGAAATTTTAATCTCTTTGAGAAGAAAGCTAGCTGTTGAAGAATTCTTAAGAGGAAAGGCTCCAATTACAGATAGATATGAAGCGACAGTTTCAGAAAAACCAATAGATAAACCTTCTGAAGCAATAGGAGACATTAAAGAAAAAATGAGACAAGTTTATGAAAGAGTTAGAGGTACAAAGGAAGCGTTACTTTTAGATGAAACTTTAAGTGTGATAAAAAAAGTCTCAGCAAGAGAAATTTCCAGATCCTTAAGAGAAACTAAAAAGAAGATTCACGCAATAATAATTGACGGACCTGCAACTGGATCTTTGATAAAAATCTGCGACGAACTTGATATTCTTTATCTAGGCGCAACTAACTTCTCGGAATCTGCAGGTTCTAAAGTAAATCTTATTAGTTTGTGATTGTTTCAATCTAAAGTTTCTTGATGTCTAGTATTTTACAAAAATGTTGAGTTTCTATCTTTTAAAGAAACCTTGTTTTATTAATTGATGATAATTGCTATTATTGGCTAAATCAAAGGCATTCATTATTGTTCTAGGAAAATCAACTTTTTCATTATAGTCTCCTAAAATTTTATATATTGTACCTAATCTTCCAATACTTCCTATAGGTTCAGAAAATGTTCCATCTCCTAGAATGTTTATTTTAACAGAAGTATTTTCTGAGGGACTTTCAATTCTAACAGATCCCTCTTTTTTAAAATTATTTTCATCTTTTTCTAAATGAATTGCTTGAGAAACGCTATGAGTGTCAAAACTACCCATTCCATGCATAGCTCCTAAATTATTCCAATTGAAACTCAGGTCAAAAGTTAAGACATTTGCCGGGCTTCCAACTTTCAATCTGTAATTTATAGATGCTTGTTCACCTCCTCCTAGATCAATTGTTTTATAAGCTCTTGTAATAAATGCTGAGTCTTGCACACTTGGGAGATACCAATTTGCATCCATTAAGCTAAAACCTCCATTTAGTGGGATCATTTCATCTAATTGATTAGGTTTAAAGGAACTTTCAACCACTCCAAAGTAATCTGCGCTTCTTTTAACTGCAATCCACTCGTCAAAACCTTCTTTCCATTCATTTTCATTAGTTCTCGTGAAATATCCTTCTTTTTGCAAAATACCTTTATCTCGATTTGAGCAAAAAAGCGCAATCTCTCCAGGCTGAAAAAATGCAATTCTTTTGTCTTTTTCTATAGGTAGAAAAAATTCAAATCCACACTTAAGTTTCCTCAATTCTAAAACAACTTGTTTTAAACCTGCTTCCTTTGCGACATCTACAATATTAACTATTTTTCTTTCTTTAAGCTCTCGTTTAAGAATAGCTTGAAATGTTTCCACATTTAAAGGATCATATATAAATTCAGTTCCAGGGCTTTGAACTGGTTTTTCTGCAGCTTCAAATTCCATAATATTTTCCAATGTAACCATAAAGTCTAAGCTTTATATAGACTTTATAAAATTTTCTGTTGCAACCATTATTTAGTAATTACTTATCACTTAAGAGAACATAGACTAGAAATTAGGACGTGTTCGCAGGAAAAAAGGTTTATTACCCTCTGGGTTCAATATCAATTCTCTGCATCAACTAAATGGTTATTAAAATATTGATAAATAAGCGAAAAAATCGCAAATTATGTGTAGCCTGTCACGATTGAGATATTTGATTTTAAGCAATCTTTTTATGGCATCCATAGCTAAGGCCTAATCAATACATATTGTCTCTGCAATCTTCACAAAGCAGAGTATCTTCAACTCTCAAAAGTTGTCCAAATGCTCCACAATTATCACACAACCCTTCTGCATAAGCAGTAATTTCAGCCTTTTTTAATTTAAATTCTTCTTCCTTTATTTCGTCCATAATATATTTCATTTCAGCGTACACAGATGGATCAACTGCAAGTATATCTTTCAGAGTTATAATTCCAACTACTTGTCCATTTGAAATAACTGGCAATCGTCTGAATTTAGAAAACCTCATTTTCTTAAGGGCTTGATGAATGTCATCTGAGGGTCTTATGACTGCAATTTTCTTAACCGCTATATTTATAGCATGTTTTTTTCTCAAGTCTTCTGAAGGTTTTTTTATTAATATTCTTAGAATATCTCTTGTGGTAATTATTCCTAAAAGCTTGTCTTTTTTAGTAACGAGCACACTGTCCACATCTTCCGTATTCATTTTTTTTACGCAATCGTAAATGCTATCGTTAGGTTCAATAGAGACAAATTTTTTGGTCATAACATCACCAACAGCTATCTTTTTCATCGCTCTTCAAGTGATATTTATATTATAAGCATTTCCGTGATTTTTCACCTAAAAGAACACCACATATATATTTAAAAATTTTAAATCAAAACAAAAAAAATGGCAAACGAAATAAAACAGGAGAATTATGTAGTTTCTGACAATGTTTCTAGAATTATTGGTCGAGAAGCCCAGAGGAATAATATCTTGGCTGCAAAAGTAGTAGCTGATATTGTTAAAACAACTTTAGGCCCCTTAGGTATGGATAAAATGCTTGTTGATGCTTCAGGAAATATAACTGTTACAAATGATGGTGTAACAATTCTGCAAGAGATGGAAATAGACCATCCTGCAGCAAAAATGATAGTTGAAATTGCTAAAACTCAGGAAAGAGAAGTTGGTGACGGCACAACTACTGCCGTTTTATTAGCTGGAAAATTTTTAGAGAGAGCAGAAATTCTACTAAATAAAAAAATTCACCCAACAGTTATAATAAAAGGGTACAGAGCAGCAGTCGAAAAATCACTAGAAATTTTGAAAGATCTAACTATTGATGTTGTTTCTAATGAGACTCTGAGACAAATTGCTAAAACAGCAATGACAGGCAAGGGCGCAGAAGGAAGCAAAGAAATCCTTTCAGATTTAATAGTTTCAGCTGTAGAACAGATAGCTGAAGGAAAAGAAATAGATATGGATAATATAAAAATAGAAAAAATAGAAGGTGGAAGCGTTTCAGATTCAGAATTAATAAAAGGTCTGGTTCTTTCAAAAGAAAGAGCAAATAAAGATATGCCTAAAATAGTTAAGAATCCTAAAATTCTTTTAGCAGATTTTTCGATAGAAATCCGTTCCCCAGAAACTGAAACAAAAATATCTATCTCAACTCCAGAACAATTAGATTCTTTTCTTAATTCAGAAGAACAATACCTAAAAAATTTAACTTTTAAAATAATAGATTCAGGAGCAAATGTTGTTTTCTGTCAGAAAGGAATAGACGATGTCGCCCAGTATTATCTTGCAAAGGCCGGTATATTTGCTTGCAGAAGAATTCCAAAATCTGACATGGAAAAGTTATCTAAAGCCACTTCAGGTAAAATTATAGCAAATATAAATGACCTTTCCCCAGCATTTTTAGGAAGAGCGGAAAAAGTTGAGGAAATAGAAAAAATAGATAATTCCTTGATCTATGTAGAAGGTTGTCCAAATCCAAAAGCTGTGACTCTTATCTTAAAGGGAGGAACTGGACACGTTATAGATGAAATAGAAAGAGCTGTAAAGGATGGTTTAGGTGACGTTGTTTCAGCTTTCAAATCAGGCAAAGTTGTTGCAGGTGGCGGAGCAGTTGAAATAGAGTTATCAAGAAGGTTAAAGATATTTGCAAAAACAATAGGGGGCAGAGAACAACTTGCTATAGAAGAATTTGCAACAGCCTTAGAGTCTATCCCAGAGACCTTAGCAGAAAATGCCGGCTTGGATCCCATAGACATTATAACAGAACTGAAAAAAAGGCATGAATCTGGATTGTTTAGAGAAGGACTAAATCTTCTTACAAACAAAATGGAAGATACCTTTGAGGCAGGGATCATTGAACCCCTTAAAGTAAAAACTCAAGCCATCTCTTCCGCAACAGAAGTTGCAAATTTAATACTTAGAATAGACGATGTCCTCATAAGTTCAAAATCTTCAGAATCTGATAAAGTTCAGGATTTTATGAATTGATGCTTCTTTAATCCAATGCGATATGGGGTACACGCAGAACAGAGTTCCGCGGTAACTCAAACTCTACAAGTTTAAGTGAATCGGACAGTCCGATCCCAATGCGATATGGGGGAATGATATCGCACTAAGAATATTAGTTTATCTAGAGAGTAAGCCTGATTCTGAAGGAAAACATTTAGGATTAAGAGGGTTTATTTCTATTTTCAAAATGCCTTTGTTTCTCGTTTATTAAAGTTTTAATCTTTATTAATAGATAGGACTTTAAATCTCCTTGAAGCGTTTTTGGGTAAACTGGGATACAATCAATATCTAATTTCTTATAGGCTTCAGTTTTTGCTTCTTTGCCCTTATGATATACTGGGTCTTCATCCATCCCAAAATATTCAATTATTATAGAGTATTTAGGAAGCCAAAAGTCAGGATACCAAATCCTTAATTTTTCTCCATCGTTTTCTTTCTTCTCTTTAATCAAAAGCGGATGCTCATAGACAAAATCAATATTGTATTTAGTTAGTACTTCTGCAATTTTATTCTCACCAATGCTTTTATAGTCCATCATAATTTTTCTTCTCGCTTTTTATCCATAATTCTATAGAGATGATAGAGTTATTTAAATTCATTTAAATACAAATATCTTAACTCATTATTTAAGGATATTATGGTTCACAATCATATATACATGAATCTAACTCTGAAGAACAACTTTCAGAATTATAAAAGGAGACATATCCATTCCGATTAGAATCATATACCAATGATTGAGAAAGACAACTATCTAAATCGTAGCTACAAGACTCAACACATGAAGCATAATCATCATCTTTATATTGTCCATAAAAGAACCAATAAAAAAGTATTATTGCTAGAATAATAGTTAACAGACCAATAAGCCATCTTTGATTTTCATCTTTCTGGGCATCTTCAGTCTTTGTCATTATAATCTAAATTAATTAATAATGGTGCTTTTTATATCTATGCATTATTATGCAAACTTACTATTTAATTGTATAGGCATTATTGTGCATATGACAAGAAAACCCATAACCTTTCTTATGGAAGAAATTAAAAAACTTCTTGAGAAGAATAAAGAATTATCAATTAGACAACTAGCGCTCAAAACAAAATCTCAGTGGAGAACGGTTGAAAAGGCATTAGAGACCATGAAAACTCTGAATGTTGTTAAGGAAAGAAAAAACGATAAGACAGAAAGAGTTGAAAGATTGTTCAGCTTAAGATGAATTAGCTATTTTATCAATTTTCCAGAAGATGTGTTCTTTTAAGTGTTTTAATCTTGAATAGGGTTTTATTCTTTCTGTGTTAAAATCCCTCTCTAATTCTTCCTCTATTATTTTCTTTATAGATTCAATGTCTTGGTTCATGATTTTATAAAGAGTATTTTGAAGATAAACTTTTCTATATTTTTAAAAAATTTCTATGAGGATAGCCCGAAAAATGGAAGATCATCTTTAAAGGTCGCTCGATTTTAGATATCTTATTTTGCTCTGCTAAGCCTTAGGAAGAAGGCTAATTAAAGAGAGCCTTTCAAAGATTAAATGAACCTAGATAATTCAATGGTAAGGCTCTAATAAATAGCCTTATTGAATCTTAACATATATATTGCAGTATATCTATGCTATGCTATACTCTGCTCGGCTTCGCCTCGCAGTTATGCTTTATACTGATGTGAACGAAACAGGGCTAAGAGGGGTGAGGGGTGAATTAGCCCTGTTTGTTTTGTAGGGGCTTGAGCTAACACAACACAAAGCAATAACAAAGGCGAAAGCCCTGAATTATCTTAAAAAGAAACAATAGCGTTTTTTGTTATTTCGTAAAAAAAGGCGAAGAAGAGAATTAACTTAACCACGCAAACCACTAAGGTTTGAGAGTAAATGAATTTAATAAATCTATCCTGAGCCGACTCTTTACGAAATGTGGGTGAAGGAGCTTCAAAGAGAGAAGAGAATTAAGAAAGCAGATAGGAAAGCAAACATACGAAAGATAGGAAAGATAAAGTTAGAAGGTTTTGCTTTAGACTTTCTTAAGTTTCCTATGTTTCTATTATTCTTAAGTTTCCTATGTTTCCTAAGTCTATAACTCATCAAATGGAGGTAATTTGATATGATACTCTTTTTTAGTCTCCAAAACTTGATATTTATTAATATTGTAATGCCTTTCATTCAAAAGAGGAATAGCCTCAATTTTTTTTAAATCAACAAGACGTTGAAGATGGGGACGGAATCCTTGAATAGATATAATAAAACTCCTAACTTTAGTTAAAATATCCTCTGCACTCAAAGGTTCTTTTTCATTGTTTAAAATCTCTAATATCTCTTTTTGTTTTTCATCTAAAAGAAAATCAGGAAAACCAACCGTGATATTTTTTATAACACCTCTTGCTATCTCATAATCCTTTTCATCTGCAACAAGAAAACTTTCCTTATCTGGTTCTTTTAGAAATTGATTAAATATAGCAACGCTTTTTATAATATCTAAAATTCTGTCTATAACTCTTGATTCACCTTGAAGTTTCTCGGCATCTATATGCTTACCTAATTTTTCAGCAAATGGAATTTTAATCTTAAAAGGTTTTAAAAGTGCTAAGAAATTTAAAATTTCAGGGTCGTAATTATCTTCTAAACCTTCTGTTGCTACCTTAAGACGTTGACACATAACTCTTTTCTTCATATCTGGTGAGGTTTTTGCATATAAAATTCCAAATCTATTTAAAATTTCAATTGAGGGAATGGCGCTAAAAGAAGTTGCAATAATAACAGGCTTTCCCTTTGGCTCTTTGATTATTGATTTCCCTCTTTCTACTGAAACCATACGGTTCTTACCAGAAGTCCAAACTTTCATAACCTCATCATTTAGAGTCTTTTCTGTAATCTCTTCAAGATAAACAACCTTTCCGTCATAATTATAATTTGGGTTTTCCTTTGAATCATTAACGTAATTAAATGCCTTAGATGTAGCCCTGCCAAAATATTCTATATCTTGTTCTGGGAATAAATCACCAACATTCTTAACAACCCAATCTTTACCGCTTCCTGAATCACCCTTAACGAGAAGATTAAGCGAAGCAGGTTTAGAGTTCTTAACCAATCTTCCCAAGATAAAACAAAATACAACCTCTCTTAATTCTATATGTTCAATTATTCTTTTATTCAGCCCAGTAAAAACAATTTCATCCCATAATTTACCTTGTTCTAATAACTTCTTTATTCTTTCTGAAACTTCTTTAACACGATCTTTCTTATCTTCAAAAATATCTAAAACTTCTTTGCCTTTCTCATCTTTCTTTATAAGCTTGTTATTCTTATAGCTTAGGTATTTTCCAACACTTATGAGCCTTTTATTTCCGTTGTTGTCTAAAAGTTCTACTTTATAATTTGGATTTTCACAACATTTCGCATCTTTAGTATCTTTAAAGCTGTTAATATCTCCAACAAGAGAAGTCTTGCAAGAAACACAAACAAAAGTTAAATTATCTTCACTCATAGCCTAGCCCTCTTTGCTTTGTTTCTTAAAACTCTCTCACATTTTCGCTTATACATCTCGAGAGCAGAGATTAAGACGTAGCTGTCATATTTATTCATCAATCCTGTTAGCTTTCTTAATCTATGACACTCTTTAAGCAGTCCTTCAATTTTGGTTTTATCTAATATATCTATAACATAGTCGCTATAAACAGGCTTAATTTCTTCTGGGTTGTCGGTTATCATTCCAACACCTCGCAAGAGATTATTTCAGTTAAACTAAGAGATACTCGATTACTGAATTTATCAAAAAGAATAAGTGTGTCTTGAGTAGCCTCTACAACTTCACCTGTATATCTGAAAGTATTGCTTAACACTACCCTACATTTCTTTTTCAAATAAGTTATAGCTTCTTCTTGCTTCATTGTTATCCTCTTTTTGATTTTTTTCCTTCAATTCTTGTAAAATCACAAGGGCTTCGCTATAGTTTGCTTTGATTTGTTCATAATAAGGTATTTGTTCAATTTGTTCTGCCATTTTCTACCTCTATAATCTTTTTATCAAACAAACATAAAACGAATGAGTTCATATCTCGCCTCTCTGCTTCTGCAAGTTTTCGGATTCTTTCTTTTAACTTTAGTTCTAAACGGATTATCATTTGAGTTCTCATAGAAAACTATTAGATAGCAACTTATTTAACTCTCTGAACAATAAAGGGTATAGGGTTAAAATGCCAAAAATAAAGAGAACACCGCTTGAAAAAATACAGACATTAGGAACTAAAAAAGTCGCAAGAATATTTTTTAATTTTATGACTTGTGGATTTGCTACAAGGCTACTACATGAAACAGCATGGAAAAGATACAGAGAAAAGAATAAATCTATTTCTTCAATGCGCTATATAAGAGATTGTTTTAATGAATGGAAAGAAGCAGATTTTATTGAAAAATCCCCTGTCGAACTTAAATATATGATTAGAAAGAAAAATTGCAAACCTTACTTTCTAGATAATTATGCTTATAGATTGAATCTTAATCCATTTTATCTTTATTGTAAAGAAAAAAAGAATATAGAGTTTACTCAAAGAGAGAAAAAACTTCTTAACTACATAATGAGTTCTTTGGTTATAAGAGAAAGTATTTTAAGAGAAAATCCTGATGCGGATATTATAACTGCTATCTTGATATTTTATATTAGACATTTTGCTCTTCCTTATGGAGAAATAGCAGATGAAAAAGAACAGGAATTATTAAATCTCTCAAAGAATTCTATTAAAGAAAATTTTGATTTTAAAGAAGAATTTAGAAAAGAAAATGAGGAATTTGTTTTAGATTGGAAGGAAAGTAATAAACTTAAAAATATAAGCAAAAACGAAAAGGAAATATTTTGGGAAATTAAAAAAAGAAAAAGCTATTTTCTTTTACATAATAAATATCCTAATGAATTTTCAAGCATAAATAAAAAATTTAAGAAAACTTTGGGAATTGCCTAATTAGTTAATTGCTTAGCTCTTTTCAAACTATCAACTTCCTTCTTTAGATGGGCAAACATTTCAAAATACTCTTTTTCTCTAGCATTGAACTTATTTTGCATTTCCTGATTCTCTTTTTTTAATACGGAAATGTCATCATTAAGCATAACATCTTTAACATCTATCTCATCAATTCCAGCCCTATTGATGTAAATATCAGGCATTTGAGAGCTAAACTTCCAGCCAAATCTAACACAAAGCTGTTGTCTGTTTAGTTTAGAAGCCATAAAGGTTGCACTGCTTTTTCTAAACATATGAGGATTTACATTTTTGTTTAGAACTTCTAAAGATAGCCTAGATAAGAACTTCCTTACAGCATCGTATTCCATTTCTAGAACTCTTTGTTTATTGTCTTTCTTTTCTATATTAGCTAAATACTTTGCAGTTGCTTCTGTGCATAAATCCCAATATAAGCCAATCTTTCTTTCTTCTGTTTTAGAATACTCTTTTTTAAGGTCTATTTTGTAATATGGAAAACTAGCAGTAGGCTCCTCAAAATCCTCAAAACGTAAGTTTAGAAATTCCTCTATTCTTGCGCCACTTCCATAAAGACCAGCAATAACATACTTTCCTCTCAAAGTTTTTTCAGCATTATATAGTCTTTTAACCTCATTTTCGCTTATTATTTCTGGAGTCTTCTTACGGGCTCTTATGACAAACCATTTTCTTAAAGCGAGGTTGTTTTTAGAAACAAATGAGCTTATTTTTTTAGGATATTTCCATTCAAGATATCTAACAATAGTTTCGGTTAAATCTTCTTTAGTAGCACCACTATAATTCTCTCCATTCTCTTTTTTTATCTTATCATTCAACAAATCTTCTTTTAAAGAACTCAATCGGTCTTTGGTTATAGTAGAAAATGAATCTTTATAGTTTTTAAAAAATATTCCAAACATATGTATGAGTTTTACCTGTCTTTTGATTCCTACTTGTTTGCCTGTAATTTCTCCATTAGCTAATTGTCGCAAGTGTTCTATTACCTCTTCATACTCTTTTTCTGTTGGAACATAATCACGAAGCTTCTTTTTTACTCTTTCATAGTCTACTGGATGTATGTCTATTTTCTGATAAGCCATACTCTCTCGTCACTCCAACCATATATAAAGATAATTAGTGCGGTATTATGCGATATGGGGGAATCGGACCCCCGTTTGAACGTTGGCAACGTCCTGTTCTGCCACTAAACTAATATCGCTTTATTTATAGAAAAATATGATCTTTTTTAAGCTTGTTGTTTTCCTTTCGATTATCAGTCAAATTTAAAAACAGCTTTTCTATCTATTTTTATAGGGCCTGTAGTCTAGTGGCAAAACGACTCGTTTACACCGAGTAGTCAGGAGTTCGATTCTCT
>ERZ1292629.3726-Hain-H43-01um-R1-3726-length-11608-cov-12_pt1 | contig 11608 bp, 15 predicted proteins | sample MGYA00564399_ERZ1292629 | MGnify/ENA primary metagenome ERZ1292629 (study PRJEB36523, sample SAMEA6512636) | groundwater metagenome | collected 2019-01-08 | study: AquaDiva: Metagenomics assemblies of 32 groundwater samples | reverse complement strand
ATATTTAATTCTTCCGCAAGAAATCCGCTTACTTTAGTCTGCGGATGAATTGCGTTTATTTATCGCTAATTATTTATTTCTTGGAAATTTATTATGAAGAGGTTAGATACTAACCTCTTTGAAAGCAACAACTTAGCTGTAGCTTTCTCAATAAATAAACTTTTCGGAGGATAAAATGGAAATACAAGTTTTAGTTAGCGAGAGCTTTGGAACATATAAATCTGGAAATCACAGCGTCGGAATATCAATGTGGCATCTTGAATGGTGCACAAAATATCGTCGTAAGATGTTCAGGCAGGAAAGACATCGGCGATATTGTGAGATAGCAATAAGGGAATGCTGTCTGAGGCACAACATCAAAGCCATTGAACTGAATGTGCAACCAGACCACGTTCATTTTGTTGGGGGTTTGCCAAGGGGAATGACTGACATCGAGGCTTTGAGATTGTTGAAAGGATTTACTTCTTTTGTTTTATTCAGGCTTGTGCCAGATTTCAGAAAAAGATATCCCAAGGGAAACCTCTGGAGCAAAGGAAGTTTTGCTTCAACAGTTGGATATACGGAACTGAAATCTGTTGTTGAGTATGTAAGAAATCAGGACATCCATCATTCAGGAAACCACGCACTTTAGTGCGTGGAGGATGTCATATAGTTTCCTTTTTATGGTTTTTAAATAGGTAAATCAAGTTAAAGTTGGTTGGGTAAGCATTATACTTAATTTTCATTGCAAAAACCCCTTTCTCCCTTTGGCTTTTGCCAATCATAAAATACAAGCTTTATCCATCCTGCATAAGGGGCTAGTTTGAATACGGCTTTCCCGACCATTTGTTCTCCTGTTATGTCATTTTCAAAGGGAAGTTGCTGCCAGTTATTGTCCCCAAATGTTGAAAATATCTTTTTGCCGTCTTCTTCTTTTATGCTTACAATTCTGTGAATTATGGGGTTTCTTTGATTTGCATTGAAAATTATTATGTCCCCCCCTTTTAATTTCTCAGGATTGGCTCTTACTATAAAGAGGATGTCGCCTTTATTAAATCCGTTTTTGAAGATAAAATCCTGAAAGTCTAATTTATTTATTTTATACGGTTCGTATTTGCTCTCATGCCCTTCAAACCACGCACTGAAATTAGAGAGCAGATTTCCTTTGTGATACATGCTGCATGATTCAACAATTGCAAGAGGCAAAGATGTTCCTGTTACTAAACCAAGCAAGGGAAAAAATATAAATTTTATAAATACAAACAAAAAAATAACCGAGAAAACCCACCCCTTAAAACTGTCATCTTTCCAGAGAAGATGCCAGAATTTTCTGAGGATTTTTTTTAGATTGTTTAAATCACCATCTTTTTCTGAAGCCATTTTAAATGTAACTCTTAATAGTTTTTAAAAGTTGTCGGTTAGAATAGCAAAGCCCAAATCACCGAAATATTTAAATAGGTATATCTTGTCTGTATACACAAGAGGTATATCCTCATGAACCTCTTTCCTGACAAGGAAACGAGTAAACCTCTTTTCAACCCCAGTCGTGTCTTTACGACACGGCTGTTATGATAAAATAAATTAAAGGAAAAATGACAGACATCTTTGACAATACAATACTTTGTAAAAAATGCAATTCTAAAATGAAGAAGGCAGAGATAGTTAAGAACGGATTTATTCTAAGAACCGTAGTCTGTCCTGAATGCAATGAAAAAATAATTCATCCTGCAGACGAACAAGAATACAACAAATTTATAAATTTAAAGAACAAGGAATTTATAGTAAAAATGAGGCTTGTGGGGAACAGCTACGCGGTTTCAATTCCAAAAGAAATTGTTTTATTTATACGAGAACAGGAAAAAATAATGAATGACATGGTAAGGCTTTGTTTCGAGGATTTTGGTAGGCTGAGTTTAAATTTTAGTGGAATGACTAATTTAGAAAAGAGAAATCGTATTAAAGAAGAAAACCAGTTTCATGATGAAATGGCTAAGGAAGCGGAGTTAAGAGAATTAAGGAGGAAAAAATGAGATTTATTTTAGAAGTCAATGAAAAAGAAAGAAATGCTATAAGAAAGGCTGGAAAAGATATTAAGGAAGCATTCAGTAAATTAAAAAACAGCTTTCAGATAAGAGTTGTCAAAAATAAAAAATAAAATGACAAAAAAAGAAGTTCAGCTAAAGGTTGTTGAAGCACAGCAGGACGATGCTTATAAAGGAGTTGCGAGAATAGACGGAGAGGTAATGAGGGAACTTGATATAAAGAGGGGAGATGTTATAGTTATCAAAGGAAACAGGGAGACTGTTGCAATAGCAGACAGGGCTTATCCTGCAGATGTTGGAGAGGGAATAATAAGAATAGACGGAATTCTGAGAAGAAATGCAAAAACAGGTATTGGCGAAGTTGTGAAGATTTACAAGGCAGAAATCAAAGAGGCAAAAAAAATAATTATTGCGCCCGCACAGAAAAATATTATGGTTCAGGCAGAATCAGATAGTTTGCGCAGGGGGCTTTTGGGAAGAGCTGTTCTTAAGGGAGATGTTGTTGTTCTCGGTGGAGTTCAGAGAAGAAGAGATCTGCTCTCTGATGAATTCGGAGGAGAATTCGGGGACATGCTGGGGGATATGCTTGGAAACATGGGTTTCGGACAGCTTGGAGGATTTACGCAGATTAAATTTTTAGTCATAAACACAAATCCAAACCAACCTGTAATAATCACGGAAAATACACAGGTTACATTAAATCCAAAAGCAGTTGAAATAACCGAAGAAAGTATCCCGGAAATAACTTACGAAGATATAGGAGGTTTGTCAGAGGAAATCAAGAAAATAAGAGAGATGGTAGAGATTCCCCTGAAGCATCCTGAAATTTTTAATAGATTAGGAATTGAACCGCCAAAAGGAGTTTTACTTCATGGCCCGCCTGGAACAGGAAAGACTTTGCTTGCAAAAGCCGTTGCAAGTGAAACAGAAGCAAATTTTATTCTTCTGAATGGACCGGAAGTTATGTCAAAATTTTATGGAGAGTCTGAGAAAAAAATAAGAGATATTTTCGAGGAAGCTGAAAAAACAGCACCCGCAATTATATTTATTGACGAGCTTGATGCGATTGCTCCGAAGAGGGAAGAGGTTATGGGAGAGGTTGAAAGACGTGTTGTTTCTCAGTTGCTTACAATGATGGATGGTTTGAAATCACGAGGAAAAGTTATTGTTATTGGAGCAACAAACAGGCCTAATTCAATTGATCCTGCTTTGAGACGTCCCGGAAGATTTGACAGGGAAATAGAACTAAATGTTCCTGGCAAAGAAGGAAGACTTTCAATTTTGAAAATCCATAGCAGAGGAATGCCACTAATAAAAGATGTTAATCTTCAGGAAATTGCAGCCGTAACCCATGGATTTGTTGGAGCTGATTTGGAAGCTCTGTGCAAAGAAGCTGCTATGAATGTTCTGAGAAAACTTCTGCCAAAAATGAAACTTGACGCAGAAGAACAAATCCCGCCCGAAATTTTAGAAAAGTTGGTAATAAGACATGCCGACTTCATAGATGCCTTGAAAATTGTCCGTCCTTCTGCAATGAGAGAGGTTCTGGTTGAAACACCTAATGTTGGATGGAAAGACGTAGGTGGACTTGATAAAATTAAACAAGAGCTGCAGGAAGCTGTTGAGTGGCCTTTGAAATACCCAGAGACATTTATAAGAATGGGTATAAGACCATCAAGAGGTATTCTTCTTTACGGTCCTCCTGGAACAGGAAAAACTCTGCTTGCAAAAGCTGTTGCAAAAGAAGCAGAAGCGAATTTCATACAGGTTAAAGGCCCAAGTTTGTTAAGCATGTGGGTCGGAAAGTCAGAAGAAGGAATGAGAAAAGTTTTTGAGAGAGCAAGGCAGGTAAGCCCGTGTATTATTTTCTTCGATGAAATTGACGCACTTGCAGGAAAGAGAGGGATTGATTATGGAACGAAAGTAACTGAAAGGGTTTTGAATCAATTGCTTGCAGAGATGGACGGACTTGAAGACCTTAATGATGTTCTTGTCATTGGAGCAACAAACAGGCCTGATATGCTGGATCCTGCAATTTTAAGGCCTGGAAGATTTGACAAAGTGCTTCTTATAGGAGCACCTGAAGAAGAAGGAAGACTTCAGATCTTGAGTATACATACCAAGAATATGCCTGTTGCAAAAGATGTTAATCTCAAGGACATTGCAAAGAAGACAATTGGATATACAGGAGCTGATTTGGAAGCACTTGCCAGAGAGGCTGCAATGATTGCCCTCAGAGAAAGCAAAGACGCAAAAGTTGTTAATGCAGAGCACTTTGAGGAAGCAATGAAAAAGATAAAACCAAGCGTAAGCAAACCTATTCTTGAAGTTTACAAGAAAATAGAAGACAACTTCCTGAAATCTGCAAAAACAGCTCTTCCTCTTGAAAGCAGTTATTTGGGTTGATTTATGGTTTATGGTTCTGAAAAAATCCAATTGGTATTTTTAGTTACCAGATGGTAAGAGAAAAGTTTAAATAGTTCTTTATGTTACCTTAATCATGCAAAGTCAAGAAAAAATAAAGAAACAATATAAGGCAGATATTTTTGAATTAAATGAAGCATATCGTAAATGTTTGTTCTGGTTTTTTTCTTATCCCAATAAAGAAATGAGCTTAAATGATTTAGCAACTAATTTAGAAATATCAAAAACAACTGCTAGAAAGATTGTTTTTCAACTCATAGAAGATGGTTTTTTAGTAAAAGAAGAACTAGGAAAAGTATGGAGAATTTTTGTTAATAGAAATCATTTTTATAACAGGACAATAAAAATATGCTATCATCTTGAGCATATTTATTTGAATCTTCCATGGATTATGCAAGAGATATATAAAAGTTACCCCAATCCTCTTGCCGTTGTTTTATTTGGAAGTTATAGGAAAGGTGACGATGACGAAAATAGTGATATTGATATTGCTATAGAAATTTTAGATAACAATAATATCCAGATAAAAGAGTTGGGAATAATATCCCAATTAGGATATAGAAAAAATGTAAAAATTAATCTACATATTTTTTCCAGAAATAAAATAGATTTAAATTTATTTAATAATATAGCTAATGGAATAGTGCTGGATGGATTTTTAGAGGTAAGATCATGAGAATAAAAAAGCCAGACATAAAAATGGCATTAAGTCTTTTGGAATCTTCTAAAAGAGATTTTTATTATACTTTATCATTAAAATTATCAGAGGATTCAGCAAATACCATTATTAGAAATATTTATGAAAGTTTCAGGATGTTAGGGGAAGCATTACTGCTAGCAAAAGGGATTCATCCAGAAGATCATGTTTTGCCTATTAGTGAGTTAATCAAGCTTAAAATTAATACCTCTAGACCGTTAAATATTTTAGATAACTTTCGAAGATTAAGGCATAATATAAATTATTATGGTTATAAGGCAACAATAGAAGAAGCCGAGAATATAATAAATTTCTCTAAAACCTCTTTTGATTTATTGTTTAAAGAGGTTAAAAAACAGATTGAAAATGGGAAATTGAGAGCCTAACTTCCCCTCTATCAAGTGTTAATTCTTTAGTGGTGACAATATAGTAAGATTTATAAATAAAGGGTTTGTTGGAAAGGGTATGGGAAGAGTAAAAAATATTATTAAAAAATTACCTTTTTATTTAGCTTCAGCTTTATTTTTGTATGAGATTTCTTTAGGTATTGCAAATTATTTAATTGTACAAAATTCCCAAAAAATTAGATTTATATCACATTTAGAGAGATTAATTGAAGAAAAGAAAAAGGAAGCAAGTTTTAATAAAAACATTCGGGTAGAAATTGATTATCCTGGGAAGATTACTACTACTGCACTATCTAGAAAGAAGGGTGTTGATTCTTATGAAATAGTTATTAATAAAGATTGGCTTAACACAAAAACACTTGATCATGAATTGTATCATATTTTTGATGGTCATTGTGAAAGTACAAGTACTTTTAAACAAAAAAATCTCTTGGATAAATTGGTTGAAAAATGGAAATTCTATTATTACGAAGAACCTAAAACAATTATTCATACTTTAATGAATAAATAAAATGACAGACGAAAAAAACAAAATAATAATTGCAGATGATAGTAAAGATCAAAGAGACTTATATAGACATTTTCTCCCGGATGAATTTCTGGGATTTGACTTAGAATTTTTTGAAGATGGTACTTCTTTGGAAAAAAGACTAAATGGAAATACAGATAATGTTAGATTGGTTATCACAGATGATAGGATGCCTGGAATTACTGGAAGTGAAATAATAAAAAAATATGCAAAAAGGCTTAAATTTAGGAAAATTCCATTTATTCTTTATTATAGAGGTGATGAGGAAATAGGAAAAGAAGCTGTGGAAAATGGTGCTTTTGGGTATAGCCTAAAAACAGGTGATATAGAAAATTACCTTAGAACTATAAACAGAGCGTTAAATAGATAAAATGACAGACGAAAAAGGAAGCCTTGAACAAAGAACACAAAACGCGAATGCTCAGAAGCTTCCAGAAAAATTATCTGCTTATTGTGAGATATGTAAAGAAGAAAGAATATTTAATTATTTTTCAACACAACATAATCCCTTTGGTAAAGATATTCTTATGTATAATTGTAGAGGATGTAAAGGAACAAGAGCTTATGAAACTTTAATGAATAAATTTAATGGAAGAGTTATAGAGGAAGGGAAATGACAGGGAAAAAAGGAAAGCAAAATCTTAAAGAGATGTTACAAATGCCAACAAAAGAATTAAGCGATTTATTAAGAGAAGAAGCCGCTAAACTTGGGTTAAATACACACATAATCGTAGTAAGATTCGGAGGAGAATATGAACCATCAAAGGTTACAAAATTTAAAAATGGAATTTATGAAATTGTTTTAAGTGGGCTGTCAATCCTATTTGATAATTTAAGAAGTACTCTTAGACATGAGTTGTACCATATTTATGACGGGCACCTTGAAGGGAAAAGATCATTTATAAAATATCTTTTTATACAAGAACCGCGTGCAGTTATCTATCAATATTTAGGTATAAAATTGTAATTCTATTCAGTCGTCACAATAATTTTGTCTTTTTCTATTAAAATCGTCTGCTCTGCCTGGCTGACTTTGCTGCCTTGAACTTCAACAAGCTGGCTGTAATGATGAATATTCCCGTTGTCCTCTAATTGCTTTAAGCCGAAAAGGGCTTTTGTTCCGAGTTTTTTGATAATCCACCGTGAACAAAAGGGAAGAGTATTATACTCTTTTGCTATAAATTCTAAAACCTCACGCGCAATTGGACTTCTTATATTCTTTGTTTCCTTCAATTCATAAATTCCAGAAGGTTTTCCGTCGTGCACCCGTCCGCTTCCAGTTGTTGCAAAGGGTTCGATAGCATAAAGCCCTTCTTTCAGCCTTATATTTTTTTTATCATTAATATTTGGAATGGTTATTCCTGCATGCAATTCATATTTATTCATGCTATGTCCAGAGAGATTTATAATAGGCGAGAAACCAAAAGATTCTATTACTTCTGAAATCATGCCACCCATTTCATCTGTTGAAATTTGTTCATCTTGTTGGTTACTTTCTTTTAATATACGCTCGCTACTGCTCGCATATTGATAATTATTGTTAACATTTGAATCCGCGCCGATTTTATCTTTATTAACTTTCACTATATTTTTTTCAATTTTATCTTTTATTAATTTTAATGCATTTTCAAGTGCTTTTTTTGAAGCTTCTATTAATTTTTTGTTTTCCTCACTGTTTTCCAAATCAACGGAAAAAGCGGTGTCTGCTGCCCAGCCATCAATGCTAACACCTATATCGACTTTTAACAAGCCATGGGCAGTTGTTTTATCATCATGACTTGGGGTATAATGCGCTGCTATATTGTCTATGCTTAGATTTACAGGAAATGCAGGTTTGCCCCCAAGCTCTACAATTTTGGATTCAATTTTCTCGGCTATTTCGAGCAGGGGAACCCCGGGTTTTATTATTGAAGCTGCATACTTTTTGGTTTCAGATGCAATTTTCCCTGCTTTGATAATTTTTTCTTCGTCCGATGAGACTGGAGAAGAAAGGTTAACTTTACTCGTCGTTTTATTTACTTTAGATTTATTTTTATCAGCTATAACTTTGGCAGACTTTTTATCTAAATTAATAACTGTTCTTTCGGTTACTCTTCCCGTATCGCCCCCGTATTGTTTTTCTGTCATGTTTTGTTAAGAAAAAAATGTTTTATAAAGTTTTATAATAGAAAAGTTTATATAGTATAATTATATGGTTTATACATGATAGAAGTTAGAACTAAATTACGGAAATGGGGAAATTCTTTTGGTATAATTGTACCTCAAAAAGCTGTAAATGATATTGGGATAAGAGAAGGCGAAGAAATTATTTTCCTTATTCAGAAAGAAAACGACAATCCAGTAAAGAAAGTTTTTGGTGCTCTAAAAGGATGGAAAATAGATTCTCAAAAAATCAAGGACGAAATAAGGAAAGAGGAGTTTGAAGCTGAAAAAAGAAAATGGAAGCACTTAAACCTTTCTTCTTAGACAGCTATGCTTTGTTTGAGATAGTAAGAGAAAATCATAATTACAAAAAATTTCAGGAAACTAAAAATTTTACCAGTATGGTAAATTTACTGGAATTCCACTATAGTATGGCTAAAGAATTTGGTTCCAGAAAAGCCGATGTGATTGTTGAAGAATTTAAAAAAATTGTTCTAGAAATTAATTTTAATGATGTCAAAGTAGCTTCTGAATTCAGAATTAAAAATTCTAAGAAGAAATTAAGTTATATTGATTGTTTTGGGTATTCTATGGCTATTAACAGAAACATGAAATTTGTCACAGGTGACAAGCAGTTTAAAGATATGGAAAATGTTGAGTTTGTAAAGTGATATTTTAATTTTATTTATTGTATGGTAGATTTAATGAACTAATTTCCTCCAAATCATCTAAATCATTTGCTTTTATCATTGAAAGAGAGAATGTGTATAAAGTATCATCCATGTATAGAGATCTTGAAACGCTTTTTTCTCCTCCGTAAAAATAATCTCCTGCTTTTTTGAAGGCTTCATCATTTTCATAGTGAGTTATTCTTCCTTTAAGATTGAAGCCATCTTTAAGGTTTATATTATAAATATAAGCTCCTTGGAAAGTGAAATCTCCCTGCTCGCTCTTTGGCTGACCAGCTTTTAATTCTGCAACAGTTATTGGAATAACTAATAAATTTCTTTTCTTGTCAAATAAAAATGCTTTATGGTCTGTTTCTGCAGGGCTTTCTGTTCCTCTGTCTCCAATAACTTCTTTGTATTCTTCTATTGGATTATTAACATCAGAAACATCAAATATTGCAAGCTTGACTCCTTGAATTGCAGTGTAATAAACAGCTCCTTCTGTATGAACCTTGTCTGCATCAATGCTTTCATCAACTTCTTTACCAATACCAATTATGTGTGTTTCATCATAAGGATGCAAGTATTCAGAATAGCCTGGAATTTTTAGCTTTCCAAGCAAGGTGGGATTTGTTGGGTCTTCTAAGCCTATTACAAATAATGGATCAACGTGCTTGAACGTAACCATATAAGCTCTATCCCCTATAAATCTCACAGAGTAGATGCTTTCTCCTTGAGCTATTCCTTCTATTTTTCCAATAACTTTTAAGTCTTTATCTAAAACATAAAGATTGTTTGTTGAGATATCTCTGTTGTCCACATAACCTGAAATTGTTGTTGCAATTCTGAAATAATCTTTGTTTTCATCCATTGAAAACTGATTCAATAAATGCCCTAGAACTTCTCCGCTAGATAAGAATTCGACTTGATCTTTGTCTATTGAGAACTTGTTTATTATTGTTTTTTCCTGATCTGTGCTTTTGGGATTCCAATAGTAAGCATATTTTGTGTAGGTCGTATAAATATTATTTTTAGACACATAAATTGTTTGAGATGAGCCCGTTAAAACTGTTTTTTCTGAGGTGTTTCCATTATTAATATTTATTGCTAGTATGTTTGTGAACTGGAAGGATTGATCTCTTATAGGAGAGTAATAAACTTCATCTGCTTTAACAACTTCAACTTGTCCGTCTTTTTCATAAGCTGGAAGAACTCCTTCTGGATAAGCATACTGATTTGCAACCAAATAAACATAATTGTCAATCATTCTTGAAGCAACATAGTCTCCTGTTAGTGAAATATTTTCATCTAAAGTAGGATCTTGCCTATTTGAAATATCATAGATATAAACGCCTGTCTTTGATTCATCTTGGTAAGAGGGCATTATGCATCTAATTGCCATGCATCTTACTCCACCATAAACTATTGGAGAGTATTGATTTGTGAAAACAACTAGCTTGTCTCCATTTACAAAAATTTCTCCTACTGAGCCACTAAGATTTATCTCGCTTAAGACCTTCATGTTAGAAGCAGGAAAAGCATCAACAATTACGACTTTGTTTCCTGAAACAACATAAATGTATTTTCCATCATTTTTTATTACATCTGCTTCATCAACGCCTTCTACTTGTATGTTTGTTGAAGAATATTCACTTGCCCCTTGACTTGCACTTGGGGTTACTGAGTCTGCTTTTGCTACTCCCGCCTCAGATAGTACTCCCCTTCCGCCTTCAACTTGATTGTCTTTTAAGAATTTATTAAGTTCGTTTAAAGAAGCAAATTTGTTTAAATTTCCTTGTTGTTTTTGAGTTTCTGGAGATAGTAATAAAACTATGGCAAAAATTGCAACTACTGCAATTATTACCGGAACAATTGTCTTTAAGATATTTATGTCCGGTCTCCTTTTCGGAGATATAACTATGTGTCTGTTTGCAGGCTTATAAAGATTTATTTTTTTTCCTTTTTTGCTCCAGAAAAAGTTCTTTGTCTTTTCAACTAATCCTGATTCAATAAGTTTTTTTAGATTATATTCAACTGTATTAATAGGCATTCCTAAATCTTTTGCAATATCTTTTTCTGATTTTTCTTTGTTTTCAGCAAGATAATCTAGAATTTTCTTGCAAGTATCGCTTTTCAATACTTCTGCAACTTTTTTTGATTTTTCATCATTAATATTCATCATGATAAATTTATCGTTCATGAAAAACACAAGAAATTGATATTTATAAATAAAGCGAAGAGTTCAATTCAGATTGAAGTTAAAGCTTCTGAATAATTAATTTGTTCTTTGTTTCAATCTTCTTGATTTTGGGATGAAATTTCCTATTTTTTCCTCTGAGGCTTTTCCGCAGCCAAGGAAATCATCTTCATATTTTATTACAAAGAAACCTTTTTTTCCTGTTTTTATATTAAGATCCCTGCCCATCATCCACTCCTCTGCCTGCTCGGAATCCAAAGTAAAAAGATTCTTTTTTATTTGGTTTTTCAAGATTTGTGTTCCTTCAATGCTTAACTTTAAATCTCCTTTAATAATCTTAGCAAAGTAAATACCCATTCTTTCTACAGGCACAATTTCCCATATTTTTTTTATATCTTTTTCATCCAGACTTCCCGAAAATAAAAAAAGCCTTTCCTTTCCACTCATTATTATTGTGTAAGGAACATCTTCTATTCCAAACTGTTCCTCAAGCTTTTTTTCTATCTCGTGTTTTTCCTGTTGG
>ERZ1292629.3724-Hain-H43-01um-R1-3724-length-11612-cov-4_pt1 | contig 11612 bp, 11 predicted proteins | sample MGYA00564399_ERZ1292629 | MGnify/ENA primary metagenome ERZ1292629 (study PRJEB36523, sample SAMEA6512636) | groundwater metagenome | collected 2019-01-08 | study: AquaDiva: Metagenomics assemblies of 32 groundwater samples | reverse complement strand
TTCTATGACGGCGAGTTCCAGCCGCTCGCGATCCAGCTTAATACTGCGGATGATAGCTGGCACGCGTTCTAGACCAAGTAATTTTGAGGCTAGCCAACGGCGTTCACCGGCGATAAGCTCGTATTGAATGGTGGTGCCGTGTTCGGCCAGTTCTTCTATTTTGGTAACGACCAACGGCTGGAGAATGCCGAATTCGCGAATAGAGCTGGCAAGTTCGCGCAGGCTTTCTTCGTCAAAAAATTTTCTCGGTTGGTGCGGGTTGGGTCGGATTTTGTCTACTTCGATTAAAAATACCGGACCTTGGGTTTGCAATTCTTCCATAAAAAATAAGTTGAAGGGTTAAAGGACTAGGATGCGAGCGATAACAGTTTTTAATCCAAGGGCCATCTGCAATTTACTTTAGAATAAAGCGTTGATATAATCAACCGAGTATTTTATAAGCCAAAGGTGATGTTGTTTTAGGCCGAGGTGGCGGAACGGCAGACGCAGTAGACTCAAAATCTACCGATCGCAAGGTCATGAGGGTTCAAGTCCCTCCCTCGGCACCGCTCTTTGTTGTTTTGTTATGCGCCCTTAGCTCAGTGGTAGAGCGTTTCATTGACATTGAAAAGGTCGGAGGTTCAATCCCTCCAGGGCGCACCGAATACTATTAATTATTAGATCTGGAGAGGTTGAACGGGAAAGGGGTCGGGAAAACGGAAGTTTTCCCGAGGCGGAAAAGCGATTCCTTAAGGAATCGCGGATTAAAACCGCTGGGTTTTAAAAGCGAAGCGCGTGAAATCCCTCCAGGGCGCACCAGAAAATAAAAATACTCACCATTTGCGGTGGGTATTTTTCGGCGAATTATTTTGCTATAATTTAGGCAGTACTTTTGAGGGTACTTTTGTAACGAGCCAATAGGAGGATAATCGTGCCACCACGAAGGGTTCGCGAGTACCTGCTTCGCTTAGCTGACGCTCGGTGTAAGTTTAGGCATTGCTCGGATCTGCCCTGTGATGAGTGTTTTTGTGTGGTTGAGCATGAGTATTTCTTGCGTTTGAAAAAACGACGAGAGAGGGAGAGTCGCAGATTTTCTGCGAGTGAGACGAATATCCAGAAGGAATCGGCTTAGTTCTTGTAAGATGGTGAATACTTGTGATGGGCTTCGGCATAAAGCGAGGCCCTTTTTATTTGGTTGGCGGATTATATTTTGATAGACTCCATAGCATGCTGGAACCGATTATTCTTTTTGAAAATGCCGACTTACTGGTGATTGATAAGCCAGCGGGGATGCTAGTGCACGGGATGAGCAAATTTCTTGGTCTGCGGCGAAAGTCGCAAATTGAGCGAGGGGATGCGAAAAGCCGAATTAAAAATATGTCGTCAGTGCTTAGCGATTCACCAGAATCCAGCCTCGTTGATTGGTTGCTTAAAAAATATCCGGAGATAAAAAATGTTGGGGACCATAATCCGCAAGCGGGGGAGTTTGAGCAGAAAACTTTTGACCGGCCGGGGATCGTGCATCGTCTGGATCGGGAAACCTCTGGAGTGATGGTGGTGGCTAAAAATCAAGAAGCATTTAATTTTTTGAAAAAATTGTTTCAAACTCGGGAAGTTAAAAAAACTTATTTGGCGCTAGTCTGGGGGCGCGTGTCCGAAGAGCGAGGAATTATAGACAAGCAGATCAGCATTAAAGACGGTTCCATAAAGCGGACTGTGGGTAAAGGCAAGATGCCTCGCGAGGCGGTAACCGAATATGAAGTGATGGGGCGTTATGGCGTCGGGGTAAAGGCTTTGACTTTGCTAAAAGTTTTTCCTAAAACCGGGCGGACTCATCAGATTCGAGTTCATCTCAACTCTATCGGGCATCCGGTGGTTGGCGATAAATTATATGGCAAAAAAAAGGAGGTTTTGGGTTTAACGCGCCATTTTTTGCATGCTAATTCGTTGGAGTTACCGCTTCCGTCGGGCGGGCGAATTACGGTTGCTTCTGATTTGCCGTTGGAGTTGGCTCTAGTTTTAGAAAAAGCTCAACGAGACCCGGAGGGTTTTGAGTGACGTAACGATAGATTGTTTCTTGGTTTTCGGCCCAAACAAATCCGGACGGGGCTTCCAGTGTTAGATCGAGCGCCGCTTTACTACCGGATTGTTTTTCAAAAATAAAATTATAAGTTGCTCCGTCTTTAATGGCCGGGCCGACGCGGGTATATTGCAGTTCGGTTTTTTGACTTTGGCCTTTTTTAATAGTGGTCCAACCGGCGAAGCCGGTTTTGCCAAATTCGGCGAGGGTGGCGATGGCAAGGAGTGGGATTTTTTCTTCGGTTGATTCTATGGATTCAAGGTCTTGGTCCGTAACCCAATCTTTTTGAAGATAGATTTTAGAGTTAGCGGGGGAATTTTTGGGAATAAATCCCGAAGCGTATTCCGCGGCCGAGCCATTAGGTGTCAGAACGGTCAGGTAATTAATGTTGGCGACTTGGTACCAAGGGTCTTTTTCTTGCTTACCCTCATGAGTTCTCTCGATGGTCAGGTAATTATCAATTTTTCCTTCGGCGCTGATCTTGCTGGAAAGAACTATTCTCTCCTTAATCACGGCGTCGGTTTTGCCACCGCCGATGTTGGCGTTGACTACTGCCAGATAATCACCAAAGAAAGCGCCGGAAGTTTTTTTGACTTCACCGGCGGCACCGCTGAGGGCAATATATTTTTGGAGGCGCTCATCTTTGATGTAGATCATGATGTCTTTGGAACGGATAAGTTCGGTAAGAAGTTGGCGGAACTCTTTTTTTGAGGCGTGACTTGCTAGTTCGGCAAATAATTGCGGCGCCAGTTTTTTGAGAATTCGTTTGGGTTCGCCGGCTTGCTTATCTTTACCGGCTTCAACTTCTTTTTGAACTTCGCGCAAAAAATTGTCTTTGCTGATTTCCAACCTGTATTCCGGCAATGCAATTGGGCCGGTTAGTTCCAATAGTTTTTCGATCACCTTGGTATTCATGGCAATTACGCCGTCGAAGGTGGTCAATTTTTCACGATATATTTTTGATTGTTCAAGAAATCCCAGAATTTTTTTGGCGGAAGTTGGAAAGTCAAAAAACCAATTGGCGTCGCGGGCGGCCCAGTTAGTGACGATCCCTTGGAGTGGTTTGGGGGGGATGGTTTTATTGCGAAGCTGGCCATCCGGATCGTAAATGTCGGTAACGGTTACGTTATCCAGGCTTCCTTTTTTGATAACCAGGTCGGCGTAACTGCCAATAAAACCACCTGACGGGCGCATTTCTGACGGGTTTTGAAAGATAACCGCCAGATGGCGTTCCAGATTGGTGTCAAGAAGACTCAAAATAACGGTCAACAGCTCGGTTTTTTCCCGCAGGCTTTCTTGAACATTTCCGAGATTGGGGAGGCCATTAATTTTACTCAAGTTGGCGAGGGCGGCATAACTTTCTAGATTGCCGGTGGAGGAGGTGATGGTTTTGAGATTATTTTTTATGGTTTGAATTCGCCCGATGAGCTTTTCTCCTTCGCGATTTAGCATCCAGCCCAATCCATTTTCCGCCAGATCATTTAATTGCGAAGCGGCGCTAAGAGCGGACGAACTAAGAACGCCAAAGTTTTTAATGGCTTGCGGGATGGTTTTGAGCGCTGGAATTATTTTTCCCCAAAGCGAAGAAAATTGGGGAATGGCAATCCGATTAGCGCGAGTGCTAATAAATTGCACCTGATTGTTAATGACGCTTAAAGCTTGCTCGGCTTTTTGTGGCTCAAAAGATTTTACCGCGGCGATTACATTTTTAACTTCTTGCTCTAAACCGTTTTGGGCTTGGAGGGAGATATTTTTTAGATGCCAGAGACCAACGGCGTAGACGGTGGCGCTCAAAAACAAAATACCGGCAAAAGTTAGACCGATAACTTTGGCGTAGCGGCGAAAGACGGGGTGGTTTGTCGGCTCCAGCGCGTTACCCGCGCTTTCTTCTTTGCTCCAGGCAAAATGGCGCAGGGAGTTGTGGAGATTTTTTCGGCGGCGGATGTCATTGGTGGTGCGGCGCATAGCGTTCGATTATTTCCAGAGTTTTTTTTGCGGTGATTTGCCAGCGGAAGCGGGAGCTGTTTTTGAATCCGGCGGCGATCAGTCTGGTTCGCAGGGTTTTGTCGATATTAATTTGGTTGATCGCCGAGGCAACGGTCATTGGATCCCACGGGTTGGCATAGCTGGCGCTGGATTTGAGTATCTCGGGAAGCGAGGCGCGATCGCTTACCACGACCGGCGTGCCACAGGCTTGGGCTTCGAGAGGCGGAAAACCGAATCCTTCAAAAAATGACGGGTAGACAAAGACCTCTGCTCCAGTATACAGGATTTTTTTGTCGCTCTCCGCGACCTCTCCCCAGAAGATGATGTCTTGAAGATGGGGCGAGCGCTTAGCCTCGGTTAGGATGTCTTGATAGAGCCAGCCTTTTTTGCCCGCTAAAACTAGGCGATGTTTCTTGTACTCCGGTTTCTTTTTGAGAAGATTAAAGGCTCGGATTATGGCTGGAATGTTTTTTCGCGGTTCGAGTGTGCCGAGGTAGAGAATGTAGGGATAGTTAATTAATTTTGGTTTAGGTCTTATTGAATTGAACGCGTCTTCCGATTTTTGCAGACTTGGGTTAACTCCGGAATAAATAGTGGTAATTTTTTCGGCGGGAATTTTTAGATATTGAATTAAGTCTTCGCGGGTGTATTCGGAGACGGCGATGATGTGTTTTGCTTCGCGCGCTTGTTTTTCCCACCGCTGAAAGCGATGCCAGATTTTTTGCCGCCAAGAAAAAAAATCAGGGTAATGAGCAAAGGAGATGTCGTGAAGAGTGATGATTCGGGGAGTTTTACCGGAGGCGACAAAGTTAAAGTGCGGACTAAAAATAACATCGGCCGAGGTTTTTAGTCCCAGTTTTGGCTGGTTTATAAGACCCATGCTTAGGTTGAGGATCCGATTGGGGATGCGCCAATTAACTACCCGATCCGCGTAGGGGAGCAGAGTTTCGGGCAGGGCTTTTTTGCGTCCGCTGTTGTAGAACAAGAGATATTCGTTTTTGCGATCCAGGGTCAGGAGATTTAGGGTAATGGCTTGAACATATTCACCGATGCCAGAATTGACCTCTGGGTTAAGAGAGCGAATGTCAATCAAAATTCTCATGTCTTTACGCTATCATCCCTCGCTTTTCTTGCCAATTTTAGGTAACGGGTGTAGTATCAAGCCCTTATGATTGATGCTCAAATTTTGCCAAAAATTAAGCCCGGGGCAATGATTCGCGTTTTGGAGAGGGTAAAAGAAGGAGATAAAGAGCGTATAGCTCGTTTTGAAGGCGTGGTTTTGGCCCGCAAACATGGTTCGGAAGCTGGCGCGACTTTTACGGTGCGTGGTACGGTGGCGGAGATTGGCGTGGAAAAAGTTTATCCGATCCATTCGCCGGTTATTGATAACGTGCAGGTTATGAGTTCGCCGAAAAAGGTGCATCGTTCCAAGTTGTATTACATTCGCGACATTTCTCGCAAACGTCTTCGCCAAAAGTTGGGGTTGTAGATTTGGCGTTGAGTTTTTTAGCATTTGTTCATTTTGCTAGACGCTACTACCTTGAGCGAAATATGAGCGTGGGATAAAATGAATTGATTGGTTCCGGGTAATGTTTTGGGGTGTGTTCAGGTGTTTTTTTTAAGACAGGGATCTTTGTATTCATGGCTAAACCCAAGCATAAGGTGCGAATTGATTGGTCGCCGGATTTTGCTTATGCCATAGGTCTTTTGGCAACCGACGGAAATTTATCGCCGAATGGTAGGCAATTCGATTTTACTTCCTCGGATATTGAACAGCTTGAAAATTTTAAGCGTTGTTTGGGAATTACTAATAAAATTGGTTATAAAAAGTCTGGTGACGGAAAAAGAATTTCTGGTCGAATCCAGTTTGGTGATGTTAGATTTTATGCCTTTTTATCGGATATTGGTTTAATGCCAAATAAGTCAAAGCGTCTTCGTGAAATAAAAATTCCCAATGCTCTATTTTTTGATTTTCTGCGAGGTTGCTTTGATGGCGACGGGTCTTTTCATTCTTATTGGGATAAGCGGTGGAAATCGAGTTTTATGTTCTATGTTAGTTTTGTTTCAGCTAGTAAGACACACATCGATTGGCTTCAAAGGAAAATATTTTCATTTCTAAAAATATCTGGGCATGTTACGAAGTCAATTAATAGCTCTGCCTATCAACTCAAATATGCCAAGGCAGATTCGTTGAAGCTTTTACCTAGGATTTATTATCAGAGGGGAATAATGCGTCTTTCAAGAAAATATTTGAAAATTAAGCGTTGTTTGGCTACACTTGGTTTGTCGCTGTGAGCGTCTAAGATTGCGACGAACGAGCCGGTTGATATTTAGAGTGATTGTTTTAGCCCGGGTGGTGAAATGGCATACACGCAGCCTTGAGGTGGCTGTGCCGAAAGGCGTGCAGGTTCAACTCCTGTCCCGGGCACAAGTTGGGAATTTGCAAGTTTTCAAGGTTCGTCTCGCTTCGCTTGGCGGTTAGAATTTATCCTTTTTAGGATGCGAAACGGCAGAAGTGCCGATTTTTTTGTTGTCATTGACTTTTATATAGTTTCGTGTATTTTAGTAATCGGCACCTAAGAAAATGGTGGCCAGAAAGGAGGATTGTTATGGTTCATAGCAATCCTGTAGACCAGAAGTGTTCCCACGGTCAGTGTCGTCATGGCAGGTGCCATGGCCACGGGCCGGAGTGGGAAAATCTCGGTGAGAAGTGGCGCGAGTCAAATCCAGGAATCTTCGGCCAGAAGACTTTCTGGCTCATTCGCTGTTGCGGTGCACCGATGGCGCGGATGAAGGAAGGGCGGACGAGGCAGTGTAAGAAGTGCGGGCGAATGGAAGATAGCGTCACGCGCTACCATCTCGCACTCTGCCGCTGCTGTGGCCGTACCATCGACGTGACACCGGACGATTACGACTAGGGGTTGTTCAACTGGGGTTGTGGGAGAAATCTCACAACCCCTTTTTTTATGTGGCGTGCTAGAATTCGGTGGTGTTGGAGTTTCTGATAACCGATAGAATGCCGGTGTTAAAAAAAGCACTTTAAAAGGAGTTTGGATATGAGCTTAGTTCTTAGCGATGCGAAGACAAAGCCCGCTAATCTTGAAGTTAAAACTGGTTATATTTCGAAGGGTGGCGTGCATTTTGGTGACTACGAGGTGAGTATGGAGGATTTTTTGGCAGCTGTTGAATATGTGTTGACCAACATGAATCTTGAGCCCGACGATCCTCGATCGCAATTTGTGAGATGTGTCAGGTCAATGGTTGAAGTTTGTGGTTGGGGTGGGGAAGGGAGGCGCTTGCAGGCTTCAGTGCCAGTTGCTTACCCGAAGAACTTATCCCAGTAGATTTTCAAATAGTGGTTAGTTTTCGAGAGTCGTCCAGTTTTTAACGAGACGGCTCTTTTTATAGATAAATTATCGTAAAAAAATCGCCCCGATTGAAGTCGGGGCGTTGACGAACTAGGCGGCCATCAGGAGCCAGCCGTTTCTATTCTTCAGGAGGGGCATGTATTCCATGGCGAGATCGGCGAGGGGGGAGAGATGTTGCGTTCGGTCATGGCGTTCCAGCAGGTAGAAGGCGAAGAGGTAGAAGAGGATTCCGTGCAGATTGACGTGGGCGGTGGAGCGGATGAGCGTATTCCAATCGGTGGCGATTTTGCCGGCGATTCCCTTGGTGCAGTCGGTTCCGATGACTCCGTGAAGTTTTCCCGTCAGCATCAGACGCGTCGCGGTATTGAGTGCTTTGATCTCGGCGAAGTGATTGCGGGCTAAGGCATCCACGAGTGGTACGGCTTCCATGTCAAGAATCATTTTCGGCTTGGCGTGCTGGCGCGAGATAAGGACGACCTCGGTGGTTTCGCATCCGATCGCTTGGCAAATAATTCTGGCCGTTGCTCCCTTGTTGCATTCTCCGGCATCCCGCAGGGGATATGCTGTGTGTTCCGGCTGGCTGATTCTCTCGAGTTGGTTCAAAATCGGCACGATCTCGTTTCGGAAGGTTATCGGTGTTATTCGACCTTCCAGGAACTCTCGCAGTTGTCCGACAGCCGATCGTTCACTCATGAGTTTCTGATCTCCTGTAGAAGCGAGCCAAGTTGTCAAAGAACCGTTTTGAACGAAAATGAGCCTTTCGCAAAGCTCATTTTTATGAGTCTACTGATTTTAGTCGGGAAGTCAATCTGATCGGCTTGCTAGCGAGTTTCTTGAATGATGCGGTTAACAATTTCGGCCAGTAATTGGTTTTCTGGATTTTTAAAATCTTCCGGTTTAAAAAGTTCTGCCGTGGTCGCGGTTTGCGGTTTATCGGCTTTGGTTGGTAAAGAGCCGGTGCGGCCAAAAAGAAGACCGATCAGCGCGGCTAAACTGATAACCAGAATGGCGGTTTTGCCGGAGATATTTTTGGGCATTAGTTTTTAACCGGAATCCAGTTGATATTTTCGGCCACCTTTTGAATATTTTTGAGCTTGAAAAATTTTCCATCCGGAAGCGTGACTTCCGCTTTTTGAATGATGCCATTCATATCGTGTTCAACGGCATAGGAGATCGTTTTGGATTCGTCATCACCCTTTTTTTCTACGGCGATGGCAGTTCCTTCTTCTCGAGTATGGCATTGTTTGATTTCGCTGGGTTCAAGCGAGGCTTCTTTTTCGACGCTTAACGTTTGGGTGATTAAGAGACATTTGTTGGCGTCTTCGACGGTGGAAAAACCGGCAGAACGATAGATGTTATTTTCCATCAAAAGAATTGTTAAGCGACTGCCGTAAACTTCATCGGTTCCGATTGGGAAAAGTCTGGCGGTGCCAAAAATTATTTCGCGATCAAGAGTTGATTCGCGGCAGGCTTTGGTGTTCGGATCGGTCTCGCAGAAATTGGCTCGAGCGGCTTTTTCGATGATTGCCTTGTGGACGGTTTCTTTGGTCAAAGTTACGCCAGAGGCCTGGTGTATGAGTAATACGGGTATGACTGCCAAGATGGCGGCAAGGCCTCCGACTAAGAGGAGTTTTCTTTGCATAGGCAGGCATTGTATGCCCCATGGAGCCGTTGTCAACCGCTGGAAGTTTTTGGCGTGGCGAGCTAAGGATTGATTGTATTGATTTCGTAGTCTCTAAAAAGACGGGGAAGCATCATCGGCGGGCGCCATTCTTTTTTGAGTCGCGAGAGATTGGCGTGAGTTTGATATTTGCCGCCATGGTGATAATCGTGATCAAGCACCGGCTCTACTTCAAAGAAGGCGATTTGAGCGATGCGACGACCGACGATGAGTGGGATTTGGTAGTAACGACTGTTATTAGTGATTTCCATAGTCCAGCGATTGATGTAGCCGACATCGCCCCAGCCGGCGCACTTACAGACTTCCAAAAAATTGCGTCCCCAACTGGAGCGAGCCTTCATCATGGTGGTAATAATACCGTTGCCGCCGCCGATGAATTCTTGAGTGTGGCCGAGAATGGTTTCGCCGGGCGCGATCCAAATCACTTTATCGCTTGGAGAAATGCCGTCTTTTAATTCATGGTGGTCGCCGTGGTTGGCGAGCCATTCTTTCATTGGGCGAGCTTTCTCAAATTTTTCGCCCCAAACTCTTTTTACTTCGCGTTCCGAATAAGGGTTGTAGATAGTATAGCCTTCCTGCGGGCGGGTTTCGCGGTAGTAGTTTTCGCCGAGAGTGACGTCGTAACTGACCGTTCCCAGATTTTTTTGGTTGAACGGCGTGATGACTATGTTGCCTTTTTTAAAATGACGTAGGATTGCAGTGTTGGAAAGTAACATGTTTCGGATTCTACCATGATTTCGCCGACAGAAGTATTTTGTTAGACTGACGCGGTGCAGGAATATACCTTGACCGCTGTCGTACTCGAAAAGGCGCCACTTAAAGAACAGGATGTTGTCTGTGTTTTGTATACCAAAGAATTCGGAAGAATTCGAGCTACTGCTCATGGGGGGCGACGGATTACCTCAAAATTGGCGGCTCATTTGGAACCGCTCACGGTCTCCCATGTTCGTTTGGTTGGTGGTGCCGTAGCCGATAACGGGGGACTTCGTTTTTCGATTGCTGACGCGCTGACCATTCGCAAACTTGATGCGGTTTTCTTTCCAATCTTACGCTTGGTGGCACAAATGACTCCTTGGCAGGAGGTGGATTTGGATTTATGGCAAGAACTTATGAACGAAGGCCCAATTCCTTCCGGTCGGCGATTGCTTTCAATTTTTGGATTTGATACGCAAAACGCTCGCTGTGAGTTTTGTGGTCGGCCAGAGGTCGCTTATTTTGTTTTTGATGGTTTTTTTTATACCTGCGCCGACTGTCCGCCCCCAGCGCTTCCGGCCAGTGATTATTTTGCGCTTGGCGTCTAACGCGCTATACTGGATATAATGTTTCGACGACCGCTCGTTATAGGGGTCCTGGCTTTTTTTCTATTGCTTTCGGGGGTGCTGGTTTTCTTATGGTATGAGTCGCGCACGGCTCAAGGTCTAACGCTGGGACTTTTGGTTCCGGAGCGGGTATTGATAGGGGTTCCATTTGATTTGAAGATCAATCTAAGCAACGATTCAAGCAATGTTTTAAACGATGCCAAACTGACGCTTTTTTTGCCGGATGGCGTAGTTTTTGCGGGGGAGGCGGAAGACAAGCGTCTTCGCTCCAAATCTTTAGGTAATTTAGGGGCGGGGAGTTCCAGTGACGAGACTATTCGCTTACTTGCGCTTGATGGGGAAAATACTTTACAAGCGGTGCGGGTTACGGTGGATTATTTACCAACGTCGCTGGGAGGGCGGTTTGAGCGGATCGAAAAAGCCTCTTTTACCATTACCGGTCAAAGCGTTGCGGTAGACATCACGCCGCCGAAAAAGATTTTCAACGGCGAAGATTTTGAGTTTGAGGTGGTTTATAAGAATATTTCTGGCGAAGATATACCAACCTTGATGCTGACCTTGGATTATCCGAGTGCCTTTAAGTTGATTAGTTCTTCGATTGCGCCGGAGCCCGGGAGTTACACTTGGAAGATTTTTGATTTGAAATCAGGTGTTGAGGGGCGGTTTAAGCTCAAGGGGCGGCTCAACGGGCCGGAAAATGCTTTTTATGATTTGGCGATTCGCGCCGAAAGAGATTTTTCTGGGCGAGTTTATTTAGTGCGGACGACACGGGCGGCGATATCGGTCGCGGTTTCGCCGTTGTCGTTTTCTATTGATTTAAACAATGATCCGAATTATTTAGTTAAACCCGGCGATGACTTGAATTATACTTTGCGCTATCGCAACGGGACGGACGTGGCTTTGAGAGATGTGATTATTCGAGCTCGGTTAACCGGCGAAATGTTTGACTTGACTCAATTGGTGACTGACGCTTCTTTGCGGGCCTCGGATAATACGCTTATCTGGACTGCCGGAGCGGCTCCGGAATTGGCCTTGCTTCAACCGGGTGCTTCCGGTTCGGTAACTTTCCGTTTGCGGGCGCTTCAACAGTATCCAATCAAGCGATTTAGTGATCGTAACTTTGCTTTGCGGGTTTCGGCCGAGATTGAATCGCCAACCGTGCCCAGATTCGTGGGATCGGAAAAGACGATAACTTTGGT
>ERZ1292629.3723-Hain-H43-01um-R1-3723-length-11612-cov-15_pt1 | contig 11612 bp, 21 predicted proteins | sample MGYA00564399_ERZ1292629 | MGnify/ENA primary metagenome ERZ1292629 (study PRJEB36523, sample SAMEA6512636) | groundwater metagenome | collected 2019-01-08 | study: AquaDiva: Metagenomics assemblies of 32 groundwater samples | reverse complement strand
CTAAAAAGGCTATTCACACATCCAATTGATTCCGCAAGTTTGCTTAGCAGTAGTATTCTTACGCCGATGGGAGAACGGTATCTCAAAGCGAAAGAACTAGTCAATGAGGGAGGCGCGCGAAACATCATCGAGGGCGGGGCAAATCTTGCAGCGGGTCTAGTGCCACTCATCGGCCCAGCCGCCTACGGAGCAGGAGAAGAAATTGGAGAGGGTATCAAAACTGGCGACCCCGCAGCCATTGCTCATGGGGCTGGTTCGGCTATCGGAACGCTTGCAACGCTTGGACTTGGAACGAAACGCGGCGGCACTCTGGCAAGTAGGGCGGTAGAAACAGTTGGCGGCGGAGTGGAAAGAGGAGTTTCTACAGCGGCATCTGGAGCCGTAAGTGTTATCCGCGAGACAATCCCGAACCGCCTGATGAACAGCGTCCTTCGCACACATGCAGGAGACTTCAACTTTGGTAAGAATCCAGGAGAAACGCTGGTCAAAGCAGGCGTAACTGGACTCAGCGAAGAAGGATTGCTCAGGAACATCGCAAAGGAACAATCCAGAGCCGCGAAAGCAACCGACAGCCATCTTTCGCAACCCGCTGCGCAAAGGACAGTGGACATTACACCGGCAGTTGATGGAGTAATCGACGCGGCAAAAGCGAAAGCAAAAACACTCGGAGATACTGCACTGGAAGGAAGGTTGGATTCTTTGCGCGAAGGTTTGCTCACCATGAATAAACAGGGGGTTGCCACACTTACACCAAAAGAAATCGCACAGCTTCGGCGCACGGTCGGAGAATCTATTAAGTGGACAACCGACCCTGTAGAAGCGTCTATGAAGGATGTAAAGCAGGGAATCTACCGAGCATTGAACGACACTATTGATGCAGCCGTACCAGGGGCGAAGAAACTTACGCAGCATGAGGCTGGTTTAATTACTGCGAAGAAATCACTGCAAAAGGCCATAGATACGAAACAAGGCCACAATATTGTTGGCCCAATGGATGTCGGAGCGGCCATTTTAGGAACAGGGCTAGGTATTCCTGGTGGCCCTGGGACAATGACGGCTGGTGGGTTGGCTGGTTTAGCGGCCCGTCGCGCAATTGGAAGTACGGCTGTCAAAACTAAGGTAGCAAAGATTCTGGGCAGACAGGGGGTTCCAGAACCGAAAATCCAGAGGGCAATCCAATTGCAAAATCGTCTAGGAGGGACACCGTGAGCTGGCTATTCCTATATGCAGGCTATATGTACTACGTCTATCGGCGCGCGACGTTGGTAGCGAAAAGCTCGACCAATCCCATGAGTGGCCGTCTGCAATGGGTTGTGCGCAATCGCGCCGCGCTGTTCATTCACGGTTTGCTGGTGGGCGCGATGTACCTGTTTGCGCTGGAAGCTCCTGCGCTGATTGGCTCACTGTTTGGTGCGCCAAACCTGAAAATACCTCCCGCGTTGTTTCATCCGGTGACGCTGATTCTCGCGGGCTTCTTTGGCACGGCGGTAGTGGATAGCCAATTAGAACGTTTCCCGCGCTTCAAGTCGGAAATGCCAGAGATTCACAACAACGGCACAAAGGAGCCAAAGGAGTGAACATTCCTGCTCCAACGGAATTGAGTTCGACGGCGCTGCTCGCGCTGAGCGTCTATCTACTTATCAAGGAAGTGGCTGTACCTTTGGTGCGCGGGCGCAAGAATGGCAGCACTGGCAAAGCCGGAGAGCAACCTACCGTATTCTGGGAGTCGAAGTTTGGGCAACTCATCTCCATCGGCGAAAAGCAGACCAAGATTTTAGAGGGCATCGCGGAGACAAATAGCGCCATGAAGGAAAGCATCGCCGTAGTTTTGGACAGGACAAAATGAGAGTCACTTTGGAGCGCGAACCAAGCACCGCGCAAAGCACACCTGGAAAACTGTACTGCGATGGAGAGTTCCTTTGCTTTACGCTCGAAGACGTGGTGCGCGACGTGAAAATCAAGGGCATTACCGCGATACCGGCGGGAACCTACAAGCTCGCGTACACCTTCTCCAATCGCTTCCAGAAGTACACGCTGCAATTGCAGAACGTACCAAACTTTACAGGGATTCGCTGTCATGGAGGAAACGACTCCGGCGATTCGGAAGGTTGTCCGCTCTTAGGTATGATTCGCGTAAGCGCGGACAGGATTCGCAACTGTGCTCCGGCTGTCGCCGCGCTAGAAGGAAAAGTTTGCCCCTTGCTGGACGCGGGAGAAGAAGTGTGGATAGATGTGCTGCCCGCGCCCGTACAGACAGAAGGCTTTGGTATCGCGGAAGAATGAGCGAGAAACTAAAATTAGTTGTCCTTGATGGCGAAAAGGCCTGGAAACTCCAATGCCCACAGTGCGGTGTATGGGGTTATTTGGACGACGACCAGTTTCATGGGCGTATTTCTACGCAATGTGATTGTGGCTACCACGAGACGGTGGATTGGAGCGCAAGAGTAGATTGGACAACTGCTCAATGGAGAAACTAAAGGTCGAAGTTGCGTGAAAGGAGGCGCGTAGAGAACTGCGAGCGTCTTGGAACCGAAGCTGAGGAAGCCCAGCGTGCTACGGTGCGCTGGGTTTTCCTTGTGCGGTTTGCGTTCTTTCTACTACTCTAATCTCACCGCCATTGTTTAGCTGAGTCCCAATGTTTTCGTAGAGTCTCTTTACTACGCCATCGAGATGCCAACCAAGAAGACTTAAATCCTTATGAAGAATTTCCATAAGAATCCCAGCATCGAAGGCTGTCAACTTGAAAGTTACGACATTCTCACTCATTTCGGCGCACTTCCTTTCAGGTCGAGCGGCGCGGGCGTAGGTATCGGTTTCGCACGGCCACAATTCCACAATCCCAAACATTTCCAAGCGCGGCGCTTGCGAGGAATCAAGTTATAGACCGTAACGTAGTAGCCCTCCAGCCGCGTCGTGTAGCCCTGCAAAGAATCGAATTTTGTTTCTAGTGCGGCGCTGATAGTCTTCAAGTCTTGGACTTGATTTTTGATTTCCGCAATCTGCGCGGCTTGCGTTTCGACTTGCTTTTGGCAGAGCGGGTACTGAGTAAGCGCTTCGGCAATTCGCCTTTCTTCGGAAGGAATATAGCACGCGCTAAAGGGAGCATCTGGGCCGCGAAGTCCGAGTGCTTTGACGTTGTAGGTATGCAATTCGGTGTCGGCAATCTGCTGAACTGCTCGTACAGCTTCCACGCGGCTGGACTGAATCGCACTGAGACTTTGAACGAGGCGGGCTTCACGGTCGAGACTAGCTTGCACGCGGCGTTCTGCTGCTTCCTGTTTCGCTTGCGCGGCTTGCAGGATTTCTTCTGTTTTGGCACGGTCAACCTCCCGAATCTTTTCAAGTTGCTCGGTGAATTTATCGGCCTGCTTTAGCTGTTCGTCGGCGCGAATCTTAGACTCGTACCACTTGACCGCCGCGAACAGGACTACCGCCGCCGCGATGCCAAGACCTATCTTCCGTCCTAGTGGAGAGATGAGAAAAGTCCACATTCTTTTTTCCTTTCTCTATCATAGAGAATCGCCATGAAAATCATTACAAGCACATTTGTCGGCCACATGCTGAAAATGGCTTGTAAAATTGCAGCGCCCGCGTTAATCCAGAACCAAGTTAGCCAAATCCTTGGCACTTTCCTCATTCTTAGACCTTCCCTTCGTCTCCGACCGCGCCTGTTGCAGCGCGGCCATACCTGATGCGTTGTTTTGGCGGCGACAAGCCCCTTACCCCGCCTGCCGCCGCCCCTCCGCGCTGTCTGGGGTAACGCGGAAACTCCTAGTGACATAGCCTACATTCCGAAACCGCGAAAGTCGCGCTGTGATGCCTACCCCGCACAGGGGGACGCTGGTGCGGCGCATACAACAAAAACAAACACAGGATAGCCAGCAGCATCACAAACTCGATGGCCGCGCGTCTCACTTTTCCTCCTTCAGTCCGAAGCGGTCGAGCGCGGCGCGCTTAATCAGAAAGCATTGTGGGTGTTCTTCGCTAAAGCCAAATTGGCGGCAGCCTATACAGACCGCCTTGCACGCGCAATCCATCATCTCGCGCAGGCCATCCTGGTAGGTCTTGGGCGCATGGGTTCTAGTTGCTTTATAATTCGGGCAATCCAGGTAAATCATCCCGTGACAATTACAAAGTGTGTCCATCTTCATCCTCCTCCGTCAGCGCGGGCGCTCGGCCCTATGCGCGAAAGCCGTCTGCACAAGTGCCCAACAGTCGGGCCGGAATTTTGCCACTTCATATTTGCATCGTTCATAGTCACTTTGCATCGGTGGCCTCCTTCTCCGCGTCCATCGCGGCCTTGAGGGCTTGGGCGACGTGGGCGCGTTCCAGGTCGCCCACGCGATTCATCACACAATTTGGACACATCCACGAGCCTGCATATTCCTCGCGCTTCGTTCGCTGCCAAAGCATTGCACGCCCACAATCGGTGCAGTATTCGTGACCCTGCGGAATGTCGAAATCGCCGACAAGTTCCTTTACGCGGGCGATGAGCGCGGGGACGGCTTCGCGGGCGGCAATAGCAAAATCCCGATTCGCCTCCATCGGCAAATCCGCACCAGCGCCGCGAATCTGAAATACCATTTCATTGTTCGGCCCCCAGACGTATTCACAGTAGCCCTCCGGGTCCCCGTGCCACGGCCCCTTCGTCGCGGCATTGGCGAGGGCCAGCAGCGCGTCCAGCGTGTAGCCTCCGTAGATGCGTTCGCTCATATTCCACTAAACCTTTCTAGTCCGCAGGTCGCGCAGACCCACAGGAAGCTGTCATAACGCTCGTGAACGCGGTGGAGGCGACGGCGTTTGCATTTGGGACATCTCACGATGCGCCGCTTGGTTTTCAAGATGCCATTACAGATTGCGCCGCACTGATGTGTCGCGTCACTCATGTTCGCTTTCCTTTGCGCGGGCGGCGCACACGAATGAATTTAGAGACGCGGTAGCAAGCTGCGGTTATGCAACTAGCCCTTTTCGCGCGGTATTCAGCGGCATTCTTACGCAGAAACGGGATAGAGCTTATAGAGGGAAGCCAGCCTCCTTGACCCGTCCTGAACTCAACCACATAAAGAGTTTGGTAAAGTTTTGGTCGCGCCATGTCACTCTCCCTTTCGCGCGGCGGGAAGTAGCCGATAGAAGCTATGCGTCACGCCGTCTATTTCTTCCGTGCGGTTCTCGATGATGTAGCCAGCTTTGCGCAAGGAAAATATCCTGGCGTTGTACTGCGCGATGCCAAGCGCCAGAATCCACGGCAGAGGAACCCAGTCCCCCCGATGGCCGTCTAGGAACGCGAGAATCCGGTCACACTGAGAAGGCTTGCTTTTCAGGTTCGTGCGTCGCGGGAACGGTAAAGCTGGCTGCGCGCTCATGGGTTCAGCCTCGCGTGAATCTTCGTTAGCACTTCGACTGCTGGCACCAGTACCGCAGCCTCGCGGCAATGCGTGGACTTTAGTTCTTTCACGAAAGGCTGTCCGTTGATTGCCGCGTTGATAGCGACACCCTTAGCAAGAAAATCGCACAGATTCTTAAGCGCAGTTTCCGCGTCCTTCAAAAGCTGCTCGTCGCTCATGGCATTCCTTTCTTCTTCCCCAGTCCGTCCAGCAGGGCGCGGTCGGGCCATACAAGTACGTCTGCCCCATAGAACACATTGAAGCGCAGCGCCGCATAGTGCAGACCAACAAAGAACTCCTGCAATTCTTCCCACTCCGCGAACTCCTTGTTGACGTTCATGGCATCGCTTTCTTCGCGGCAAGCTTACGAATCAGCCCCATTGCTTCATCGAACGCGCGCTTGGCTCCGGCTGAGTTTGGTTTCTCGCGCAACTCTTTCTGGGCGTCTTGCAGTTGCTTTTCGGCTCTTTTCACTTCAGGAGAAGGGGAAGATTTCAGGTTTTGCCGTAAGGTCTTAACTTCTTTCTCTGTCTCTGTATCTACTTCTGAATCTACTTCTACTTCTGTCTTGTTACCTTTGCTGTAACTTTGCTTGTCACTTTGCTGTAACCCTTTTTGGCGGTATGGTTTTTGCCGCTGGTATTCAGACTGATACTTATTCCAATTCAACAGCTTGATAGCCAGTAGTCGGATTGGCTCTGCGCTAGTTTCTTCGATGCTAACTTTCCCCGTGCGCGCAAAAAGGTCTAGTGTTTCTTCGACGTGGATAGGCTCAGACATTAGCGATTGGAATTTGTTGATAGGGTAGCCGATGAGTTTTCCTTCAGGCGTTTTCCCCGCGCACACGATACCAGGGAACCGCGAACGTCCAGCCATCGCCAACAGGTCAATCCAAAACGCTCTCTGTGAGTCTGTCATCTCGAAGCGGGTAGTACCGTCAAGCCACTCGTTCACCCACAGCTTGACCCATGTGCGCCTTCCGAATCGTGGATTCACTGTAACCTCATGGCCTGAGATTGGCATAGTTTTTGTAACCTGTCAAGACTTATTTCGTCCCTTCTTCGGATGCACTGGCTTGGGTACGCGGCGCGTCACTTGCACGTCGTCACTTCCAGAAACGCGCGCTGGCTAGGTACGGGCCGCGTCACGATTTCGCGCACTTCCACTTCTACGCACACAGGACAGTCAGGGCCGCGAAACCAGACTATCGGATGGTCTTTCTTGCATCGCTGCCAGCCGTAGCCGTCTGTGGGGTAGAGATGGATGGTTTTCGCGCTCATGGGAACAGGCTTTCTATGCGTGGCTCTTTGCAGAAACGGCCACCAACATCGCGCAATCCGAATGCGGCCCTTGAACGTCCGCCCTTCCCAGCGATGCGCCGGAGTAAAGGTAATCTGTCTGCGTGTATATGGTGCTTAGGGCAGAGAAGCGCGATATTAGAAGCGGTGTTATTCACGGGATTTCCGTCCTTGTGATGTCTTTGCGCTTTCGGTTTTCCGCAAACTTGGCATGGCCCTGTTGGAATGTGCCGCCACGCCCACAATCTTGCGGCCATCTTTTCCCTTTTCTTTCTTCGGGCGTCCTCCAAGAGCACCGTTTCGTCGAGAGGATTCAGCTTTTTTCTGGCTTCTAATTCTGCCCAACACTTGCGCGGCCTTAGAACTCGTTTTGGTATTTTCATGCATTGGCCCTCCTCCACGACTGTAACCTAACGTTAGGTTCATTGCAATCATTTTTTGAATCCACCTAAATTGAAAAACTCTATGCGTGGATTCTTACAGTCGCCTTTCTTCCAAGAATGAAGTTCGATGGTCCCGCGAGCCCTTAACCAGACTGGTGCTTTTGTGGAAGCAAGGATTTTCTTTTTGCGGGCAGAGAAATTTTCGTAGCTCGTCGTTTGAATGAGCAAAATGTTCGTACCTACCGCGATTAAATCGGCGAACCCGAAAAGGTCTTGCCTGCACTTTGCAAACGAGTTCCAGTGTTCGACCCGCTCGACGACCTGATAGCCGCGCGACTTCAACAAGCGGATGCTCTTTTCGGTCGGGGTCATGGGCGCGATTCCTCGTTCGTAGCGGAAGGCGCAAGACCGCAGTACATGCACTTCATTCCTTCTGGCCATACGAATACTTCCTTCGTTTCGCGGTTGCGGAGGAGGCCAGCAGCGATATGCTTGTCAGCGATGTTAAACTCAACATGAGAGCCGTTCGATGCGCCGCATTCCGACGCCATCTTTGACATTCCGCTATCCCCTGCGCGGCGATTTTCTGAGTTGTGGTCACTGGATAGCCCCCAGTCCGAAAAGCCTTCTCGGAGAGCGTAATGCCACGGGTTCCCTTTGGGATGTTTGCTTACATTTTCCGTCCAATGCGTTGTCAGCCAAGCACACAAAATACCTTCGTGCCCACGCGCCTCTACCATCAGACAGCAAGAGTAATAGCCCACGCGCGCCTTTCCAATAAAAGCAAGGTCATACTCGCCGTCGTCGGGAATCCATCCCCCTTCCGCGTAGCGACGAAACTCTCCGGCAAAGAAATCGGGAAGCGGTCTAAACTCATACACAATCTTTTCGGTCTTCGCGTCACTCATGCCACCTTCCTCCCTTCCTTGATGGCCGCGCGTAGCTGCTTCGCTCGCGCTGCAAGAGCCTTTACCTTTGCCATGTCCGGATGCTTCGCGCAGAGTTCTTTCCAGTGGGCAAGACCGTTTCCTCTAGCTGGTCGCGTAGGTCGCTCATGCGCGCGGCTCCATGTTGCCAAGTCGCAGCAGAATTATTCCAAGAGCGCCGATTACGATTATCTCGAAAGATGGGATGGGCTTAGTACGGAATACATGAACAAACGCGCTCCCTAAGCAAAGTATCGTGCCCGTTAAATAACAAGCCCATCTCGGAACTCTCATTTGCGTTCTCCTAGAGGAATCCATTTCAGGCGCGGCTCTCGCCCATGTGCAGCTTTATGTCCGGCGCGGCAAGCCCACACGCCATTCGCTATGGAATCATCCCCGCCGCGTCCGCGAGTCCGAACATGATGCCACTCTCCGCCGAACCACAGCACGCGGCCAGGACACTTGTGCGGATACTTCGCCTGCGAGATTTGGCACATGCCCATATCGCGTTCGTAGATTTGGCCACGCCTCTCTGACTTGTCCTTGCCGAACAGAAACTCACGCCCGTCAATCGTGTAGTGGCTACGCTTCTTCGGGTCACGAAACAGGCGGAATTTGTACGCCGCCTTCGTTCTTGCGATGTCACGACTTCGCGGGGCCATTTACTTCTCCAGTGCTTCTTTCAGTTGCGCGGCCATGCGCGATTTCACTTCCGCGGCGGCGGCTGGCCTTCTACCAGAACTTTACTCGTTCCTACCGCTTCACCGCTCCATCCTCATTAGAAACCCACAGAGTCCTTCAACGATTCGGAATTGATTCTGTCTGCGGATTCCGACGCAGTCGGCTGGGCCGGAATAATAAGCTCAAAACCGAAATCTTCGAACAGCGCCTGCACGTCCGCTTGGCACGCCGCGACGCTCATCCACACCTTCTGTTTGGGCATCCAAGTTGCTAAGTCCTTTAGTTTCCGCTGTTCCTCAAGTTCTCGCGGCACTTGGAAGGAAAAGGTGTCTTTGTCGTTCCAGAACGCTTGGTAGGATGGCCTGTCTTCAAGCTGGGGCGGCTCAGGCGAGGCTTTCTGTCCGTTCTTGGCTAGCAATACCCCCGCCTCGACCACGATGCTCCCGTCCGTCACTTCAGGCATGGTACTGATACCCGCGTCTTCGTATTCGTCGGCAATCGCGGCCCGGATAGCTTCTTCGGTCTCCGGTGACAGTGGCAGGAACTTTGCCAGCGTTCGCACGGGCGTCTTTAAATACATTTCCTTGGGGTCAGAGTTCCACGGAGAATAAGAAGAGTCCTTCGCTTTTGACCTATTCTTCCGCTTGAGGATTTCGGCGGTGCTCAGAAACTTGGAGAACGTCACGCCATCTACGGTAGTCGCAACGGCGTAAGCACCAATCCAATCCCCTTCGACTTCGCGGTTTACTGTAAGATTTGGAACATGGATGATTTTCGGTTCAGTCCCCATCACGATTTCAAACTTGTCATCCTTGTGCACGACTTCGGCAAAAATGCGGCTCACGCGCTTGGAGCGGTAAGCAAGTTGGCAGAGACCCCGATAGCCCGCCTGGAAGGTTGCCGTCTTTCCGTAGGGGACGATGAAGGCTTGACCAAGCACGGGGTCAAAGCTGAGTCCAAGCTGCGCCCCCTGCGCCACTGCGGAAAGAATTGAATCTGGTTTGCAATCCAGAAGGCCCGGATTTTGGCGCACGACACCCCATGCGATTTGCAGAAAGCGGTCAACGTCCATCCCGACAGGGATGAGGTCGGCAAGTTGCTTTCTGTTAGCAAGCATCCTGTCATGGATGGTTTTGCTATTCGATACCAGCGCGGTTGTCATTACAGCGCCTCCAACTTGTCGTTTGCATCGCCAAGCTTCGCGGTCAAATCGTCAATCTTATCGTTCGCGTCTCCAACCGCATCGGTCAAATCGTCAACCTTTGATTGAGCTTGGCACAAAGGGCAATCGCGTCCGCTGTAAACCATGATGCCGTCAGAATGATTTTCACAAGCTTTCATTTCACGTCCAACCTTTCTAGCTGTTCGTAATGAGCGCCGGGCACAGCCAAGCCAGCATCCAAATCGCGCTCAATCTTCTCCTTGTCGGCCACCATCTTCGTTTCCGGCTTCCTGTACTCATCGGGCAGCAGGACTTCATTGATGCACAGGCGCGTGGGATTCTTGCTCACGCGGAAGAAGTGCTCGTCGCCAGTGACTTTTTTGATGCCGCGTTCTTGCAGATAGACCAGCAATCCCCACTTCAAGCGACGGGCCAGCGCGCCGCGAGACTTGGCAAACTCCGTCCGTAGCTTCGCCATCTGCTTGCCAATTTCTTCTTCGGCTTCAAGTTTCAGGATAGCCTCGGCCACATCATCGCGGATAGAAAGGTCAGTTGTATCCACGACCTTGACGATGGCCGCGCGCTCATCCGCCGTAACTTCCCCTTCGGCAAGCTGGGCCTCCACACTGGAAACGAAGGCATTGAAGATTTCACCCGCTAATTGTTCGGGCGTCTTGCGGTAGCGTTCGACCGCCGCGACCCGATGATTCACCTTGTCAACCTCTTGCGCGAGAGTGGATTCAGGGATGCCGCTCACGGCGCGCTCTACCATGTCCAGCCCGGCAGATAGGGCTTTTGCTTTCAATTCTTCAATGTTGTTGCTCATTGCCTTTCCTCCAATTCCTTTACGCGCGCGGCGAGAGCTTCCAAATGTTCGCGCACCGGACACATCATCGTTCGGCTTTCCAGTATTGCGCTGGCCTCTTCCAAGTAGTTGCGCGGCGTGCTCATCTGATAGACGGTTCCCGCGTCCAAGTGGGCCATGTAAGTATCGCGGTCAAACTCGCTCATTTGGCACGCTCCTTTTCATCCGCGCGGGGAACCAATTCGAGTTCGTCGGCGCGGTAGCAGAACGGCCTACTACCAATGAACACTCCCACATTGCCGTATTCATCGGTTGAGAGGACCGGGCCATAGAATCCAGCATTAGGTACAGCATCGCCGTTCGGGTCATTGCCCCATTTTACGCGCACCTTATCGCCAGCCTTGAAGGCGCTCATGGTTTTACCTCGCAAATAATCTCTCTTTTCAGCGCGCCGATTTTATCTTCCTGAATTTGGAACGGCGGATATAGCGCGACAATCCACAGCCGTTCGCCCTTCCATTTGTCAGGTTCAAGCGTTCCGTGTAGGGCGCGCCGCGTGCAGATTGCAAGCGGCCCCTTGATTTCCTGAACTAGTCCTTCATGGGCGGGGCTATCCATGCTGCCGCCGTTCGCGGCCAAACCTTTTGCATCACTTTTCCAGAAAGCGAGCTTTGCCTTTTCCCAGCGGACGGCAATTTTCTTACCTGCGGTCTTTAACCGCGCATAAAGCACAAGCAACCAGTAGCCGTCGCCGGAGCCGTAGCCGCCGCCGTAGCCGTAGCCGTCGCCGGAGCCGCCGCCGTAGCCGCCGCCGTCGCCGGAGCCGGAGCCGTCGCCGTCGCCGTCGCCGTAGCCGGAGCCGTAGCCGGAGCCGTCGCCGTCGCCGTCGCCGGAGCCGTAGCCGGAGCCATCGCCGGAGCCGGAGCCGTCGCCGGAGCCGTATTGTTTTATTGCATCCATGTTGAGGCTTCCC
>ERZ1292629.3721-Hain-H43-01um-R1-3721-length-11616-cov-4_pt1 | contig 11616 bp, 15 predicted proteins | sample MGYA00564399_ERZ1292629 | MGnify/ENA primary metagenome ERZ1292629 (study PRJEB36523, sample SAMEA6512636) | groundwater metagenome | collected 2019-01-08 | study: AquaDiva: Metagenomics assemblies of 32 groundwater samples | reverse complement strand
TTTTCTACATCTTCCTTGGAAAAAAGATAAATGCCTATGCTTGCTAGATTTGATTTTGGCTCAGAAGGTTTTTCCTCAAAACCAACAACCTTGCTCTCATTTACTTCAATAATGCCGTATTTTTTTAATTTCTCTTTATCACTAATTTCAAAAATACCTATTGTTGTTTTCTTAACTTTATTAAAAAAATTTATAAAATCTTCAAGGGAAAAAGTGAAAAAATTGTCGCTCGAAATTACAAGTATATCATCTGAAATGTTTTTTTCCTGAATTACCAAGTTTAAATCCCCTATTCCCCCAAGTCTTGTCTCGTTGCTTATTGTGCCGTCATTAATTATATCAACTCTTCTTTTCATTTCTTTATTTTGTTGTTGAAGCCACCATGCAAACTGAATATAGAATTTATCATTAGTAACAATAAAAATTTCCTCTATGCTTGGAGGAATTTTCTCAAGTATATGATTCAATAAGAGTTTGCCTTTAATTTCAAGCAGGGCTTTTGGCTTGTCAATTGTAAGAGGATAAAGCCTTGTGCCATACCCTGCAGCCAGGATTATTGCTTTCATAATTGATGCAGAAAGGAGAGGTATATAAAATTAATTAGTATACACTGCAATTAAAAAAGGTAGAGCTTAATCCTCTTTTTATATTTAACTCAGGCTAAAAATATTAAGAAATAATGAAAAGAAAAATAAAATTAAATAAAAAGAACTATCCTTAGTCTACCTTTTTCTGGCTTTTCTCTTTTTCGCTTTCTTCTTTCTTCTTCCGCCTCTTGCCATCTTTGCTTCACAGACATTGCCTTTTCCATCAACATAATAAAGATAGCCTTTCTTTCTTTTTACTACATTTTTAGCGATAACTTTTCCCATTGCTTCAAAATTTTACCTCCTTTATCTTTTTTTATTATTAAACTTACGACGACGGGCTATTTAAACTTTTCCTTTTTTCCGACGATAAGATTAACTATTTTAGAGTTACTCAATGGTATTTCAATGAGTTTATCAAATGACTTATTGGGGGTAACGTATGTTCTCCAGGGTTTGACTATCTTCCACTCAAAAACTCTGTCTTTCCTAATCCAGATTGCCAAGAAAGGAAAAAAGACAAACCACGAATGAATTCTCCATTTATTTCTCCATGGAAACTCAAACAAGAGATTATCTTTAATGCTTCTCCTGAACATCAGCCCTCTAATCATCCCAAAGAATCCTAATTTTCTTGCTCTTATCTTAAATTTTCTTGCTCTATAAAAAAGATTAACATTGATTTTAGAATGCATTTTTATACCTCTCATAGAATGTGATTATATTCTTTTCTGTAACATAATCATGATGCTTGAAGCCGCCTCCAAAACAATTTGGGATATGCATTAATTCATGAATTATCGTCTTTATCTTGTCCTCCTCGCTTAACTTGTCAAATCTCTTGCTTAGAAATTCTAAAGTATAGAAAGCTTTTCTTTTCATTCCTTTCTGCATGACTTTTCCCAGAGCATGGCATCTCGCAATTACTCCTCTTGTCTTGCTTCCGTGACTCCTGATGCATGCTATGTTCTCTGTATCTATATGCCTCAGATTCAGCTTTTCAACTATCTCTTCAGCCATTCTCTGTATATCATCTGCTTTTTCATATCTCATTTTACTCTATTTGAATAATTTTCTTGCTGTTGTTTAATCCTGCTTTGATTTTTATCCTTGCTGGTGGAGTAGTAAAATATCTTGCCAGCAAGTTTATTAGTTCTATATTTGCCCTGTTTTTTTCAGGTGGCTCTTTCAGATAAATTAGATACATATTATTGCCAAAACTCTCTATTTTTTGCTTGGAAGAATTTGGCTTTACCTTTACATGAATTAACATATTCAACACTGGGAGGAAAAGTATTTAAACTTTTTTTCTTTTTTTGTGTTATGGCAAGGCAAGAAAAATCAGCAGGCGCTGTAGTTTATTATTTTGATGGAAAGCTGTATTTTCTTCTTTTGAGAAATACTCTAAAAACAACATACTGGGAATTTCCAAAAGGAGAGATAGAAAATGAAGAGATAGAAGAAACTGCACTAAGAGAAGTTAAAGAAGAGACAGGCTTATCAGATATAAAAATAATTCCTGGATTTAAACAGAATCTGCAGTGGTTTTTCACATTTAAAGGCGAACTTGTAAGAAAAGAGGCCGTTTACCTGCTCATAGAAATTCCCAAGGAAGACAAAGACAAGGTTAAAATAAATTATGAGCATGAAGCATTTTCTTGGTTTGACTATGAGAAAGCTCTTAAAAACTTAAAAGGCAGGGATAATAAGGAGATGCTGAAAAAAGCTTATGAGTTTATTCTGAATTATGAGAAGCAGAAGAGGCTTATTTAGTCAAAATTTTCACAATATTTCCATTCTTCAACTTGCTTTCTTTTCCAAGTTTTTTTCCTGTCTTAGCATCTATAGCTCCTACAAACTTATTTCCTATATCTGTATGTATTTGGAAAGCAAGAGCCAAGGCGGTGCTTCCTGAAGGCAAGAGAACGGCATCTGGCAGAATTTTTCCCTTTGAATCTGAAAAATGATGCTCATTTTCTACAGGATATACTACAATATATCCAAGAAAATCAAAGACAGCTTTATTCAGGCAGTCTTGCACTCCTGTTGCCTGTTTTTCCAAGAACTTCTTTATTTTCTCAAGGGCTTTTTTCTGTCCTTCTGTTATCTTATCAGATTTGATTTCAAAATCAGAAGCGCCAGGAACATAGTCTATCAAGCCAGCTTTCGAAGCTTCTCTTAGAGCAACTTCATAGTCAGCTGAACATGGCATTATCAGCAAGTCAGGAAACTTTTTCTTCAGTTTATCTATGTTTTCAGCTGATTCGGGCAAGTCAGCTTTATTTGCAGCTATAATCATCGGCTTGCTTTTTTGCCTTATTTTTTTTGCGAATTTTAATAAGTCTGAATTTGTCCAATTGCCTTTTTCATTCAAATCCAAATTTTTTATAATTTCCTTTATATCCTCTTCTCTAATTTTCAAACCAGACAGCTGTTGTGCAATTTCAGATGTCAAGGAAGTTTGTTTAGCTTTCCTCTCCAAACCTTTCCAGTTTCTTTCTAAAATCTGAAAAATCCACATGTCAATTTCTTTCTCTATGAACTCTATATCTTTTTCAACAGGATAATTTTCTGTCTGCTCGCCCTTCTCATCAGTTTTTCCAGAAGCATCGACAATATGTATGAATAAATCAGCTTCTCTCAAATCATCTAAGAACTCATTTCCCCTGCCTTTTCCTAGATGAGCTTCTGGAACTAATCCTGCAACATCTATAAGCTTGATAGGAATAAATCTCTCTCCATTTACACAGAAGCCATGATTAGGGGAGCATTTTTTCCCTGCTTGTTTTTCCGGGCATTCCACTTTTACAAAACCTATCCCTTGATTTGGCTTCAAAGTAACAAAAGGTCTATTAGCAATTTCCACATTAGCAAGAGTTGCTGCCTTAAAAAAAGTACTTTTTCCGCAGTTTGTTTTACCAACGATTCCAATTAGCATTTTTTTTGAAAATAATTAGTATAATACAGTTCATTTTTAAATTCTTTATTTCTGATGATATTCTTTATCCATTTATTAATCTTTTGTATATTTGATGTCCTATAAGATTTATTTTCTCTTTGTCGTTTCATAAATTCTAGTATTCCTAAAAGAACATCTTGTTTATCAAATCCTCCAAAAAATTTACTTTTAGATTTTGCAACTTTAACACCTCTTATAAATCCACCAATTTTTAGAAAGTTAATAATAGACTTAATTGATGTTGTTTGTAATCCACCCACTCCAGACCAATTATTATAGCCTTTCTTAATTGACATATTGATCCCTATTGACTTTACAATTTCTTTTAGCTCATTTGTTAATTTTGGGTGGGCACATGCTATTCTTAAATTTGGAGTTATTAGTTTTTCTCTTTTTGAATTATGAATACTAATGCTTCCTTCAGTTATAGCCCACAATCTTATTGCTATTTGTTGCTCTAATCTTGAGCGATATAAAAGATAGGATATTGTAGGCTGCTTTAACTTCAAATATTCTTCAGCAGATTCTTTTGATGGTGATGTTTTAAAAATAGGGCAGTTTGATTTAAGTGAATTTAGAATATCTTGATTAAACCGGTGGGTAGTTATAAAAATGCTTTTGTATGGGACTTTATAAGAAGAGGGTAATTTATTAAATTCATAATAACAAGCATCTGCCCAGATATCATGAATGATATTGCTTTCTCCAGAACAGAAGACACTCGAAATTTTTTCTCCACCATCAGTTATCAAAAGAGGAATAATTACAGCCTTGCTAAGATTAACATTCTTACTTACCCAAAAGGGAACCTCTTTAGATAAAGGAAATTTTAAGATTAGATCTTTTTTGTAGATATAGAAAGTTTTTAAGAAATGATATAATAAATAAGAATAAATTACCAATAATCTTGTTTTGTTTAGGTAATATTTATCTATTGAAAAATCTTTAATTATCACATCTTTAATTTCTTTAGGAGTATTTTTAATCGCGTAAACTTTATCTGGCGTTATTGGAATTAAGTAATTAGCCATCTTAAAGTCTTCTGGTTTTAGCGGTAACTTAATTCTATTTTTACCATGATGTTCTCCGAATGTAAATTCACACCCATATACTAATTGGTGCATTTTCCTTTTATTTATATTTAATTTATTGCATACTTCTATTAACTTGCTAAATGGCAGGGCCTTTTTATAAGACTCCCATCCTATTATTGTACGAAGAGGCGTTTTTATCATTCTTGCTAAATCCTGTTGAGTTTTCTGATATTCTTTCCTTATTTTCTTTAAAAAACCATTATCTAAAATTCGCAATTGAGGAATTTTATTAAGATTAAAGTAGCCATCTTTTGTAAGATTTTCTAGTCTAACCGAAACTTTATGAAGAAAAACAGTTTTTTCTCTTTGCATAGGCATTATTAAGTCTTGCATCATTTTCTAATGTTTCTTATGCTTATAAATCTTCCTATGCAATTATATTGTAGTAAACGGATAATAGAATATTTGGCTTTCCCACCAGTCCTATTAGCATATAAAACCAAGGTAAGAAGAATATAAAAATTTAATGAAAAATAAAAAAAGAAAATAAAAGTTAAATCACCACTCTTCTTCAGGCTCTTCTTCAACTTCTTCTTCCTCTACTTTTTCTTCAGCTTCTTCTGGTTCTTTGTATTTTTCAAATTTTTTTGCCATTTTTACAATTTCAAAATTTATTTAAATTATCTTACAATAAGCCTTTATAAAGCTTTCTTTTATGGGTTTGGATAATTTTAAATATCTATGATTTCTTTTATGTTCATGAGCCTGTAGCTCAGCCTGGTTAGAGCATCGGTCTTATATGACATTGTTTTGATAGAAGCAAGGATTAAGCTCTATGAAAGCCGAGGGTCCACGGTTCGAATCCGTGCAGGCTCATTTTTTTATATACTTTATCATAGATTTATTTTTAAATAGAGTTTATTAAAAATTCATATGCAAGCTGAAAAGACATTATTTTTTATTAAACCATATATTGAACCGGAAAAGGCATTAGAAATTATAAGCTACAGAAACAAATTGCTACAAGAAAATAAAGTTTGTTTTGAAAAAATGGCAGAATTCTCCACACCAAGATTGCCTTTAGAGTTTTACATGGAATTTTATTCTCAAATAGGTATAAATTTCCCAGGAGTTTTGGAAATTATGACTCGGGATTTTGCTTCTTGTTCTTGTGGTTTGATTGGAGATGTTTTGCAGGGAGTGAGCATAACTGATATCCTCAGAGAAATTTTAGGACCAAGACGTTTTGAAGAAAATCCTAGTTGGACTATAAGGGGAAGATACTTCTCTTATAATAACCCTGACATGTTGGGGCACAGAACTGTAGCCCATGCTTCTACCAAGGACGAGGTTGATAAAGATTTTAGAGTATTTGTAAAGTATAATTTAGTTCACAAAACTTTCAGTTAGGTTTATAAATCAAAAAATCATTTACTGTGATGGCAAAAAAGAGGAGAGATAAAACAGATAATAAAGACGACAGCAAGCTATTTGCTTTTCTCGCAGTATTGTTAAGTGTGCTTGGATTTGTTATAGCCTTACTTGCAAAAAGAGAAAATAAGTATGTAATGTTTTATGCAAAACAGTCTCTAATCCTGTTTTTGACAGGGATAGCAGCAAAAATACTGACTCTTCTTCTTGCTATAACTATAGTTGGCTTGTTGGCTGTTCCATTTGTATGGATAATTTATGTTGTGCTTTTTATTATTGCACTGGTTAATTCCTTATCTGGAAAAGAAAAAGAGACACCAATAGTGGGCAAGTACGCAAGGAAGATAAAGCTTTGATTTTCTATTCTTTTGCTTTTTATTTTTAGTTAAATTTAAAAGCAATTTCTCTCTTTATTCTTTAAGCCCCCGTAGTCTAGTGGCCAAGGATGCGGCCCTTTCGAAATGCAATGGGTTTTGATTCTTTTCCCAAAAGAATTAAAGAAAGGCCGGGACCCGGGTTCGAATCCCGGCGGGGGCATGCTTGATATTACCTTTAGAAATGTTTTTAAATTCCACAGCACAGTAATTTGTATAATATAATATAAAAAGGGGCAAGATGAACAGGAAAATAAATCAGACTTATATTGGTGTTATAGCCCTGCTGGTGCTGGTTGTTTTTTTAGTGGTTCAGAACATAACACAAGAGCGGGAGATGACAGGAGACATAGTTGCAGGAAGTTCAGGGGATATAACTGTATATCAGCCTTCCTGGTCTGATGGAAGAGCAAGCATAAAGATATATCTGGGGAAGGCTAGTGTAGACTCAATATTGATTGCCCAGACTACAGTGCAAGCTGCAGACACTATAGCAAGCTTAACTGATTTAGCTGATTACGCAACAACGCTGCAGAAAGCGCAGGCAGGAACATACTCTAAAGCCATGGATGTTGTTAAAGATTTAATGAACTTGAATCCTGCAGGGGCTATCCAGACAGTTTTAGGCTGGATGACAAGCGCTTTTGCAAGTGCAGTAGATGAAAACTGCTTAGTTCAGGCAGTCAGCTCTGTTTCAAGAGATTCTAAGGGAGGAGTAACTATTTACAGGTTCACAAACTTCTTTACAGAAGAATCTTCGTGGTATGAAGGCTATTATCTCTACTCTCAGAATGAGTGGACTGGCGGATGTGTAGAGAGCAAGGTATGCCTAAAATTCCTGTACTATGATGGAAGAGAGTCTGGTTGCTGGTGGTAAGCCTCAACTATCTTTATTTTTAATATCCTTCTTTTTTACTTATTCTTCCTTCCATCTCTTTTTACCTCAACTATGTTTCTGACTTTAAAAGAAACAAGAAACATTCCTAGCATAAACAAGCTGAAGAGCAGGAAAATAAACTTGAAAGGAAGGAAAATCAACAGAGTTGCGGAAATGCTTTTTCCAATAAAGTGACTTATTTCCATGGTGGTGTTATAAGGGCCGTAAAATCTCGTGTCCTGCTCCCCCCTCATCATATCAAAGAAATAAGCTTCTGTTGTAGCCTCCAGCATAGCTAAGCCGATGCTGGCAAGTATCAAGAGAGCGAGGATGGCATAAATATTTGAAACAAAAAAGCACGCAAAGGAAAAGACTGCCGGAATCAAGAAGCCTATTTTAAAAATTCTTTTGAAGCCAACTTTTCCAGCTAACTTGGAAAATTTATACCCAAATAATATTAGAGGAACAGCTGCTGCAAATAAGAAATAGCCTATCCATCTCTCATGCAAGCCGCTTCTAATTATAAAGAGAGGCATAAAAAGATAAATGAGAATCCACCATAAGCTTATACCACCCCCTAAAATATAGGCGAGGGTTCTGTTTCTATCTTTAAAAAAATCCCTGAAATTTTTCAGCATGTTTCTGTCTGCTTTCTTTTTTATGTGCACATCTTTGATTTTTGAGATTTTGAAAGTCAGAAAAGCAAGGAGCAGGAAAATTGCAGACAGGAAGAAAACCCTGCCCTCGCCGTATTTTTCAGCAACTGAGCCGGCAATTAGAGGGCCTATCACCCAAGCTACATTCATAAAAGTATACATCAATCCCTCATTTCTTGAGAGCTGCCTCTCTGCAGAGCTGTCTCTTATTATTATTCCAAATGCTGTTATCTTCAGGGTGGCAAGGACAGTCAAGATAAAAGCTAAGACAACAAAAAAGTAGAATTTTGTGTTTATAGCGAAGAGTATATAGGCGAGAGCAAAGAGCAATAAAGTATAGGAGTATATCCTGGATTTATTGAACTTTTCAATTAGAGGTATAAAAAAGAAGTAAGAGAAGAAAGAGATGAGAGTAAGGAGAGCAGAAAAAAACCAACTAGCACTACACTATGCATAAAACCATCCATGTATACTGCCCAGATAGTGTCTATCAAAGCAGAAGACAAAGATACTAGGAGTCCTATGACAGCCAGCTTAGCAATGCCTGTAAATATAAAAACCCCTTTTCCTTTCCTTATTAATACACCCATAATCTAAACAGGCTTCCAGGATTTTAAAACTTATCTCATATGTCAGAAATTCTCACTGAAGTTCGAATTTCTGAGCACCTTCAAAAATTAATGATTTTTGAGGTATCTATTTTCCCAGTCCTGCATGTAAGATTCCGGGATTTTTATTGTCCCTGAGAATAAGCTAACTTTCTTCTGCTCCATTTTTCTATATCTTGCTCTGAAAACTAAGCCAAAAATCAATCCAACAATTATTCCGGACAAATGAGCTATTGTTCCTATATTAGATGGGAAAATTGTCTGCAGGATATTTCCTATTGTCCAGAGTACTGAAGCAAGAAATAGGGGCATAGGAAGCGAGAAAGCCCACACTCTCATTAGAGGCTTTATGACAGTTAGAGCTCCTATCACTCCAAAAATAGCACCTGATGCGCCTAAACTGCTTGAATAAAAATTTACTGCTATTAAGTTTGCAATTATTCCTGAAGCAAAGAAAACAATCAGAAACCTGTTGCTTCCAATTAATCTTTCTAAAATCAAGCCGAATAAAACTAATGCAAAGAGGTTATAGAGCAAGTGTGCCAGGCTTCCATGCAGGAAAATAGAAGTTAAAAATCTCCAAGGCTGAGAAAAAGACTGCTGATTTAAGACTAGAGCATCTGTAAATCCTGGAATGACAAGTTGCAGGATAAACAAAGCTATGCAGATTAAAGACAACCATAGAGTGTAAATTTTCATGATGCTTTATATTACAAAAGGTTTAAATAATTTGATGTTTCATTTATAATATGAATCAAAGGAGTTTAAGAGAGGTTTTAGATGACGATTCTTTTGAAGAGCCTTATAAAGTTACAAATAGAACAAGAAGTGTAAGTCAAAGGGCAGCCCAACAAGGTTTTGGAGCAAGTGTTAGATTGGCAACAGGTAGAGTGTATACAGATGAAGAATATGATAAAAGGAGAGAAGAAGTTTTATCTACTCCCTTGCCCTAGGAAATATTTATAAACTTCTTTATTCTTTGTAGGATATGAAAAAGAGAGGAAGGATAATTTTTTTAATTTTATTCTTAAGTTTAATTTTAATTAATTTAGTTTCAGCTTTTTCATTTTCAGATTTCTTGGATAAAATCAAGTCAATAACAGGAAAAGCTGTGGAAGACGGGTGCATAATAGATAAGAACCAGTGTCAAAAAGTTATTCTTGAGGATAAAAGCTGGTTCTGGGAGTGCAATGGAAATCAGGTAACCCAGAAAATGTTTGATTCTACAGAACACTCTTTTTTAATACCAGATAATGGTGGGGGGCCTTATTTTTTGAAAGACAGGATAATTTGGGTGATGAGGGAGAAAAAATATAGTTCTGATTCAGGTGGTTATAGTGTATATACTTATACAGCGATTTATTCAAACTCTATTTGCGGGGATACAACCAGCATAAAAAGAATAAGTCAGATAGCCACTTCCGCGCGGGGTAGTGCTGTCGCTACTAATTTAATAAGAGAGGACAGGATAGAGACTATATTTCCTCCGCCTGTAACAACTGAATATTATTTGTATCTTGACAAACAATCTGAAAGAGTTGTGTGGAGATATGTTGAGGGAAGATTAGTAAATAGCAAGTGGCAGTATACAAATGTTATAAATTCAAACTCTATTTATGGAGATGAGAGCACAATTATAGATTTAAGCAGAAAAGTAACTAAAGACAAGATAGATTTGATAGGACAGGAAATAAAAAATAACAGAGTTATATGGTATGAGATGGTAACTGGAACAGTGTATTATTCAATTAAAGATTATTATTATAACTGTTTAACCGGAGGGATTCCTAAGCTGATTATCAAAAATGTGAGCAGCATATGGATGACAGGGGATACAGCGAGCTGGAAACAAGGAAGTTTAACATTAAACAAAACTCTTGACAAATGCACTTGTACAGAAGGAGTTTGCTGCAATCCTGAAACAAATATTTTTTATACTGATAAAAAATGCGGAGAAGAGCTAAAGGAAACATTTTGCCAGCAGGTTTTTAGGGGGACAGATTGCGGCGGGAAAATAATGGAGAGGTATGAAACAAGATTTTGCTCTGGAGACTCTTCTGAATGTACAGGGGAAGTGAAAACAGAAACAAGAGAAATTCAGAAATGTCAATGGGATGAAAAATGCATCCAAGCTTCTTGCGTAAAAGATACAATCTGTGAGAATGAGGTTTTAAGGCTGGTTTCTCCTTTAGACGGAGAAGAGGCAAGTGATGTAGATGAATTTTCCTGGGCACCCGGGCTTTATAGTACTTTTAATATTTATATTTCAAATTCTACTAATTTTATAAAACCAATAAAATGCAAGACTTTAAGATTGCCTGTAACAGAAACAACCTTGGAAAAATGCTGGAGAAGCATTTTAAGAAAATATCCTGCCGGGGATTATTACTGGAAAATTGAAGCATCAGCTATTGACATAAGCAGAAAAAAAATCATTGATTTCACAGAACCAAGAGTATTTAATATGAAAAAACCAGTTGCTCCTTCAATTGTATATCCTGAAATTTATGGCGCTCAAAGTGTAGAGATATCTTTACAAAATTTATACTGGAACCCCGGGATTTACAATAAAAATTTCAAGGTGCAGATTTCAAACTCAACTGATTTCATAATAAAGAGAGAGTTAGCTGTAAGAGCTGGTGAGAATTTCTTGAACTTAACTAGATATAGTATAACAATGTATACACTTGGAAAATCAGGGGATGTTTTATACTGGAGAGTTTATGGGACAGATAAATATAATTTGAGAATAAAAAGATATTCTGAAATAGGGAGTTTTGTCCTGCCTTAATTTATAGCAAGCTTTTTAAATCTCTTTTTCTTGTCAGGAATATGGAAGCGAGAATAAATTTGTGGAGGTCAGTTCATCTGGCCTGAGAAAGTTTTTTCTAGCTTGGACTTTAGTTCTAACAACAATCTTTTTATATCTTATTTACCTAAACTAAATAATGGCGGACGTAGTATAATGGCTAGTACGAGCGGCTGTGGCAGGATTGCAAGCAGAATACTGCAGAACCCGCTAAAAGAGAGTTCGATTCTCTCCTTCCGCCCTTTTTTCAAAAAAGGAGGAAAAATGAAAGTTCAACTTAG